>Ga0114901_1000664_pt1 | contig 22212 bp, 13 predicted proteins | sample MalvireepMed_s16_FD_89686 | JGI IMG/M metagenome (GOLD analysis project Ga0114901, IMG submission 89686) | Marine viral communities from the Global Malaspina Expedition - Malaspina viral metaG DeepMed_s16 | ecosystem: Environmental > Aquatic > Marine > Oceanic | place: Mediterranean Sea... | reverse complement strand
TTGAGGGTTTTCATACCTTTAGTATGGCGAGGTTAATTTCAACTTACAACCCTTTAAGTACTACTCACGACAGTATATGTCGCCTTATATCCACCCCCTGAAGTGGGTGGTTTTACGGCAACGTTGGATAAAAAAAGACCGCAGCAAAAGCTACGGCCTAATGTATAAAGATTTTGTTTATAGCGACATCACTTTTCTAAATACTGAATCTTACCTTCGACGCCATCCCACTTTTCGGCTTCTGGCATGGCTGGCTTCATCTCAGTGATATTTGGCCACTTTTGAGCAAGCTCGGCATTGAGCTCAATAAATATCTCTTGTCCTTTTGGCACTTCGTCTTCTGAGAAGATGGCATTGGCCGGACATTCAGGCTCACAAAGGGCACAGTCGATACACTCGTCTGGGTCAATGACTAAGAAGTTCGGTCCTTCATAGAAGCAGTCCACTGGGCAGACTTCTACACAGTCGGTGTATTTACAAAGAATGCAGTTATCGGTCACGATAAAGGTCATAGAGGGCTACCTGTTATTGGTTTGACGAAATGCTAAATAGCAAAAATAACGCATATTTTAGCGCTTTTATAGTGTTTTCACAAATCCCTTTAACGACTAATGAGTTGTTTGAGACGATAGAGCATATCATGCGCTTGCTTGGGCGTTAGACTATCAGGATCGATACTGTCTAATTCACTCTGTAGCATAAACCACTGATTTTGCTGCTGATTATCTATTGTATGAGTAGGCTGTCTATGGGGGCTATAATCACTACTGTCTGCAAGGGTCTCATAAGGCTGCTGACGTTCTTCGATAATGGCATGAGTTAAGTCAGTTTTGTCATCAGTATGCGCGCCTTTGCTGTGATTAGCAGTGCTAGTAGTAGCAGTGAGCGTATCGAGCAGATAGCGTTTTGCATCAGCGAGCACTGCGTTAGGAATACCGGCCATTTTTGCCACATGTAAACCAAAGCTAGAGCTAGCCGCGCCGTCTTTGATTTTATGCAGCAGTAATAATTGACCATCGACTTCGCTGGCCGCGACATGGACGTTACGAATACCTTTGTTCTGCGCTGCCAACTGGGTCAGCTCAAAGTAATGGGTGGCAAATAACGTCAAGCAGCCAATCTCGAGTAGTTTGTTAACGCAAGCATGGGCGATTGCAAGGCCATCGGTGGTTGCGGTACCGCGTCCGACTTCATCCATTAATACCAGTGATTTGTTCGTTGCTTGATTTAATATATTGGCCGTTTCTATCATCTCGACCATAAAGGTGGATTTGCCACCAGCGAGGTCGTCTGCCGAGCCGATACGGGTAAAGATACGATCGATATCACCAATATGGGCACTTTGCGCCGGGACAAAACTACCACAGTGCGCGAGCAGTACAATCAGCGCAGTTTGGCGCATATAAGTGGATTTGCCGCCCATATTAGGGCCTGTGATTAGCAGTAAACGCTCAGGATGCTCGCTTGCACCTAGCTGGCAGTCGTTAGCGACGAAATGATTAGGAGCAGAGTGAGCGTTGGACTTGGCATGATTCATCCTTTGTAGTACTGACTCAACGACGACGTGGCGTCCTGCGCGGATATCGATACGGGTTTGGCTATGGGCTTGAGAGTCGCTATCTTTACTCATCACCGGACGCTGCCAGTCATAAGTTATGGCCAGATCGGCCCAATTGGCGAGCACATCGAGCTGTGCAATAGCGGCGCTCAGTTGCTGTAGCTCCGCTAAATGTTCGCTCAGCTCGCCAAGTAGCTGCTGATACAGCTGCTTTTCACGGGCTAGCGCTAAAGTCTGCGCGCTTAAGTACTCAGTCTCAAGCTCCTTTAGCGCTTCGGTGATAAAGCGCTCAGCGTTCTTTAGCGTTTGCCGGCGGATAAAATGAGCAGGCGCCAGCTTTGCTTGCATCTTTGGCAGCTCAAAATAAAAGCCGCTGACCTTGTTAAAGCCGACTTTCAGGCTCGGCAAATTATGCTGTTGCCGCGCTTCATCTGCCATATTATCGAGGGTGGCTTGGACATTATCATGCAAGTGCGTCAGCCGATCGAACTCTTCATCGAAGCCCGCAGCTAGCATTCCGCCATCGCGGATATGCGCTGGCGGCTCTGTAATGATAGCGCGCTCAATGCGCTGCGCAACTTGCTGCACGGCAGGTAAGTGGTCGGGCAACTGCTGCATGAGCATCGGTAATAGACCGCTTTGCTCAGCCTTGATACCAGAGGCAGTTAATAAGCGCGCGAGCTGTAGACTACTGGCGATACCGTCAGCGAGTTTACGCAAGTCACGCGGTTTGGCGCTCATCAGACCAATACGGCTACTGATGCGCTCGATATCGCCTATGGTATTTAGAGTATCGCGTAGCTCGCTGATGAGCGACTGACTGGCTGCATGGTTGGCTGTATGGTTGGCTGTATGGTTGGCCGCTAATAACTGCTCTATAGCGGCTAAGCGCAAATTGATACGCGTATGCTGACGTAGCGGCCGCTTCATCTGTTGCACCAGTAGGCGCTTACCCATCGGCGTTTGACACTGATTGAGCACTGATATCAAGGACGTGCCATTACTACTGACTGGGGTGAACAGCTCAAGGTTTTGCTGACTACCGGCATCGATGATCAGATAATCGTCGCTGTGCTCAATGATGAGCTGATTGACCTGCGGAATTTGCCGCTGCTGGGTTTGCCGCGCGTAGTGAATGAGCGCTGCACAGCTGGTTTGTGCTAGCAGCGCGCCGCTAATACCTAAGCCATCAAGGCGCTGCACTTGAAACTGCTCGCAAAGGGTAGTGCTAGCATGGTCCGGATGAAAATCGTTGGCCGCGACTTCGATAATAGGGCAGTCCAGCTCACTGCGTAGCCAAGCGAGCCACTGCTCATCGACGCCTTCACTAATGATACATTCACTGGGCGCAAACCGCGCGAGTACGGTAAGCATTTGCGTTTGGAGCTGGGCGCTAGCCGCATCATGATCGGCTAAGCGCTCTACCGTTAGCGTCTGCGTGGTCAGTGTACCGGCAGCTAAGTCGAGCTGACTGATCGCAGCTTGTAGCGGTTGTTTACTGCTTTTAGTCTTTGATGGTTCTACAAAATCCGCCTGAATATCGATGGCAACGACAGTTGGCGTATGATTAGGTGCAATGAGTGCATCATCGGTGATAGTACCGGCGGTTAAGGTCTTGACTACTTCACGGCGCATGATGCCGCTAGCAGGCGTGGTTGCGGCATTCTTTTTTTGTTTATCGGCGAGCACTGGCGTATTATGATTGGCGGACTCATCGATTTGCTCGCAGACGACCACCGTCTCTCCCGCTGCAATCAGCCGCGCCATATAGCTATCAGCGGCATGAAACGGCACGCCGGCCATAGCGATGTTATTACCGGCCTTATCGTTGCCCCTGCGAGTTAAAGTAATATCTAATATCTGCGCGGCGCGTTTGGCATCATCAAAGAACAGCTCATAAAAATCGCCCATCCGGTACAGCAGCAATGCTTGTGGATAGTTGGCTTTCATGGTCAGATATTGCACCATCATCGGCGTGTGATGCGCTAAGTCAAAGACGCTATCGCCAATGGTTAATAGGGTATCTGAATTAGAGTTTGAATTAGATAAGGAGCTGACGGGCTTAACAGGCATGCATAATCTCTTATAAAGCTTTTATAGCGATAGTTAAGGGGATAAAACCTCGGCGCTAGAGCGAAAAATAATGTCTATTTTAACACGAGAGCGGGCGCTTCATGGCAGCGAATATCTAGTCGATGTCCCTTGTATTCATCAGCACCATAACCATATATAATGGCGACAGACTAAGCTGAGTAATGAAAAGCTGAGTAATGAAAAGTTGAGTAATGAAAAGTTGAGTAATGAAAAGTTGGGTAATAATAAAACGTTGGGCTACATCTGGGCTTACGCGCTTTAATTATTGAATATTTCCATAGGTTAATAAATTATGTTATCAAAGATTGTAGGCAGTGTGGTTGGCACCAAAAATGACCGTGAGCTCAAGCGTATGCGCAAAGTGGTCGCTAAAATCAACGCCCAAGAGACTGGCGTGCAAGCCCTGTCTGATGAGCAACTGCAGCAAAAAACGGCGGAGTTTAAGGCTAGACATAAAAACGGCGAGAGCCTAGATGCGCTATTGCCAGAAGCGTTTGCTGTCTGCCGTGAAGCCTCACTGCGTGTCACCGGCATGCGTCATTATGACGTGCAGCTAATCGGTGGTATTACCTTACACGAAGGTAAAATCGCTGAGATGAAGACCGGCGAAGGTAAAACTTTGATGGCAACCCTCGCCATGTACCTAAACGCCATCAGCGATAAAGGCGTGCACTTAGTCACCGTCAACGACTATCTAGCCGCGCGTGATGCCGACTTAAACCGGCCGTTATTTAGCTTTTTGGGTCTAAAAGTAGGCGTGATCTACTCGCAGCAGCCCGCGCAAGATAAGGTCGATGCTTATCAAGCGGACATCACCTATGGTACCAACAACGAATATGGCTTTGATTATCTCCGCGATAACATGGTCTTTAGCCTTGCAGAGAAAAAACAGCGTCCGCTGAATTTTTGTATTATTGATGAGATTGACTCCATCTTGATCGATGAGGCACGTACGCCGCTGATTATCTCAGGGCAAGCGGAAGATTCATCACGCATGTATGCGCTGATTAACACCATTATCCCGCTGCTTAAGCGCTCAAAAGATGAAGAAGCCAATAAAGAGAACGAAGACGAGGACTTTTGGATCGATGAAAAGAATCGCCAGATTGAGATTAGCGAAAAAGGCTACGAGAAGATTGAGCGCTTCTTAGTCAAAGTTGGCGAGCTTGGTGAAAACGAGAGTCTTTATAGCCCAAGCCGTCTGCCGCTGCTGGCGCACGTACAAGCTGCCATTCGTGCCCATCATGTCTTTGTCAAAAACGTCCACTATATCGTTAATGATGGTGAAGTCATCATCGTCGATGAAAACACCGGCCGGACAATGCCGGGCCGCCGCTGGTCAGAGGGTCTGCACCAAGCCGTCGAGGCCAAAGAAGGCGTCGAGATTCAGGCGGAGAACCAGACGCTTGCGACCACCACTTTCCAGAACTTTTTCCGTCTGTATGACAAGCTATCAGGTATGACTGGTACTGCCGACACTGAAGCGGCAGAATTTAAATCCACTTATGATCTAGACGTTATTGTCATCCCAACGCACAAGCCGATTGCCCGTATCGATATGGATGATCAGATCTATCTGACCAAATTAGGCAAGTATCAAGGCATCATCCGCGAGATTAAAGAGATTCAGGCCAAAGGTGCGCCAGTGCTCGTCGGTACTGCAACGATTGAAGCGAGCGAGGAGTTATCGTATTTGCTCGATCAAGAAGGCGTCAAGCATAATGTCCTAAACGCTAAGCAGCACGAGCGCGAAGCCGATATCATTGCGCAGGCAGGTAGCCCAAAGTCCGTCACTATCGCGACCAATATGGCAGGCCGTGGTACCGATATTATCCTAGGTGGTAACTGGGAGTCGTTTATCGCAGACCCAGAAGCAGTAAGTCCGGATGAGATGCAGCGGCTCAAATCCCAATGGCAAGAAAAGCACGATCAGGTCGTCGCCGCAGGGGGTCTACATATTATCGGCTCAGAGCGTCACGAATCACGCCGTATCGATAATCAGCTGCGTGGCCGTGCCGGTCGTCAAGGTGATCCTGGTATGTCACGTTTCTTCTTGTCTTTAGAAGATGATCTGATGCGTATCTTCGCAGGCGACCGCGTGGTCAACATGATGAAGGCAATGGGCCTCAAAGAAGATGAAGCTATCGAGCATAAGATGGTTTCTAAGTCTATCGAAAACGCGCAGGGTAAAGTTGAGAGCCGCGATTTCGATGCTCGCAAAAACCTACTTAAGTACGATGATGTCGCCAATGAGCAGCGTAAAGTTATCTACAGTCAGCGCGATGACTTGCTTGCGGATATGGACTTGTTAGAAGCTATCGAGGCGATGCATTACGATGTCTATAACGCGATGATTGACCAATTTATACCGCCAGGCTCTATCGATGATCAATGGAATATCGATGGGCTAGAAGATGAGCTAGAGGACGAGTTCAAGCTCTACATGCCAATCAATGATTGGCTAGATGAAGATCGTCGTCTCGATGAAGAGGGTCTACGTGCCAAGATTATCCAGACGGCGTTAGAGCATTATCGAGGTCGCCGTGAGCAAATGGGCGAAAAAGAAGCCGCGCAGCTCGAGCGTCACTTTATGCTGCAAAGCCTAGATAAGCACTGGAAAGAGCACTTGACTCAGATGGATCAGCTGCGTAAAGGGATTCATCTACGCGGTTATGCGCAAAAAAACCCCGAGCAAGAGTATAAGCGCGAATCCTTTGAGCTGTTCCAAATGATGCTTGGCGCGATTAAGTCTGAAACGGTACAAGACTTATCTCGCGTACACATTCCTACTAAAGAAGAGATCGAAGCGTTAGAAGCGCAGCAACGTGCGGATGCTGAGCGTATGCAAATGCAGTTTGAGCATAAAGACGCAAGCGGCCTTGCCGGTAATGAGCAACAAGCGGCTGCTCGTAACCCTAATCAAAGCCAAGGTCAACGCCAAAGCCAAGGTCAAACGCAAACCGCACGCGCCAATCTAGCCGGCGCTGCAGCGGCGGGCGCTGCTAATGGCGCAGAGGGTAACCCTTACGCCAATATGAATATCAGCCGTAACGCGCCTTGTCCTTGTGGCTCTGGCCTTAAGTACAAGCAGTGTCATGGCAAGATCTAAGCAAAGCTGCGCTTAAAATCATTTATAGCTGTTATAAACCCTTATCTATCTTGGATGAGGGTTTTTTTATAGCGGTGAGTTCACTTACTAATAAGTTGCCAAATCGACTTTAAAACCCAGTAAACTATTTGCTAATATAAAGCAAAGAGCTAGTGACAGTTATGTTTGGTTTATATTGGAAGCGCAATGCTGCTCGTTTACAAATCCGATATAGGCGCACAGACAGTGACAAGCTATAGTATTGAACATCAAAGGTATTGAACGTCAAAGGTATTGAACATCAAAGGTATTGAACGTCAAGTTATAATAACTGATTCGCCTTACAAGTTAATATGGTCAGTTTTTAGCACATATATTTAGGAGATAGGCATGAGCCTAGGATTATCAAAATCGTTACGAGCGTCTGCAATGATGACCGGAGTATTCGCTTGCGTCATTAGCCTCAGCGCTTGCCAACAAGAGCCTGAAACTGAACCCAGCTTAGAAGAAGACATTGCCGCTGAGCAAGCCGTGCCAATGTCAGCAGAACCTGCTGAGCCTAATGATACCGTCGTCGCACCTGATGCTACGCTCAATGAAGTACAAGACGATACGGTCGCTGAAGTGAACACTGGAATCACCCAAATCACTTATTTATGTGCGCCTGAGCTAAAAGTCGACGTCACTTATAAGGACGAGAGTAACGAAGCGGTGCTAAGTACAGATAAAGGGACGGTTACGGTTAATAAAACCAATGAAGGTACGAACCCAGAAGTCTACGAAGGCACCACGGCAATTGATGGTAGTGCAGGCTTCACCCAGTGGCGAGTGGCGCATCAAGCGCGCGAGACTGGCATAATTCGTACCGCTAGTGAAGGCGAGTCTGATATCAACACCTATCAATGTGATGAAATCGACTAGTATTGTCAGACTTAGCGAAGTATGAGACTTTGCTAAACTGTAAAACTAAAAAAAAGCAACGCTGATATAAAGCAGCGTTGCTTTTGTTATTCGATACGGTTTTGACGAAAAATGCAGACTTATTTTTTAAGCGTATGTTGATTTTCGTGCTCTAATAGCCCTTCTTCTTTAACATCGAGCTCTTCATGCTTCAGTTCGACTTGAATCGTATCGGTATGGGTGTGCTTAGTTTTGCTAATATCGATTTCTTGGATAGCATAAGTATCTTTGGTAATGGTCGCTACTTGCCTGGATAGCACAATCTCCACCGGCGCATCGCCAATCTCGACTTGCTTGCCATTAATAGTGACCACCGCTTTACTATCTAAAGTTGGCTCAACATGGCGCAAGATATCTTTGTCATCAAAATTACCTGATAGCATATCTTGGCTTTCACTATCTTCATAGGCGGTAGCTACGGTGATGTATTCTTCGACCAATTCGATAGGCACATCTATGGTTCTGGTGCGCGCATGCTTAGTGACAGTGACTTTGCCGACATCTAAACGCTCTTTATTGACTACAGGACGCTCTTCTAATAGCTCAAGATAGCCGCTGCCTTTATTGACGTTTGCTCCTGCTAAATGGTTGACGCCAGTTGCAGTGTTACTACCTTGACTTGTCACATCATCGGGAGCTGGAAGTTTATGCTCGCTGGCATGATCTTCTATTTTCTTATCCGTAGTATTGTCAAGATGCGTGTTATCAATATGCGTGTTATCAAGATTAGGATTATTAATGTCGGTTGCTGGATTTAATGGTTTATTAGATTCATTATTCATAGTCGTCTTCCTTGTTATTCTCGGTTGTGTGCTCTAGCTCATATAATAGCTGATAGTAGTAAGCTCACTCTGAACATAAAAAAGACCAGAGACTAGCTCTGGCCTTAATCTACTGAGATGACTCAGCTGCTTTTAACTATCATAAAGTATTTTATGAGTAGTTTAGCTTATTACATACCACGAGCGCGGCGGACATCTTCGGCAGTGATATCGTCACGACCATATAAGTTACCTTCACGGTCAACGACATTACCTTCATCATTAACATCAAGCTCTTCGCGCTGAATGGTTTCAACGATAGTTTCAGTATGACGCTCAGTCGTTTTACCAACGCTAACTTCTTCAGTGACGTAAGTCTCTTTACCAACGCGAGCACGTTCTGCTTCTAGCTCTACTTCGACAGTTTCGCTTGCACCGGCATCACCGATTTTACGGTCAGTAACACGGTCTACGTTAGTACGCTGAATATTAACATGCTCTTCTTCTAACTCAACATTGACGTTACGCTCTTCAGTTACGACATGCTTACCCACTTTAACTAAACCTGCAACGATACGATCTTTATTTACCGTTAGTCGTTCTTCTAGTAGCTCTAGAGTGTTTGGCGCATCATAATGGGTGTCGTCAATTTCTACACGCTCTTCAGTAGGCACAGTGTCGGCTACAAAAGCCTGACGATCTTTTTCGTACTGCTCTTTATAGCTGTACTGATAATCGTGATCATAAACTTCCATCGCTTCTACTTGTGATTTGGTCAAGCTATCAAAGAAAACATCATCACCAACAATACGTGCGAGACCTGCAGGTACCAATACTTCTTTTGAGCTGAACCAACCGCCTGCATCGACGATTAAGTAGCGAATACGACCAGTGGTATCTTCAACTAGAGCGCCATCGATTTTACCGATTTTTTCTTCGTTGACACCATAAGCAGTTTTACCAGTTGGGTCATAATAGTCATCACCAATTAGGTCACGGTGAGTTGCTTGGATATCTTGTAAACGGATAAGTTGGCTCATTATTGTCTTCCTTTTATATGAGTTAATTTTTATTGAAAATGAAAATTTGAATGATAAATACTAATACTTAGAATATAGCAATCAAAATCTTAACAGCTGATCTGATGGCCGCTAATTCTGTAAAATCTGTAAAATTTCAGTTCAGTAAGTGAATTAGTTATCGTTAATTACCTCACCTCAACTGGTTATTAGAATAACAAGAGCACAGGGCAGGGGGTATATAAGCGAAGTAGCAAAATGTGCGATAGACGTAAAAGCGTGTAAAAGGCTGTAAGCGCTATAACATGGCGAAGGTATAAGTTAACGCTTGTTTACAGTAAATATTTTTTTGTGCTGTTTTTGGGATTTTGACTAAAATAAAAAACCGCATAGCCTGAGCTGATGCGGTCATAATGAATAAATGGTTAGACTAAAAACTGAGCATTTCGCTCTATGGTAGTTCGATAGCCACTGCTACCGCTTCGCCGCCACCAATACATAGGGTCGCGATGCCTTTTTTGCCGCCAGTACGTTGTAGCGAGTTGATTAAGGTGATCAAGATACGCGCTCCAGAGCAGCCAACAGGATGACCTAATGCACAAGCACCGCCTTCAACGTTGACTTTGCTATGTTCGATATTGAGCTCGTCCATAGCCGCCATAGTCACCATAGCAAAGGCTTCATTAATCTCCCAAAGATCGACATCAGCAACAGACCAACCTGCTTTATCTAAGACCTTTTCGATCGCTCCTATAGGCGCGATAGTGAACTCGCTAGGATGACGAGAGTTTGAGGCAGTAGCGATAATACGCGCTTGAAAATCTAAGCCTTCGTTTTTCGCTTGCGACTCTTTCATTACCACTACTGCCGCGCCGCCATCTGAGATGGAGCTGGCATTGGCGGCGGTGATAGTGCCTTCTTTGGCAAACGCAGGACGTAGCTTAGGAATGCGCTCGGCATTAGCAAGCCCTGGCTCTTCGTCGGTATCGACAGTTTGCTCGCCTTTACGAGTCTCGAAAGTGACTGGCGTAATTTCGTTCTCGAAATGACCATCTTTGATCGCAGTCAACGCGCGATTTAGCGATTCAATAGCAAACTCGTCCATTTGCTCGCGGCTATAGCCTTTTTTATCTGCCATCTCTTGCGCAAACTGACCCATAAGCTTGCCGGTTTCGGCATCTTCTAGACCATCCAAGAACATATGATCTTTGACTTCTTTATGGCCCATACGGTAGCCTGCGCGCGCGCCTGACATGATATAAGGCGCATTAGTCATCGACTCCATGCCGCCAGCCACAGCAACATCAAAGCTACCGGCTTTGATACCGTTATAAGCCTCCATCACCGCTTTCAGGCCAGAGCCGCAAAGCTTATTGATAGTAACTGCGCCAGTACTATCTGGCAAACCGGCTTTGCGCATGGCTTGACGAGCAGGACCTTGACCCAAACCTGCGGTCAAAATACAGCCCATAATCACTTCATCAACACTATCTGCGCTGACACCCGCGCGCTCAACAGCGGCTTTGATAGCAGCGGCGCCTAAGTCAGGTGCGCTGACGTCTTTTAGAGCGCCTTGAAAGCCGCCCATCGGCGTCCGTGCGCCATTGACGATTACGATTGCATCATTTGACATAGTTTTTCCCTTTTTTGATATTCGTTATTAATAGCTAGCAATAGCCGTGCTTTTATTATAAGGGCTAAAGGCTTGCTTTAAAATGCTAAACCACGTACTAGGCATTCTGCAAAAAAAAGCTAGCCACTAATCGATTAAGCCGCTCTTAAGCCAACTCGTCCAAGCGAATACGCACCACTTTATCCATGATAGCCTCTAAGTTTTCTATCTTTTCAATCGCTAGGTTCATCTGACTCTCGACCACTGGCAAAGTTAAGATAATGACTGGCACTTGACCGGCTTTATGCGCAGGCTTTTGCAAAATAGCATCGATATTGATACCGGCATCGCTGAGTATACGCGTAATATCTGCCAGCACCCCTGGATTATCAAAAGCATGCACACGTAGATAATACCCGCTAGTCATCTGCTCTGCTCGTAAGATGGGCGTATCAGATAGCTGCTCCGGCTGAAACGATAAGTGCGGCACATGTTTGGCAGCCACGTCACTACCAAGTACGCGTACCAAATCCATGACATCGGCCATTACCGCGGAAGCGGTCGCACCTGCACCAGCGCCATCACCATAATATAGCGTCTGACCGAGTGGATGTGAGTTGACCAATACTGCGTTTTTGACGCCATTGACGTTCGCTAATAAAACATCTTGTGGAATCAGCGTCGGATGGACGCGCAGCTCAATACCTGCCTTATCATTGTCACCATCTCCATCACGGCGTACCGCAAAACCGACGTGCTTGATACGGTAGCCCAGCTCTTCGGCATAGCTGACATCCTGTAAGGTGATATCGGTAATACCTTCGCAATAAACTTTATCAAACTGTAGCGGAATACCAAAAGCAATAGAGGCGAGCAGGGCAAGCTTGTGCGCCGCATCAATCCCTTCAATATCAAAAGTCGGATCAGCTTCTGCGTAGCCAAGCTCTTGTGCTTCGCTGAGCACATCAGCGAAAGGACGACCCTTATCGCGCATCTCGGTCATGATGAAGTTGCCCGTACCATTGATGATACCTGCTAACCAGTCGATTTTATTAGCCGCTAAAGCCTCTCGCATCACTTTAATAATCGGAATGCCACCAGCGACCGCCGCTTCATAAGCGACATGAACATTATTGGCTTCTGCTGCCGCGAAGATCTCATTACCGTGCTCAGCAAGTAGCGCTTTGTTGGCAGTGACCACATGCTTACCGTTATTGATGGCTTGTAGAATGACGTCTTTGGCAAATGTCGTACCGCCGATCAGCTCAATGACAATATCAACATTATTGCTGGCAGCAACTGCCATCAGGTCGCTATTTTGGGTGATAGCAGGGTCGATATCATCACGCTGACGACGGGTGCCGACTTCAGTGATGGTAATATCGCGCCCACTACGGCGTTTGAGTTCGTCTAAATTGTCATTTATCAAATGGACGACGCCAGTACCGACAGTACCGAGTCCAAGTATCGCTAGTTTTATGGATTTACTCACAGTATCCTCGATGAAATAGATGGATAAAAATTCAAACTAAAAAGAAAAGCTTAATCGACTCTAGGTTGCATAGCCGTATTATAGTGATAAACGTATCATACCGATAAGCAAAGGTGGCGTCTACCTAACGCGCCGCATCAATGTCACTTGAGATTTACTATTGCAATTTGCTTTTTTCATCAAGCGCCCTTATTTATGCAGGCGCTATGATTGAGCGTTACTATAATGGTAGGGCAATGGCATGGGCTTAGTTGTTAAGCGCAGCTTCAGCCAATTGCGCCGCTGGCAAGTAGCCACCAATCTGTTGACCCGATTCAGTAAAGATGGCAGGCGTACCGCGCACGCCTAAGCTTGCGCCTAACTGCATGTGCTTAGCCACAGGACTCTGGCAGGCAGGTGCTGAGATATTCACATCTTCATTTTTTGCTTGATCCATTGCCTGTACGCGATCGTCGCTGCACCATATGGCTTCCATAAGCGGAATACTGGCTTCACTGCGTGGCCATGCCAGATAGCGAACTTCGATACCGCGGGCATTGATGTCATCCATCTCAGAATGCAGCTTAGTGCAATAAGGACAATCAGCGTCGGTGAATACATAGACGACCGCTTTGGTTGCTCCTGTAGCCGGATAGATAATCAGCTCATCTTTATCAACCGCTTCTAATGCTTGTTGGGCATTAGAAGCCATAAGTGCGGCGCTGATATCGACAGGCGCGCCGTCACCTATGCTGATGATTTGTCCTTGAATGATATGCTTCCCAGCTTTGTCAGTGAAGAAAGAGGGTAGACCCTCAGCGCTGACCCAGTAGATATCATCCATAGCGGTAGGCACAGCTGAAGTCACAGTCTCTTCAATGCCAGAGGCGTCTAGGTTAGCTTGCAAAGCGCTCACTACTGCCGCATCGTTATCAGGCGCAGCTGCTTGGGTGCTAGTAGTAATCTCAGGGTTGGTCGCGTCAGCGGCATTGTTCGAACATCCCGCCGCTACCACTACCAGTAAGGAGCTCATCATCGCTCGCGTTAGTTTGCTGCGTACAGAGTTATGAGCAGGTTTATAGCTAGCCGCGTGAGCTTTTGGAAAAGGGAGTACAGACATATAACGTTTCCTATAAGCGCTAGCGCTTATCTATGGTTGGGTAGTAGAGGCAGATAAAGCACGAATAAAGCTTAAATAAAATATGAGTAAAATCTAAATAAAACATTGTATCTTAACATATTTTATTAAATAGGCGCTAAGTGAGGTATTTTTACTTTAGCATCACCTAAAAAATAGACAGTATCAATATGAGTATCTGTGTCATCAGTATCCGTATCGAATTTTATACAGCCTTTGTAAGGAAATCAAAAATAAAATACATTGTTACTATGTAATGTCATTCTGGTTATGTCATCATTAGCTAGGTTTTCTATGATTAAGCTAATAATAAAGATATAGATAAAGTAAGCGCAGAGAGACATAAGTGTCGGCATACCGTTATTGGTTGACGCATAATTATAAATTCATAATTTTAAGGAATAAATATGGCAGGTGGTAGTTTATTACTCTTGCTCGATGACATCAGTATCTTGATGGATGATGTCAGTGTCATGACCAAGATTGCAGCAAAAAAGACAGCGGGCTTAGTAGGGGATGATTTGGCATTGAATGCCGAGCAGGTCACAGGCGTCAAGCCAAACCGTGAACTACCTGTTATTTGGGCGGTTGCTAAAGGCTCTTTTGTTAATAAATTGATTTTGGTACCAGCAGCGCTATTAATTAGCTACTTTATACCTTGGTTGATTACGCCGCTGTTAATGATAGGGGGGTTGTATCTCAGTTATGAAGGTGCAGAAAAGGTCATTCATAAGTTTTGGCCGAAGCTATTACCGCATGATGAAGAACAAAATGCTCGCCTGCAAGCCAATGCCGATAGCAATATCGACTTAGTCGCTTTTGAGAAGGATAAAATCAAAGGTGCTATTCGTACTGACTTTATTTTATCGGCTGAAATTATAGTGATCTCTTTAGGAGCGGTGACTGCAGCTGGCGGCGATATCTTACAAAAAGCGTTGGTCTTATCTATTGTCGCTATCGTAGTGACAGTCGGTATTTATGGCCTAGTCGCTGGTATCGTAAAGATTGATGATGCAGGCTTGCATCTGATTGAAAACTCTAACGAGGGTAACATAAAACATAAGTTCGGTGAGTTGATGATATCTGCTGCACCAAAGCTTATGAAGTTTTTATCGATAGCTGGTACGATAGCGATGTTCTTAGTCGGCGGCGGTATTATCGTCCATGGTATTGGCTTTTTACATCATAGTGTAGAAGATATTGCCCACTTAACAGGTGTCTTTGAGGGGCTGACTAATGCCTTATTAAATGGTGTTATCGGGTTTGTGGTTGGCACTATCGTGGTAGCTATTTTTACCATTGTGAATAAGATGCGCGGCGACGATGATGATCCAAAGTCAGCTGCACATTGATTTGTCATCAAAAGCACTCAGCAAATAAAGAGTCTTGACAAGCAAAAGCCCCGATAGTGAACTATCGGGGCTTTCTTACTGTTATTGCTTGCACGAGCAGCTGATATTAGCTATCTGCTGGTTTGTTGTCATGCTCAGCTTCTGCCTTTTCTGCTTGCGTGGGCTTTTTGTGCTCAGTCTTTGGCTTACGCGTGCGTGCTTTGGGCACTTTTGGCGTGGTCAGATTAAACATGCCGGTTTGTGGCAATAACTGCTCAGCCACATTTTCGATCATGTTTTTATAACTGGCGATAGTCGTTTTTGACTTCTCCGCTCCCGCATTGTCTGCCGCTGCCGTCTCACTATCAGCAGTAGCAACTTCAGCAGCTGTACTCTGCTTTTGAGCGTCCTTACTAGCAAGCGCCTGCTCCTCTTGCAGTAGCTGCTCGCTCTCGGCGCTGATGTTTTCAGCTTGCGCCTCTCTTGATAGCGCTGCCGCTTCTACGTCATCAGCGTCCACTTCACTGGTATCGCCTGTAACTTCAGGCACAGTCAAAGTCGCTTGCTTAGTCGCTCCTTGATAGTCAGGATGCTGACCACGAGGATCGTTACTTGCGCGCTGAGTGACAGGGCGCGGTGCTACTGAGGTTTTGCCTTGCTCTACTGCCACTTGGCTAGTAGCGCTAGTCATAGCGGCAAAACGCTGCAAATAATCGGCGCTTAGCGAATCATAGCCATAGTTGCTAAAGCTAAAGGTGCTGATATCGACAGTAGCAGAGCTAATGTTTTGCTCAGTAGTACTGTCTTTGGCACTCTCCGCTTGCTGTGAGTGCTCAGCTATCGCAGCAATGAAGCAAGCAATTACGCCTTCATCGGCTAAGCGCTTCTCAGCCGAAGCGAGAGTCGCGCGAATAAAATCGCCAACCGAGCCGCGAATGCTAGGCGTAGAGCCGATGGTAGCAGCCGCTGAGTCGTCCGCTGGCGGCTGCGCATTTGCTAGCTGCTGACGACGCACGACGCGTGGATCATTGCTGGCTTGCCCGTATTTATTGGCCGTGACGTAACGCGCCGCAAATAAACTATCATGGTCAAGCACAAAAGCGCCGCTTGCATCAGTAGTCGCTTCTTTACGCTCGCTCGTAACAGCATTGTCGGCGTTATCAGCGTGTTGAGTACTATCCGCCGGCTTCACGTTTTCCGCTTTTCCGCTAGCAGTGTTTTTATCAGCTGCTAAGTTTGGCGTTTGTTCGCGATTATCTGCATTCTCTTTAGCCGTCGTCTGACTCGCTTTTTGAGTGTCAGACTTAGGGCTGGCCGTTTGCTTATCTGCTTGCTTATCCACTTTCGACGAGCGAGCAGCAGGCGCTTTGCTATCATCTAACGATAGATGCACGACTTCTGGCGTCTTGAGCTGCACGGGCGCTTCATTGACCTGTAAGGTGACTTCGTTGGGGTCTTGCTTACGGCGAGCATTAGCTTGAGCGCTATTGTCATGATGACGCGACTGGCCGCTTTGCTTAGCACTATTTTGCTTGGCGTCCTGTACTTTAGCTTGCTCAGCAGAGCTAGATTTTGCTGTAGCGTCTAGCGTCTCACCGCGCGCAAGCGAACCACGAGAGCTGCGTTTGCTATGCGGTTTGCGCTTAGCAAGGGTCTGCTCATCAGAGTCGGTATCGCGCTGATTGCTTTGATGCTCATTACTGCTATGGCGATCATTGCCAGTGTTACGCTCACTATGACGCTTATCAGCGCTGTTTTTATTGTCGGCTCTGCTATCTTGGCGACTGCCGTTAGTAGCGTTATTAGCAGTACTGTCATTATCGTCTTGACTGCGGTTGCTACTTGCGCCATCGCGCTGCTCTTTTCTTTGCTGCGCCTTTGACGACTGCGAAGACTTAGGCTTACGAGTCTTACGGCGACGTCTATCATCGCCTCTGCGGTCTTTATCGTCGCTTTTGTGTTGACGCGTTTGCTGACGATCAGAACCTGAATTCTCATTGCTTTGCTCTTGAGTTTGCACGCTTGCCGCTTCGTTTTGGCTTAAAGCACTGCTATCAGTTTGACCCAGTGAGCCTAAGCTCTGCGCGCCAGTGTTGACTAAGGCTTCTATGGCTTTTGCGGCATCGCGACTACTGACATTAGCGACTTTAGCTTGCGGTGCCTGCGCAAATAAGTTGGATAACCAAGCGACAGCTTGCGGCTGCGCGGCTGTGCTAGTCGCTGCGGCTTGGCTAGCAGCGCTTGAGGCGTTCCGGCCGCTTTGATTACGATGCTCGTTACTGTGATCGCTGTGGTTGTTATTGCTATGGGTCGCCGTACGATAAGCGGACTGTTGCGCGCTTTGAGTCCGGCTTTCATTATTATTTCGCCGGCTACTTTGCGAGGTATGCGCCTGACGCGAGTTTGCACTATCGCTTTGAGCCTTATTTTGGCTGCTCTGGCTGTTCTGCCCGTTTTGGCTGCTTTTACTAGGGCTATTGGGCTTTGAGTTTTGACGAGGCTGACGCGTTGGCTGCTGTTCTGGGCGCTCATTTTCGGCCGTTTGCCAGTCGACATCGTAGCCCAAATCGCTATGCTCTTGCTGCTGAGTATCAGTGATACGCTCGTAGCTTGACGGCGCAAAGCCATCGCGATTGAAGTGCAATTTGAAGTTCGGCGATTCTAAATGCGCATGCGGCAAAATAGTAATGCGCGTACCGCTGTCTTGTTCAAGATAGACTAAGCTGTCGCGCTTTTCATTTAGTAAAAAGGCAGCGATATCAGTTGGCACTTCGGCTTGCACTTCACCTTGACGCTCTTTTAGCGCAATCTGCTCGATTTGACGCATAATCGATAGCGATAATGAGCGCAAATCACGAATCATGCCGTTACCATGGCAGCGCGGACAGATGTAACCGGTCGACTCCTCAAGTGACGGGCGCAGACGCTGACGACTCATCTCCATCAAGCCAAACTTAGAGATATCACCGAATTGCACACGCGCGCGGTCGTATTTGGTGGCATCAATCAGCCGTTTTTCGACTTCTTTTTGATGCTTGTTATCATTCATATCGATAAAATCGATGACAATCAGTCCGCCCATATCGCGCAGACGCAGTTGACGAGCGATCTCATCGGCAGCTTCTAGGTTGGTATGATAAGCGGTCTCAGCAACGTCCGAGCCTTTAGTCGATTTGGCTGAGTTGATATCGATAGAGACCAGCGCTTCGGTTTGATCGATAACGATAGAGCCGCCTGAGGGCAGGCGTACCTCGCGCTGATAAGCGGTTTCGATCTGCTTTTCGATATTGAAGCGCGAGAACATTGGCTCATAATCGGTATATTTGCGCAGTTTTTCGGCTTGTTTTGGCATCACCGCATCGATAAAACCGGCCGCTTCCACGTAGGCGTTTTCGTTATCGATCCAAATCTCGGAGATATCATCACGTAGATAGTCACGTACCGCGCGGGTGACGACGCCAGCTTCTTGATGCACCAGGCGCGGTGAAGGGTACTTTTTATTTTGCTCTTGAATCGCTTGCCAAATATTGAGCAGATGATTGAGGTCGTGCTGCAAGTCTTCTTGCGTTTTACCGATACCGGCGGTACGGATGATGACGCTCATGCCTTTTGGTAGGTCAAGATTGCCGAGCATACGCTTCATATCTTCGCGCAGCTTACCTGATATCTGACGAGAGATACCGCCACCGCGAGGGTTATTAGGCATTAGTACTAAGTAACGCCCAGCCAATGACACGTAAGTCGAAAGCGCTGCGCCTTTATTACCGCGCTCTTCTTTTTCGACTTGTACGATGAGCTCATCGCCTTCTTTGATGAGTTTTTTGATATTTTCATCACGCGGATTGCCGCTTAGGTATTCGGTGGAGATTTCACGAATCGGCAAAAAACCTTGGCGCTGTGAGCCATACTCGACAAATACCGCTTCTAACGACGGCTCAACACGAGTGACGTGGCCTTTATAGATATTGGATTTTTTTTGTTCGCGGGTACGATTTTCTAAATCGAAATCGTATAGGTGATTGCCTTTACACAGGGCAACACGAATCTCTTCGTTTTGGGTAGCGTTGATCAAAATGCGCTTCATATTTATATCCTATGAGGACGCGCAAGCATGACAAGCTAGGTGTTAGGCTGATGGGCAAGTAGAGCTGATGGTGATCTCAACCCTTATAAAAATGTTTATAAAATAATATAACGTTTAGCCTAGCGTATTTACTTTGCAACTCTTGTACAGCCAGTCGTTAGGATAAACGAGCCGTTTACATACGCTTCTCAAGGACTAAAAGGCTTTATCAAGCTCCTGATAAAATCTAGAGGGTGTAAAGCTATAGATTCTACTTTTTAGCGGCAGTCACAAAACTGTGATTTAAATAGGCTTCTAAAATCGATTGTTCTAACCTTGGTTGTCCTGACATAGTTGCCATTATAAGCAAACCAGCAAAACGATAAGTTTTTCGTGTTGAGCAATCAGTGTCCTTGATACAGTGCTTGAAAGCGTTCAGTTGACAACAGTGGTTGTAAGTCACGCGTTGTCAGTTTAGAGCTGCAAAAAAGGCTATCTATTATTTTATAAGTAAAGCATTCATTATAATGAGCGTTTTTTCGATAAGGTATAGCGGGACTTCAGGTTAGCGGGGCGTACTTGGCAAACAAAATAAATATTCAAGTGTTAGTCACCCTATTTTGCAGCGTAGTTCAGCACCTTTTTCGGTACATTTTAGGCATGTATACTAATTTGTATTATTAATACTCATGCTTATACGGTGATGCAAATAGGGACTAGTATAGCTACTAAGCTGTAGGTAGGATGTCGTCGCTACCGGTTCAATCTGTTTGACCGCCAATAGTTTTTCAACTAATTGAGTAAGTCAGCTATTCATTATCCGTTCAAACTACTCTTACTTGCTCAATAGCGCGACCTTGACTGATGAATAAGCAGAGGGTTGTAAGTCCTCATCTAAACATAAGTTATTATTTAAGCTGTCATTATGCGCGTATTAAGTAAATGGTATTTGGTTTATTAGCAAATATCTTGCTTTAAAATCGGATGAGACGCGTAGCATTACCGCCACTCGTGCTCAACATGCTAAACTATAACAAATCTTTGTGTAAATACCTAACTAAAAATGACGAATTCGACAATGACCGATGATAAACCTAGCCATGACGCTCCTGTAATATTCAATAGTAAAACCCGTCCGCAAAGCGCTGACGACGAAATTGGTAATTTTGCTAAGGTGAATTACTTAGAAGTCACCCGCCATCAGCATGATCAGCGTTTAGATAACTTTTTGCTGAACCGCCTAAAAGGTCTACCAAAAGCGCATATCTATAAGATGATTCGCTCAGATGAGGTGCGCGTTAATAATAAACGCTGCAAAGCTCATGATAGGGTGCAGCGTGAAGACGTGGTGCGTATTGCGCCGGTACAATTAGCGACTCGCGAAAAACCTATCATCAGTACCGAATTTGCCGAGAGCCTGTTGGCGCGTGTGGTCTATGAAGATGACGGATTGATAGTGCTCAACAAGCCCTCGGGCATTGCGGTGCACGGCGGTAGCGGTCTTGATTTTGGCGTCATCGAAGCCATGCGCGAGGTCACTGGCAAAAAGTATCTAGAGCTGATTCACCGTATCGATAAAGATACGTCAGGGCTGCTCATGATCTCCAAAAAACGCTCTACGCTTAAGGCTTTGCAGCAGCACTTGGTTGATAAAACCATTCAAAAGCACTATCTGTGTATTGCCAAAGGTCAGCCGGTGATGGGCGAGCAGCGTATTGATGCGCCACTGCTGCGCTATACGGTAGCTAATGGTGAGCGCCGCGTCAAAGTAGAGGCGCAGGACGAGCAAGCCAAAGACAGTCAGACTGATATTATCGTTCATAGCCGTTTTACCATTAATGAGCAGCCGGTCAGCTTAATAGAAGCCAAGCCGCTCACCGGTCGTACTCATCAGATACGTGTGCATTTAGCGCATATTGGCCACGCCATCTTAGGCGACGATAAATACAACGTCCATGACAAATCAGGCGTCCATCGTCTCTGCTTGCATGCTTGGCGTTTAGATATCCCAGGTTATGAGATGATTACTGCGCCGCTACCAGATGAGATGGCGGACTGGCTCCCTGAACAAACTCAGTTACCAAAATAAATTGAGCTATTGAGCTATTGAGCTATTGAGCTATTGAGCTATCCGGCTATAATTTTGAGAAGCAAATGAAGAGACAAGGTAGATTAAAGGCCAATTTATGACCGAAGCCACTATTGAGCGCAGTATCCCCACCACCGATTTATCCCCTGAGCATCATTTAGCCCATAAAGCGCTTATTATCTTTGATTGGGATGGGACGTTGATGGATTCAATCGGGCTAATCGTTGAAACCATGCACATCGCCGGTGAAGCGCATGGGTTTTTCACCGATGATAAAGCCATCAAAGATATCATTGGCTTAAGTTTACTGAGCGGCATTGAGATACTCTATCCGCAGGCAAGCGCCGAGCAGCAGTTGGCTATCCAGCAAAGCTACGCCGATTACTATATTGCTAATAGCCCGCGCACACCTTTTTTTGCGCCGATAGAAGCTATGTTAAAAAATCTAAAAGCTCAAGGGAAACAGCTGGCGGTAGCGACAGGCAAAAACCGTCGCGGTCTTGACCGCGTGATATCAGCCTCTGCTAGCGAGCATTATTTTATAATGACTCGCTGCGCTGATGAAGCAGGCTCCAAACCTGATCCGCAGATGCTCCATGATATTTTAGGATTTAGCAAACAGCCGGTCAGCCGTGCGGTTTATATTGGCGATAGTATCTATGATATCCAAATGGCAAATCGTCTAGGTATGACGAGCATCGCGGTCGATTATGGCACTGCAACTCATGCAGAGCTTGCCGCGCAGCAGCCCACTTATCAAGTTCAGACGCCTGAGGCGTTAGCGGAGTTATTGTCCAGTTAACTCAAGCACGGCGAACAAACCCTAAAAAAACAGGCTACCTTATTAAAAGATAGCCTGTTTTTTTGCTCAATAATTAGGGCGTGTTGAACATTCACAAATGCGCACTGCTGATCGCTAAAATAGTTCTAGTCTAAGTGAAAATTGCAGGTAATGCTTATTGCATTGGTTAGCTGATTTTATTTAAACAGTCGCAACGACTAGGGCGATTTTAGCATCAGCCCTCACG
>Ga0114901_1000651_pt1 | contig 22487 bp, 34 predicted proteins | sample MalvireepMed_s16_FD_89686 | JGI IMG/M metagenome (GOLD analysis project Ga0114901, IMG submission 89686) | Marine viral communities from the Global Malaspina Expedition - Malaspina viral metaG DeepMed_s16 | ecosystem: Environmental > Aquatic > Marine > Oceanic | place: Mediterranean Sea... | reverse complement strand
TGTGCCATTTGCAGAGCCATATTTGCCAGCATCATACGATGAGCATTAGAAGGAATATTAGGATCAGAGACAGGAATAATATCTACTCGACCATCAAAATCCTGTTTAAAAATATTTCTATCTTCAAAGGGAACTTCATAAGGATATTCACTAGGGAGATAATCGTAATCTATCTTGGCTAGTATTCTAAACTCATCTCTTTGAGATTTATGTAACCGTTTATGTATGGCTGTGAAAAACTTACTAGAAGCTTCCAGTAAAGCCATTGTTGTTCCAACGGGTCCATAGGAGGCAGCATCAGATACAATCTGTTCTGTGCTATCCGCAAACTTCTGACCAGCAGCAGCTACGAAATTCAGCATCTGAAAGAGCGTTGAGGAAGGCTCTTTATAGGGCAGGGGAACTATAGCCCTAGATAAATCTATCCCAGTTGCTTCAACCTCCTTGAACTCGCCGGGAGCTATAGGATCGTTATCGCCAACCATCCTTACTCCCTTGGCCTTAAAACCTCCTGGCAAATTGGCGAACTGTCCCGCATCAATGAGGGAACGCATAGCGGCAGTTGCGCTCATGGTGAGGTTGCCCAAGAAATGTATAAGGCCCAATCCATAGAAACCAAAACCCGGTACAAACCTGTAGTGCACGAAATGACTTCGCTTCTCTTTGTTTGGATCATTCAGGTCGTAATTTCTACGAATACTTAAAATTGTTTTTGATTGTTCTTCTACTGTTACAATATATGGTAAGGCAACATCTGAATCTTCTATATCAAGATAACAGTGTTGTTCCAGTAAAACATATTGTGGATCATTATCATAAGAAGGAGATAATCCAATAATTGTATCCATCTTTTCAGCAAAGGATGTTATTCCTGTTGGTGAAGGTGTAGGTAATTCCATATCTTTATAAACACCTGCTGCCATATCATGACTAATATCTACAGGGCTTTTATGAATAACATGTGTATATCTATCAGCATTCCTCAGATCAGTTGCATAGTAAGATACATAGAACTGATCTATAGGTATAAATTCTGAAGAAGGTCTTTTCAAAGTCGAATTATAATATATCTTTTTAAAAGCCGATCCTATTAGTGGAAGATGGAATAACATTCTTTCAAATTCATCAAAGTATTCAGGCATCTGCTCAGTAAGTTGATAATTCATAAAGTTCTGAACTCGGTTAGCTTGGAGTTCCTTCTGAGGTGTCGCCTTACCCAGTATGTTTGCCTTTACTGGTCCAGAGGAAGGAAACAGTTCTTGTGAAGCCTTGGATTGGAATTTTACTGCTGACTCTATTAACAAAGGATGTACGGCTGTACAAGCACCTTCAAAAGGTTCTGATCCTTCCTCCAGTTTTAATCCGAGTAAATCAAAGCCTCTTTCAAACATGGACTCCCATTCGGCTCTGGAATCTTTATCAGCATTAAAATTATCTATAACATCTGTAGCTATAGAAGCTAGATCTTCATCTTCCAATGTCTCGGATAAGTCTCCATACCATTCTGTAACTTCCTTTGAAGCTTCCATTTCTATATTAGGTTCTCCACCAAAATCTACCATAACCCCACCGTCTGTAGGATCTACTTCAAAAGTAGGTTCATTAGGCATAGGTTCAGGTATCATAGGAACAACATTTGTTTCCTCTGTAAGTATCTGTTCAAAAGGATTACGCTCTGTTGCCATTAAGTATTATCCTCTTGGGTACATTTGCAATATTCTGTACAATCTGTACATGTACAAGGATCGCATTTACAGTCTGGATTTTGGCATTTATTTTCTTCAGACATTTTCTATTCCTTCTGGCATTGAACTTAAACCTTGATCAGCATATATAACTGGCTTTCTTGGGTCTGGTAATGGAATTACAGGTTCAGTTTCTGGTTCTGGTAAAGGATCTGGAGGTAAATATCCAAAGCCTTTATGAATTTGCTCTTCAGTTAAGTTTGGTCTTAGATTTTTCATTAACTCTGCTAGGTAAACATTCGATTCCCTTAATGTTCTTTTAGGGGTTGGAAATTTTTTAAAGTATTTTTCCATTAATGTCTTTTCTTCTTCGGGTTCTGGATCTAAAGCAGAAGGTTCTTTTTTATTAGGATCATACCAAGGATAGTTTGGATCATCACGAGGAATAGGAGCGTCAGCCTGTCCAGGGCCTGGGCGTAGACCCATATCTGCATCATAACGTGCTTGATAGTCCTGTTCTCCTTGCTTTTCTTCATACTCTCTAATGATCTGTCTCTTTAACCCTTCTCGAATTTTATGAAAAGGATCTCTAGATTCAATTTCTTCTTCGGGTTCGGGAGAGGAAACATAATAAGGATCATCTTTTTCTCTTTCTCTTCCTGCCTTTTCTCTTTGTTCCTTTCTATGTTCCCATAAAACTCTATCTTTCATTCGATCCTTTATTAGCTGATAGGGATTAATTCTTGGAGCGTCATGAGGAGTGTATTGAACCCTACCACTTGTGGCACGTTTAATTAAAACAGGAAGGGTTGTATCTATTCTTCCGCCACCTTTTAGTGATTGTTTCTCAAAGAACTTTGCGTAATCTTCTAACCACTTTTGAAAGTTTGCCATTCTAGAAGGGCTTTGTCGAGCTATTAAAGAGGGGCCTGTACCTGCTTTATTTCTAGCAACCTCTTCTGATGCTCTTTTAAAATCTCCTCGTTGTATTGCGTCAACTGTCTTCGGCATTTTATCTAAAAGACCTGGACCTCCTCTTGCTCTTAATGTTGCCAAAGCTTCTTGAGCAACCTTTTTTTCTTCAGGAGATAGCTTGTGTTTATTTAGATAAGATTTTACAGCATCAAAATGAGCACTTGTAATTCTATCAAAAGCTATATTAAGAACTTCTTCAGGAACAGGCTGTCCATCTAGTATAGATTGTAAGTTAAAAGCTTTTTTATCTCCAAATACAGTTTCCCATGCATTTTCTAAAGCTCGAACATTTTCTTCATTTATCTTTCCTTCAGGAGTTTTTAATTGAATACCACTTCCTATAGCTACAGCTTTAGTGTCAACCCCTTTGATTATATCTACTTGAGATACATCTTTATAGGCTTTTGGATTAAAACCTTCATTCTTTTGTAGTCTATTTTGATAAGCAAATTTACTTGTTAGTTCTTCTAACTTAGCTCTTTTTTCTTCAATGGGAAGAGCCTTTATAGCAGGGGGTGCATCAAAATAAGGTGTTTCTGCTACTTCTTCGGCTCTTTTTCCATACTTATCTCTCTGATATTGTTGGATACCTTCCCATTCTCTTGCTGCTCTTTTAGCATCTTCTAAAAGTCCTATAGCTTTAGAACGAGAAACTCCTCTTTCTCTAAGATCATTAAATGCTTCAGTAGGATTCCTTCCTTCTATGACAGCATCAAAAAGATTATTAGTTGCTTTCATTTTAAGTGCATCTTGCCGCTTTGTTACTTCTTCAAGAGTATCGGTTCTTGCCTGATCAGCAGTAGCTAATTTATCTATTTTTTCTACATAATCTCTTTCTCTTTTATTTGAGATATAATCTGCATAATCTCTTTCTGCTTTATCTACTACTGCTGGTAGACCTCTTAATTCTGCACCTGTTATATCTTCCCCTCTACGACCTCTATCTTTTTCAGCTATATAATCATCTATTTCTTTTTGTACTAAAGTAGGACTATGATCAAAATCTTGTTGTTCTGCTTGTATATTTTCTTTTTGTGCTGAAGTAGGACTAAGATCAGAATCTAGTTGTTCTGCTTGTGTTCCTACATCGCTTAGTTTATCATCATAATACTCATAATAATCAGCTTCTCCTAAACCTGTTGCTACAGCCCTACGATCTCTATCTTCCTTTTGTTTTATAGCTCTGTCTGCTGCTTTTTCCTGTTCTCGTATCTCCAATAAAGCTTCTGTGGGTATTTCTACTTTACTTTTTTCTTTTTCTTTTTCTGGAGAAAAAAGTGCTGATAATAAGCCACCAGCTATACTACCTAAACCTAGTTTATCTAGTCCTGTCATTTTATATAAGTCAGAAAAACCTTCCCGCATACCCGTTAAGCCCGTATCTAAATCTCTGTAACCTACACCACTTATAGCATAAGGGTCCCAATAACCACCTCTTTGTCCTAATGCTTCCACATTTGCTCTTCCTATTTTTTCTAATTCTTCTTCAAAATAGGAACCTGATGCTCTGGCATCTCTAATAGCTTCTCTTATATTCATTTCCTCAGTTGGGGTTGGTTTTTTTCCTGCTGCTGTTAAATCATCTATAACTTTATTGGCAGTTTCATCTCCTAAACTAAGACCGTAAGGATCAGCAGCGGCTGGATCTGCTTTAATCGTACCACCTCCTATTGCCTCTTCAGCTTCAGATAAAGCTTCTAAGTCAGGATCTTTTTTTTCAGGTTTTTCTAGAAGATCTAGAAAATCTTGTCTTTGGTCGCCGGCAAGTCCTAGAGCATCTGCTTTTTGTTCATTGGTAAGCCCTTCCTTTCCATTACTCTCGCTATCGCCGTCGTCATTAGTACCATCACCTTTGCCATCAGTTTTTCCTTCCGAGGTACTTGTTTGAGTTCCAGGATTTGGAGCTTCATTCTCTTCATCATTATCATTATCATCCTCAATATCATAAGAAGGAAAACCTTTACGCATTCTACCAGAACCGCCCATATTTTTCATTAAAACTTCTTCTTCAGGATTAACCCATGCAAGTCTATGAGGTGTTCCTTTAATATTTGTTGTTTTCTGTAAGTCTGATAAACCTGCCATTTTATTCCCCTTATTAAATTCTATATTGTTCTTGGTTCATAATTATAAAGATTACGTTCTATAAGAGAACCACCGTGTTTATAACCTACCTCTTTACCAGATTTTGTTATAACTTTTAATTTTTTTAATTGTTCCTTTGTCGCTTTTTTTATTCCTTTTGCAAGTAACATTGGACCTACTTGTATTACCTCATCAGCTTTAAATATAGGATCTCCTGTTGCCCTATTATAAAAAGACATTCTAGCAGAAGGATCAAAACCTACTTCAGACCACTCCTTAGAAGTTTCCCCTAGTTTATTAACTTTATTATTATTCATTAATGCTTGAGAATACTCCTGAGCTTCTGGTGGAGTTTTATGTTGCCATTTACCTTTCATAGTAGCAAACGGACTTTTATGCCCTCCTTGTGCAACCCTAAAAGCTTTCTCAGGATTAAATTGAAATGTAACATTTTTTAAGATAGCCGTTGGAGAATAACCGAAAACATTCCCTGCCTTTCCGTCCTTTACTTTTTGGATAGTAGCCACATAAGTATTATAATTTCGATAAGCATTAATATCAAAACGTGAGGTTACTTCTTGACCTTCCTCTAAAAATCTATTTAAACCAATAATACCTTTTTTCTCTGCTTGCTTTCCAATAGCTGCTGTTATTTTAAGAGGAGAGTCTATTTTCGGAACAGTACCATAAACATTTAAGGGTTTTTCTACATCTCTTAATTTAATAAACTCTTTTAGTGTTATATCACCTCTATCTAATTTTTGGGCAGCTTCTGCAAGAGCATCGCTTTTATATGGTTTTGAAGCTTTAGAGCCTGTTTTTCTAATATTTTCTAATGCTTTATCGACATTCGATAACGAACCTCCCATACCCTCCGTTTTTGTTAAGGCTTGAAGAGTACTTACTCCTTGATCTGACTTCTGAATAGTACGAGCAGCGGGTACTATAGTATCATCTCCAATACTTTTTGCTAGTTTAAACGCTAATTTAGCAGTGTTAGACAGTAAAGCCACAGTATTCCCCTTTTAATCTTCTATTATTATAACACACTTTTGGCTATATCCCAAGTTAAAATGTCCAATATGTCTTTTTCTTATCCTTTATTTCTTCATCCCACTCAGGATCATCAGGATGTGTTAGATGCCAGGATTCTTTCATATAATGAATAGCCATTGTCATAGCATCAACCTGATCATCATGAGCCGCATTGGGAAAACGTATTAGTTCTTCTATAAGTTCATCAGACCATTTTTTGTTTGTAGGTATCCATAACCGACCTGCTTCTATAATAGGAGAAGCTGCATAAACTCTGGCTACTTTATCTCTATCCGGGTTATATTCCAGCACAGGCAGACCAGCCCTTCTTAGATCTTGTATTAAAGATTGTCCACTGGCTTTTTTCTCTATCATACAGACATCTGGTTTATTCTGATTGTAAAGTTTCTGTGCCAGTTTTCTAAGTTCGGGGTACTCAAATCGTCCTCGTATGTTACCTAAAAGAATAAGGTGTGGGGCAAAGTCTTCTTCACCTTTACTATCCTGGTTATACATGTAAAATATACCCCATGTTTGGATAACACTGTAATCGGCTGTTGTTCGGGTGGAAAAGGCCGTATCATAGGTCTGTACAATAAAATCACAGGCAGGAGGCTCACTATCTTCCCAATGTTGCAACCACCTTTTTTTAATTAAACCTCCTTCTTCAGGTGTTGGGTCTTGCATAAACAAAGCATTCCAGTATCGGCTTCCATTACTGGCTTTTATTTCATTTTCATCCATTTGCAGGACTTCATCCGACTTCCATTCGGGGAAATAGCTGGTTCCTTCCGGGAGTCCCAGGAGCTTAGAAGATTTTTCATCCAGCCATGCAGGTATTCTTATAACTTCCCAAGGGATTGTCTCAAATTCCGACATATTTTCCTGTTGTTTAAGCAGCCAGCCGCATAAATCATCGTAATGATAACGTGTATTGATAATAACAATAGCCCCATTGGGCATAATACGTGTTCTCAGTCCAGCAGGATACCATTCTTTTATATAACGCCTTCCTGCTTCAGATATAGAATCTTCTTCAGACATAACATCGTCCAATATAGCTATATGCGCCCCTCGTCCAGCTATTTGAGAACGTACACCAGCCGCATAATACGTCCCTCCCTGGTTAGTTTTCCACTTTCCTGCTGCTCTGACATCACTTCTCAGAGCTACACCTCTAAATATTTTCTGAAAATCTTCTGTATTGACTATATCTCTGACAGATCTGCCAAAATCACTACTTAATTGGTCACTATGGGATACAGTTAGTATCTCATGTTCAGGGTTTTTACCTATATACCATGCAGGAAACAGCTTTGAACATATAACTGATTTGGAAGAACGGGGTGGTAGGAAGACCATAAGGCGTTTTAACTTTCCTTCTTCCAGATCTTTTAGTTTATCAGAGATGAGTTCAATATGACGACCCATTTTCCAATCTGAAACCAGCATGGGGGCAATCTTTCTGACAAAGGTAATGAAATCATTATTAGATTCTTGATTAACTTTTTCTGTAAGAAGACCATGTAAGTTTATAAAAGGGTCTAAGTATGTTGTTTCTATATTTTCCATGATACTATTATACACTATAATTTATAATATAACAAGAAGAATATATAAATAAAATAAATAAATAATATATATTATATTACTATATATAACTATATATAACTATATAATATATATTGCATAGCTATATATAACTATATAACATATATTGCATAGCTATATATAACTATATAATATATATTGCATAGCTATATATAACTATATAATATATATTGCATAGTTACATATGATATATGTTAGGGTAACGGCCCTTGTATTTTTAGTTCCCTTGTCCCACCCTAGAATCTTATAAATATTTCTGCCAAGCTGCCATTTTTTCCCCCAGCCCCCATTTTTATTTTAATTTATCCTGGTTTTCAGTAAAAAAAAGATACCTTGTTTTAAGCTTGCCCTAAGTTTATCGTCACGGCCTTGGATGTAATGTTGTTTATTTTGCATTGGTTTTGTTGTGTTTCAATCACTTAATGTAAATTACCTTAAAAATTAAATCGTCAATTTTTTAAAATAAAGCTTGCGTTTTGTTGACCATTGACTATTATGTAGTTGAGTTTAGTTTACGGTTTTAAATTAAACTCGCAACGCAACTTATATAAAGGATTTAGGAAATGGCTAGACAAATAAGCTTACTTACAACAGTAAATAAAATATTGGATTTAATGGCTTTAGCTGATTGGGATTATTTTCACAGCCATAAAAAAGGACTGAAAAAACCAACCTGGCTCCCTCAAAATGCTTCTCATAATATTGGCGGTATGTTTGGAGAATTAAGAAAAGCTTTAGAGCAACTAACGGGAGAAGGATTTGTGGAGGACTGGTGCGGCTTTGGCAGTGTATTGCCTTTAGACGAAGAAACTTTTAATATGATTATGGAAAGGATAGAAAAATGATTATTTATGATATATCAAAATTAAATGTTGAATTGCAAAATCAAATTAACACTAACCCCAAATATATAAAATGGTTTAGTAAGTTTCCCGATAAACTACTTGGTGTTAACAATGACACCAAAACAATAAGAGGTTTAGAATATGGCGTTAAAACTGGTATTTTGTATTTAATACCTCATAAAATTAGTGGCGTTAATATTTGCCCAATGGCGGATATTGCACAATGTCATAAACCTTGTTTGAATACTGCCGGGCGTGGAGCAATGAAAGGTGTACAAATTTCCAGACTAAGAAAAACACTTTATTTTCAACAATATCAAAAACAATTTCTGGCACAATTAAAAAATGAAATTGAAAAACATTGTATCAAATCAATAAAAGAAAAATACCTCCCCGCAATACGTTTAAATGGTACCAGTGATATACGCTGGGAGTTATATTTGTGGGAGTTTATGGAAGATATGCACCATAAGTACAATGTTAATTTTTACGATTACACCAAGCTTCCAAATAGAATTATACCCAACAACAAGGTTTATGATTTAACATTCTCTTATAGTGGTGTTAAAAACTTTCAACCTTATGTTCAAAAGGCTATCGCCTTGAATATGCGGTTAGCTGTAGTATTTAGAAATAAGGACAAAATACCTCCCAGGTTTTTAAATATGGATTGCATTAATGGCGATAATAGTGATATAAGATTTACCGAACCTCAAGGTGTAGTGGTGGCATTGTATGCAAAAGGAAAAGCACGGCAAGATAAAACCGGTTTTGTAGTAGAATAGGGAAAATGAAAATGAAATATCAAATTGAACATAAATTTTGGTATGGTTGGGACATTTTAAACAAGAATGACACTTACCCAACTAGAGAAAAAGCACAAGCTGAAATAAATAAGTTAATTAATGACACTGTGGAAGGCTATCAATTCAGAATAGAGAAAATAAATAACTGGACGACCGAAGTAGTGGCTGAAATTGTTAGAGGATTAAAGGAGAAAAATACAAAATGAAATATAAACACGCTAAAAAAATTACAGGAAATCAACCTAGTTGGGCATTAAAAAATATGATTAAAGCTTTATCATTACACGCTTGGTTAAACACACCAAAAGAAAACGAACGGTTACAAGCGGCCAAGTTAATATTAAAAGTTGACAATAAAAAATAAATAATTTACTATAAATCATTAACCAAAAAGGAAAACACTAAATGAAAATTTTAACCAAAGAAATTCAAAAGAAACTCCCCAAGCTTGGCGCAACGGCAGAAAAAAAACCTGGCGAGGTTCCAATAATTTTTAAATTGTTCTTCCCGTGGGGCAAGTGGACAGCCTATGTTATAGAAGGTGAGCAGTTAAAAAATGGTGATTGGACTTTGTTTGCACTCGTTCACGATCAAGAAAAAGAGTTTGGATATCTGAGCCTAAACGAACTGGAAAATGTCAGAGGACCAATGGGTTTAACTTTGGAACGTGACAAATATATTAAAGCAACCCTGACCGATGTATTATAGGAGAATTAATATGTCTAAACCCTATTTTATTGTTGTTCGTTTTGTAAAACAAGATCGAATAAAAATTTGGAAAGATTACAACCCTTATTATACTTGGGGATCAGCAGCTTATGAAATCCTGGGCTACGCTGACACCTTTCGTGAGGCTAAAAAAATAAAAGCTGATGGAGTTATCGTTGACAGCTAAGTACAGATGTGCTATAAGATAAGCACGAAAGGAAAAAGAAATGAATAAAAAAATAACAGAAATAACAGGCTACATTGGGATGATCTTAGTTCATTCGGCGTTGCTTCCCACAACAATTTCACACCTAGTGGGATGGTCAACAAACCTACCGCCATTGAGTATGGTTTTAATTTTACAGATAGGTCTACTCGCTTTTTTAGTTCGAGCAATAGCACAAAAGGACTGTCTATATATTATTTCAAACAGCTTTGGTTTCGCAACTCAGAGTATAATGCTAGCGTTAATACTTTTAAAATGAGCAGGAAAAAGAAACCCAAAATTTACAACCCATTTGCCAAGAGTTTATACCATAAAATTTTTAGCAAACGAGTTGTACCTAATAAGAAAAAAACTTTTAAATTTAAATTAAAAAGAGAGGATAATATAAATGAAAATCAAGATTGAATACACCCTGGACTTAGGAACTAGTCAACTCGAAAGGCTACAGGATGCTTATGAAATAGATAAAAATGGCTGGGGTGTAGGGATCTATCAGCAGGGCTACACATTCAGACAATGGGTTAAAGCTGTCGCTGAGTTAAACCCAAGAACTTTTTCAGATTTAAATATAAATTGTTAGCCTGATGTTAAACAGAATTAAAATAATAATAAATGATTTATTTCTTTGTACTTTCTGTGGATTAATTGCATTAACCCTGCATTTTTTATTGACATTCTGATTTAAATCATGGTATAAATAGCGACATCGAAAGGGAAATAAGATGTTAAAACTTTACATCAATTTTTTAACGGGGTTTTCACTAACGGCATTGATGATTGGAGCAACAGGAATTATAATAATTCTACCAGCCTTTAACACAATGAGCATATTACACCTGCTTGTAGGATTTATAGGTGTGCTGGGACTGTACGCAACAAGGAGTTTTTATAATGAGTAGTCTAGAAAAAGATCAGCTTCTTGAAATGGCATGGGAAAAATTGTTTGAGGAAAATTTTAAATTAACCTTGTCTTACATTAAAGACTATGATAAAGCAGAGTCCAAGGCTATAGAAATGACGGACAAACAAACCGAAAACCATGCAGAAATACTTGAAGATTTTATCAACGGAAACTATGGAGAGTGACATGCTGATACCACAGTTTAATACGCTCGAAGACATCGAAAATTTTATCGACAATTCTGATGACGCTTTTTATGCACCCCTCGTGAAGGTAATCTTCGAACCTTACAAAGAAGACATAGAGGAACTGGATGAATACGAAGTGGTCGATGACGTTAACCAACAGTTGATCCTGGAAGAAGATATAATAAGACAATCATACAGGTGGGATGATGAAGTATACGAAGTGTAATAAGTGTAACGGTTTCAATGAGTTATTGTATCAAGTTAATTCTGTTTCTTACTTCTATTGTGCAGACTGTGATACTGAAACAACAATTTCACTTGAGGTTGCTGGAGCCTATGAAAAATTAGCGGAAAGGTATGGTGAGTGATGGGTATAAAAACAGATCTTTACAAAGTAAAATCCATAGAAGTTAAGCATAAAAATTTTGCAGACTTCTCACTCGTGACGTTGGTCTTGACGCATAACTCACATGGTACGGCTACATCGACGGAGGAAAAGTACACCTTGGAAATGTATGTTGACAAAGATCAATCGTTTGAGAGCCTACAGTATCAGAAGCCTATTAAAAAATCTTGGTGGTCTGATTATAAAAAGTGGTTAAGAAAAGGAAAGGGTGAGTGATGGGTGAATACACCAAGGAATACTCCAAGATCGTTGGATACACAGTCCAAAGTATAACTATGGATGATGAAAGCTTTCCAGGATGTGAGCTTTATGGTTTAGTTTTAACCAAGGGAAAACAGAAACGTATTGCGTGGGTACTACGTGATATTGAAGGTAACGGCGATGGTTTCCTTGATATCGAGGAGGTACAATAAAAATAAATGTTAAAATATAAACTTTTAATTTTATTATTATCTATTCTTTCTTTAGTTTCTATAATTTTAATTATAATATAATTTATGTATTGTACTATATTATAATCTATGCTATAATATAATATAATATAGGAGAAAGCAAAGCGGAACTCAGTGATATGCAACGCCCGAAGATATGTTTCAAAGGAACAAGGAGGGAAACAACGTCCTTGCTTAAAGTGAAATGCATATAGCTGATAGTAGGGTGTCACTGGAGGGTTCGAGTCCCTCTTCTCCTGCTCAACCTAGAGGATAGTGATAACTGCAATCGAATTTTTAAAAGGTAATGACCAATGAATAAAAATAAATATCTCCAAGAATTGACAAGTCAAGAAATAAAAAATTCTTTAATTACAGATATGCATATGCTGTATGATGGGAGTTGGGTTCCTGATTGGGACAGCATAGAAAGTCATATAGATTTAATTAAAGAACTACACCAAAGAACAGCAACATAGGATACAGATATGCCAACTGAGAAATATACCTGGGGTTATAGAATGAAAGAAGAAAATAAAATTAAACTTACCTCGAAACAAATAGATTACTTAGCAAATTTCTTTGAAGAAGATCTACATAATCTATGTCCTTATGTTATTGACTATAGGCAGCTAGTAGAAGATGGTATTAATACTTATAACAAAAGAGGTTTGAATGATTAAAGATTTTCCAGAGGGAATTAAAGGAACTTCTAAAATAAGTGAAGCTATCTTTAGGTATATTAATACATGGAAGGTAAGTTCATTAAAAGAATATGTACACGATAGATTGTATTGGTACTATAAAAAGGAAGCTACTGAAGAAGAAGTTAAAATGTTTTTGAAACGACATGGAGAAAAAGAAGATGGCTAAGAAAAAACCTGAAACATTTGAGTGGTCTTGGGAGGATAGGACAGAACTTACTCTCATACAGTACCTAGAAAAAGCTGTAGGATATTTGGGACAAGCTAATCAAAACATACGTGACTCTGAAGGTGATCCTACCCTTTCTGATTGGAGAAAACTACAGAAAGGTATGTATGCTGTAAGTAGATTGATCCGTGATCTTAAAGAGAGGGAAAAGAAATGAGTGTCACTGAAGGTAAAGTCTGGGGGAATACACAACCTCTACTCCAGACACCAGCCATAGAGATCCATAGAATAAAAGTAAAGGAAGGTGGGTACTGCTCCAAGCATACCCATCAATCTAAGATCAATGCCTTCTATGTGTTGAGTGGTGTCTTACAAATCAGTCGATGGAAGAACTACGTCCATGAGGTTAGTAAAATTATACAACCTGGATATGACCAACATCAAATGGTAGACATCACCAAGTTATATCACGATGATATGTGTGTTGTACCAGCAGGGGAACCCCATATGTTCACAGCACTGGAAGATACAGTAGCACTAGAGATCTATTGGGCTGAATTAAATCATAATGATATTCACAGAGATTTAATTGGTGGTATAAATGAAAGTAATAACCTAACACTCTTTGAAGAAGAAGAATTTCCTGCTCATATTTATGCCAAGAAAACTAAGACTTCTATTAATTGAAAGAATATTAACATGGAAAAAGTACCCGCAATTACAGTTGACTCTATTAAAGATAAACCTATGGTAGTAATAGGCTCCCTGTCTGACATGGATATTATTAATCAACTAGACTTTCTAACCAAAACTATTTGTAAGCTAGAAGAAATAAGAACTAATAAGGGCAAGCAACTACAAAAATATGTAGAACAACACAGGTTTGAATGATGAAAAAAATAATATTATTACTTGCTGTTCTTAGTACACCTGTCTTTGCCGAGGACAATGAAAGATGTTTGGCCGAGGCTATTTACTTTGAAGCCAGAGGAGAAACTTTTATAGGACAGCTTGCTGTAGGTACTGTGATTATGAAAAGAGTTGAAAGCTCTAGGTTTCCCAACTCTGTATGTAAGGTAGTCAGGGCAGGAAAGTACTGGAAAGGTAACCCTGTTAGGAACGCATGTCAGTTTAGTTATTGGTGTGATGGTAAGAGTGAAAGCATTGAAGATTACCAAGACCTCGAAGCCACTAACGCAGCATTGCTAGTCATGCAGGGTGTTCGACTATGGCATGTACGTGGGGCCACCCATTACCATGCTTCCTATGTACATCCCTTATGGGCAAGGCAAATGAAACGAACCGCTATCATAGGAAAACATATTTTTTACAGGGAAAAATAAATGAAAGCTTTTATAATTGTAGCAACAGATAAGCTAAGACTTTATCTTAAAAAAGATATAAATTCTTTTGATGTTTTGGCAGAGCCATCAGGAAAGTGTTTAACCTTTGACTCCAAGAGCGAAGCTTTAACATTCTTACATGATGTTGTATCAGAGAATGAATGGAATAATTATTACATGCAAAATTCTAATATTCATATTGACAGGTTACACTAATGAATACTATTGAAAAACAAATGAGCAAGCAGATAATAAAATTAAACAGGCTACTTAAAGAAGCTAACAATACAATTAAGAAACAACAACAAGATATATCCAGGCTTACTCAGGCTGGAGAGAATCGTGGACAATGGGTGGAGTTAAATAATGACTAAAAATTTATGGCAGAAAGACAGAGAAAGTTTATTTAGGGACTTGGTACAGCAGTACCGTGATGAAGGCTATGACAACAAGGATGCTAAACGGTTTGCCAAGCAGGAAATTAATGAGATCATGGAAGACAAAGAGGACTTTGTTTCAGACCTATGGCAGGAAACTTTCGAGGAAGATTAATGTGGAATTTAATTTGTCATCATGGTAGAGAAAAAAACATAGTTAATAGTTTTCCTACATCCAAAGCTGCCAAGGAAGAGCTTTATAATAGGATAGGATTATGCTATACTCTACATGCTGACCCCTTTAAAATTTACAGTATCGGAAAAGGAAAACCCAATGTCAATACTTCCAAGAGGGAAAGGCCCGTGCGAAAGGTGCGGATCGAGTGATGCAAAACATACCTATGATGATGGGGGTGCTTACTGTTTTAGTTGTAAGACAAGCTTCCCCAAAAGAGAGTTACGGTCAACGAGAAAAGTACCTATCCAAAGCGACTCCCCCCCAATCATGGGAGAAGTAGGAGAACTTTTAGATAGGGGGATAAAAAAAGAAACAGCCTCATTTTATAAAACACTTGTTAATAACAGTGGCAACACGATAACCCATCACATCTATCCATATTATAATATGGAAGGTACTTTTATATGTAATAAGTTTCGTGAAGTTAACACCAAGGCTGGTTTACCAACAAAAAGGTTCTGGAGTGAGGGTAATATAAGGGATGCGGGTCTGTTTGGACACCAGTTATTTAAACAGAAAGCCAAGTACATCTCTCTCTGTGAGGGTGAGGTTGATGCCATGTCTGTTTATCAAATGCATGGGTCTAAGTATCCCTCAGTATCTATAAAGAATGGGGCCACTAGTGCTGAAGAAAATTGCAAGCAGTCCTTTGAGTATCTTAATATGTTTGAAACTATCGTTATCTGTTTTGATAATGACACGGCAGGTAAGGAAGCTGCACAAAAAGTAGCCTCCCTCTTTGAACCTAACAAATGTAAGATCGTAGCCCTTGAATTAAAAGACCCTAACGAATATCTAAAGAAAGGACAATCAGAGAAGTTTGTCAAAGCCTGGTGGCAAGCTAAAGCCTATACCCCTGCTGGTATTATTAACCTACATACTCTGGGGGATAGTCTTTATGATGAGAACTATTGTGATACCTGTCTCTATCCTTGGCCTGACATGAATGAAAAGACCTATGGCATGAGGACAGGGGAGCTTGTTACTTTCACCAGTGGGGCTGGCATGGGAAAGAGTAGTATTATGCGAGAGTTAATGCATCACCTGATGCTGAATGTTAAGGATAACATTGGTGTCTTGGCTCTGGAAGAGAGCATCAAGAATACAGCCTTCAACATTATGAGCGTCGAAGCTAACGCCAGACTCTATATAAAAGAAGTCAGAGATACTTACACCTTGGAGCAGTTGAAAGAATGGCAAGCCAAGACAATAGGAACAGAAAGATTCTTTGCCTTCGATCACTTTGGTTCTATTACCAATGATGAAATACTGGAACGGGTACGCTTCATGGCAAAGGCTCTTGATTGTAAGTGGGTTTTCCTAGACCATCTGAGTATACTTGTATCAGGGCAGGAAGATGTGGGGGATGAAAGAAAATCTATTGATATTCTAATGACTAAACTTAGATCCCTAGTGGAGGAAACAGGTATTGCTTTATTACTTGTTAGTCATCTTCGCAGACCTACAGGGGATAGAGGACATGAGGAAGGAAGAGAGGTTAGCCTATCACATCTTCGAGGATCAGCCTCTATTGCCCATCTCAGTGATAGTGTGATTGCCTTGGAAAGAAATCAACAGGCTGATGATGACACAGAAGCCCATACAACAACTGTTAGGATACTAAAGAACAGATATACAGGAGAGACAGGAATTGCTTGCCAGTTATTCTATAATAGAAACACAGGCAGGATGACACAGGTTGATAATCCTTTTGCAGTAACCTAGAGGAGATAGCTATGACAGTACGAAAAAGATTTGATCCCGTTTTATATCAAGTTGCAGACCGTGATGCCAAGGCAGCTACACTTGGTTGGTTGAAGGCACTAAAATTTATCACGGTGGATACAACAGAGAGAAAAGACTTTGATATTATTTGTAAATCTGTTGAGGAAAAGAGACACCTCTATGAAGTAGAGATTAAATATTCATGGAAAGGAGAGTGGCCCGATCACTGGGAAGAAATAAGGATTCCCCATAGAAAGCAACGCCTTATAAACAAATGGACAAAGGAGTGTCCTGAAGATACTTTCACATTTATTATTTTTAGAAACGATTGTCAAAAGGCATGGCATATTAACGCCAAGACTTTATTAACCTGTGACGTTAAGGAAGCTAAGAATAGGTATACAGGTAACAAAGGGGAGAAGTTCTTTCATATTCCTGTGAAGGAAGCTTCACTGGTAGACATGCTATGACCAAGGTTGTTCTTGACATTGAAACAGACGGGCTTGATGCCACACAAATACACTGTATTGTGGCCCGAAGTTATAAGACAGGGCAGGAACTAACTTGGGTAGGAGAAGAATGTAAAAATTTTAATTCTTGGTCTAGGAGAAAAGATCTAAAACAATTCATTATGCATAATGGTATAAGTTTTGATGCTCCTGTCCTGAATAGATTAACAGGATCTGCTATAAAGATAGCACAGATTAGAGACACTCTCCTAGAGTCCCAACTTCTTAATCCCATAAGGGAGGAAGGACATTCTCTGGAAGCTTGGGGAAAGAAGTTATCGTTTGAGAAGGGGGAGTTCAAGGAGTTCAGTGAGTACAATGAAGACATGCTTGAGTACTGTAAGAGGGATGTAGAGCTTACACATAAGTTAGCCCTAACCCTGGAGAAAGAAAAAAATATTGATTTTCAAAAAGCCTATGACCTTGAGAGTCGAGTCAGAACAATCATTGATCAACAACAGATAAATGGTTTTGCTTTTAATGTAAGGGAAGCTTCTATCTTACATTCCCGTCTGGAGGATGAGCAAAGTTCTCTGGAAAAAAAATCAAAGGTATTGTTTCCTCCTGAAATAATAGAGACTATCAGCAAGGTCAGGAAGGTACGCAATAAAAAAGAAATTATATTTAACATAGCCTCTAGGAAACAGATTGCTGATAAACTAAAGGCCGAAGGTTGGGAACCCACAGAGAAAACAGAGAAAGATAATATCATTATTAATGAAGCTGTCCTGAATAAGATTATAAAAAATAAGAAAAGCAGTGACAAGTTAAAGAGCCTAGCTGAAATGTTTAACCGTTACTTCCTGCTTCAGAAAAGGACAGGGCTATTGAAAGGGTGGTTCAAAGAGTGCGATGAAGATGATAGGGTCAGAGGTAAAGTATTAACACTAAGAACGATCACTGGAAGAATGGCCCATAATAATCCTAACATGGCTCAAGTACCAGCCGTATACTCCCCCTATGGTAAGGAATGCAGAAGCCTTTGGACTGTCTCCAACCCTGATACACATTCTCTGGTAGGGACAGATGCCAGTGGCCTTGAGTTAAGATGCCTGGCTCACTACATGGATGACACTAAGTTTACAGACGCTGTTCTTAGTGGGGATGTACACACAGCAAATCAGAAAATGGCTGGACTGAAGACAAGAGATCAGGCCAAGACTTTTATCTATGCTTTTTTGTATGGGGCTGGCCCTGCCAAGATAGGTAAGATAGTAGGTGGAAGTGCTGGGAAAGGTCAGAACCTTATTAAAAGATTTTTATCCAACATGCCAGCTCTAAAAAAATTAAGAGATGATGTACACCACCAAGCCGCCAAAGAAGGAACTATACTAGGACTAGACGATAGACGCTTACACATCAGACATGAACACGCAGCCCTGAATACCCTTATACAAGGAGCAGGAGCGATTGTCTGTAAGCAATGGTTGGTTCATCTCATAGATAAAATAGAAGAGGCAGGGCTTGATGCCAAGCTGGTGGCTTCCGTCCATGATGAATATCAATTTGAAGTTCTTAATAAAGACACCAGAAGATTTGGTGAGTTAACTAAAGAAGCTATCCAACAAGCAACACAAACTCTTGAGATGAACTGTGCCCTTGACTGTGATTATAAAGTTGGAAAAACTTGGGCAGATACTCATTGAAGTTGTTGACACATATTTAAAAGTGTGGTATAATTCTACTGATTTAAATAAAGGAGAAAAATATTATGGCAAGATTAGACGCTGTTTTTTTAGAAAATTGTACGAGTTTTTATGCTAACCTTTTAGAGCCTTATCGGAACACTGACTATGACATAGAAAGGTGGCAAGTAACCTTAAAGGTTGAGGGTAAAAATAAAAAAGCCCTTGTGGATGCCAACCTTGCAGCACACATCGAAGTTGTTGATGATGCTTTAAAAGCGGAAAAGGAAAGTAAGGGGAGGATTGAAAGGCGTCCTAACGGTGAATACTTTCAGGCCAAACGTAAGACAACAGGAGAAGGGAATGGTAAGCAATGGGATAAGCCGCCTATGAAAATGATAGATGCTTTTAATAATCCTTTTGTTATACCCAATGGCGTGACTATAGGAGATGGGAGTGTTTTAAGCGTTAAGATCCAGCCCTTTGTTTCTCCCCGAAGTCCTAGAGGTGGGATGGGTTCTGAACTAGAGCTTGTCCAAGTAGTAAAATTAGAGGCGTATACAATAGAGGAGGAGGCTTCTGGATTCGCCAGCCATGAAGGAAAGAAGGGAGATTTTTATAAGAGTCCAGAGACAGATAACGAACCCGCATTCACCATCTAGGGAAGGAAGGGTATCTGTAAACTAAGATTGACCTCCAGACTGTATTCTCTTAGAGTCATGAGAATGGATTTGAAAATCTGATACAGATACCCTTATCTTTTTATCAAATGAAAACAATAGACACACTCGTAGCAGACATTTATAATTTATTTAATCTTGATCCTATTCAGAAAGAAGAGGACGAGGTGGATAAACTAATAGATACTTTTGGTGAGATGCTAAAGCTTCACATCAAAGATTTTCTCTATAGAAAACCTAATGGGAGAAGTTCTTTACGTCTTTCAGGTATAGGGAAACCTGATAGACAGCTATGGTATGATATAAATACCAAAGGAGAAGACACATCCCTGACCCCAAGCACTAGGATAAAATTTTTATATGGTTATATTCTGGAGGAGCTTCTTCTTCTATGTGCTTCCATATCAGGACATAAAGTAGAAGCACAACAGAAAGAGGTAGAGATAGAAGGGATAAAGGGACATCAGGATGCCATGATTGATGGTGTCTTGGTGGATTGTAAGTCCTCCTCTGGCAGGAGCTTTGATAAGTTTAAATCTAATAATCTTTTAGAAGATGATCCCTTTGGATATATAGCCCAGATATCTGCCTATGCGGAAGCCAATGGTGTAGACAAGGCCGCTTTCCTGGCCATAGATAAATCAACAGGTGAAATATGTTTATCTCCTGTTCATGCAATGGAGATGATCAATGCCAGCAGCCGGGTTAAACATCTTAAAAAAACTGTATCATCAGATAAGATACCCGATAGATGTTACAGTCCTCTTGCTGATGGTAAGTCTGGTAACTATCGGCTTCCTATTGGTTGTATTTATTGTAGACATAAGCGTGTGTGTTGGGCTGATGTTAACCAAGGTAAGGGCATTCGGGTTTTTAATTATGCAAGAAGTAAAAAGTATCTTGTACAGGTACATAAAGAACCAGAGGTTCCAGAAGTAATCAACTGGTAATGCATTGGAAATACAAACATGAACCCGATACTAGGAATAGTTTCGGTTTTGTCTACATCATTACCAATAGAAAAACAAAGAAAGCTTATATTGGCTGCAAGCAATACTGGAATTACAAGAAGGGAAAGAAATTTAGAGAGTCTAATTGGAAGATATACATGGGATCTTCTAAGTACTTGCTGGAAGATATAGAAAAGTTAGGAAAGAAAAGTTTTAGGTTCAGGATTATAGGGGAATTTAAAAACAAAAGAAGTCTAAAATATTACGAGTGTTACTATCAGATGAAATTTAAAGTACTTACAGAAAGACTAGAGGGAACGGACGAGCCAGCCTACTATAATAACTATGTAGGGGGTAAGTTTTATAGACCAGTACAGGAAGAAATTTAATGTATGAAAATATTAACTGATGCTATAGAAGAACTCTATGAACAGAGTAGGAAAAGCCCTCACAAATCCTTATATCTTTCCGTAATATTACAGGCTATTCTAGATGCAACAAAGAAAGGAGAAGAAAGTGAGATCAGGGTGTATCGAGATCAGGCACAAGCTTGGTTGTTCACATCTATAGGTGTCACCTGCGAAAATTTTGAACTCGTCTGTGATTATGCTGGACTCTCTCCAGAGTATGTTAGAAAATTTGCCCATCATGTAGTTAATTCAGACAACCTTGTTTATATCAGAAAAAAAATTACCACATTGTTAGGATAATATTATGGCTGAAGATAGAGATGATTTTATTATAAAAAGTATTAGAGAAGACAGGGAAATAAGAGAGGCTCTAACAGAAGAAGAGCCATTGAAAAAGCAGATTGGTGGTGATCATTATAAGAATTGTAAGATCCAACCTGTTGAATATATCTGTGCTAACAAGCTGGACTTTTTGGAAGGGAACATCGTTAAGTATATAACAAGACATCGTACTAAATCAGAAGGAGCCAAGGATATAGAGAAGGTTATTCACTATGCTGAACTCATCCTTCAACTTGTCTATAACAAAAACAAATAGGAGGGGAACTCATGTTTAAGTCTAACCGTAATCCACAATTCAGATCTAAATTCAGTGAAGATATATTCTATACTAAATATTCCCATAAAGAAGCAGAGACTTTTCATGAGCTTTCCTGTACACTGGTAGAAGATGTCTGTCAGGAAAAACTAACCAGAGATGAGAAGGAACAACTCATAGATCACATCTCCAACCTGAGATTTATTCCAGGAGGCCGTTACCTTTACTATGCAGGAAGGGACAAGAAGTTTTTTAACAACTGTTACCTACTCAGAGCAGAAGAAGATAGCCGTGAAGATTGGGCTAACCTCTCTTGGAAGTCTGAGTCCTGCCTGATGACAGGTGGTGGTATCGGATGTGACTACAGCACCTACAGACCTGAAGGCCAGACACTGAGAAGTACAGGTGGAATTAGTAGTGGTCCCATACCCAAGATGATGATGATCAATGAGATTGGCAGACGGGTTATGCAAGGTGGGAGTAGACGGTCAGCTATCTATGCCAGCCTGAACTGGAAGCATGGAGATATTTTTAAGTTTCTTGAAGCTAAGAACTGGAAGGACATGCCTGTAGGCTCAACGGGTCAGACAATCTTTGATATTAAACAGGATGACTTTGATTTCCCTGCCCCACTGGACATGACAAACATCAGTGTTAACTATGATACTGAATGGCTTTTAAATTATTGGAAAGAAGGAGATGTAGGGGATGTCTTTAGGACTAATGTACGTCAGGCACTTAGCACTGCTGAACCAGGCTTCAGTTTCAATTTCTTCGAGAAGGAAAAGGAGACATTGCGTAACGCTTGTACGGAGGTTACATCTGAAGATGATAGCGATGTGTGTAATCTGGGTAGCCTTAACTTTGCTCGTATTGCTGACACAGATCAGTTGCAAGAGGTTGTCCACCTTGCCACCAAGTTCCTCCTCTGTGGAACACTACGAGCCAAGCTCCCTTACAACAAGGTTAGTCTGGTCAGGGAAAAGAACAGGAGATTGGGGTTGGGTCTTATGGGTTTGCATGAGTGGCTTATCCAACGAGGACACAAGTATGAAACAACTCCTCTACTGCACAGATGGCTCAAGGTCTATGAGGCAGAGTCAGATAAAACAGCCAAGGAATTTGCAGAAGAACTATCTATATCCAGACCTGTGGCTGTACGAGCAGTTGCTCCAACAGGAACCATCGGTATTCTTGCTGGAACCTCCACTGGTGTTGAACCCATCTTTGCTGTCTCCTACAAAAGAAGATACCTGA
>Ga0114901_1000647_pt1 | contig 22532 bp, 16 predicted proteins | sample MalvireepMed_s16_FD_89686 | JGI IMG/M metagenome (GOLD analysis project Ga0114901, IMG submission 89686) | Marine viral communities from the Global Malaspina Expedition - Malaspina viral metaG DeepMed_s16 | ecosystem: Environmental > Aquatic > Marine > Oceanic | place: Mediterranean Sea... | reverse complement strand
TTTTGGGTTTTCACTATTAGCCAGTAACGTTTCTATTATTGGCCCCAATGCTGTTGTTACAGTTGGGGATAGAGTTTTCTGGATGGATCGAGAAAACTTTTATATGTACGCTGGACGATTAGAGGTCATTCCTTGTACCATTTTACGATATATATTTGACGATATAAATTTAGATCAAAGTCATAAATGTTTCGCAGCTTCAAATAAAATGTTTGATGAAGTTCTTTGGTTTTACCCAAGTTCAGATTCGGATGAAATAGATCGTTATGTAAAATTCAATATAGCAGAAAGTACATGGGATATAGGTACTCTAGCTAGAACGGCCTGGGTTGATTATGGAATTCATAATAATCCGCGAGGATCTGGCGCGGTGAGCAGTGTTAATTATATATATATCCACGAAATTGGTCAGAACGCTGATGGTTCAGCCATGACCTCCTATATAGAATCAGGAGATTTTGATTTAGGCGATGGTGAACAATTTATGTTCATGAATCGCTTAATCCCTGATATAGATATAACTACAACCTCTTCGCAAACGGTAGATTATATATTAAAAACAAGAAATTATCCTGGTGATTCTCTTGTAACTAATTCTACCAATGAAGTGGGGGCCACAACCCAGCAATCCTTTTTACGGGGGCGGTCCCGCCAAGCAGTTTTACGAATACAAAGTTCTGTGACAGATGTGGCTTGGACCTTGGGCGATTTAAGGTTAGAAATTCGCCCAGATGGAAGAAGATAATGGGTAAATTATTAGATCATAGTTTCCCTGACGCGCCCCAAGAGTATGATCCTAATACTACGCAACGGTTTTTACGTGATATAGAAATGGCTTTAACAAAAATAGACTTTCCTACTAAAGTGGAAGGTAAGGATGAAAACGAAGCGTTGACATGGTTTTTTGGTTAAATGGCTAGTTACTACAAAAACGCTAAAGTAGATTTAACGTCTACTGATGTTACAACTTTGTATACCGCTCCAGCGGCGACGACGGCTGTCTTTAAATCGTTATTAGTAGCGGATGATAGTGGGTCTACTTCTACTATCACAGTTACCTTGACTGATTCTGCTGCGGCGGTATTTGTTGTATTTAATGTGAAAGCTACATCAGCTAACGCAACAGTGGAATTGCTTACAGAGCCACTTGTGGTTCAAGAATCTGAGATTCTAAAGGTCACAGCAGCAAACGCTAATAGGTTGCATGTTATAGGAAGTTATGTAGAGATATCATGACTATGGTATCTTTTCATAAAGAAACGGGGTATAAGCGATTATGGCTATGAACTCACCCTACACAGACCCAAGTGCTATATCAGATGTTTTGGGTACACGTGGCAGCCCAGAAGATCAACAGTTGGTTATGAACCAACTTGGCCCATCACCTCAAAATCAGAATATAGCCGGGGGTATTGCTGCAGGAGGGTTGGGTAATTTCTTAGCGCAAGTAGATGCCCCTGAAGATCCTACAATAAGACCATCGCTTCCTAATACTTTAGACAGTATGGAAAGAATGCAAAGGATGGAAGTCCAATCCCAATGGCTCATGGATAATCAAAATGAGAGAGTGCCTTGGGATAGTGAAAAAACTTGGGGCCAATATCTTGAAGAGATATATACAGCAGCCGAAAAAGATAAACCCGGTTCAGGCCAAGATGTTGTTAATGAAATAATAGATCAACAAATTAAAGCGGCCCCTCCCCCGGTTGAACCCGCGCCTACGCCACCCGTTATGCCACCCCCTGGGCCTCCTACGGCTCCCGTAGCGCCTGATTCTAGGGTAGCCGGAGAAGTACCCCCCGGCGCGGGAGATGTTCCTGTGGTCCCTACGCAGCCGATACCGAAGGATCAAATAATGGACTCAGGTATAATGAGCGCGGCGCGGGGCGGATTAGTTAGAGGATATAATCAAGGGGGCGTTGTAGGCGAAGAAGAATTTTTAGATCAAGTGGGTATGTTAGCCGATCAGGCAGGAATTCCCGTAGCAGATCTGGATGCAGTTGCGGAGGTTGCTGCCAGTACCACTGGAGGTCCCGGTACAGGCCCTGATGCGGTTATGGATACGGGGATTATGCAGACTGTTGAAGCGGCTCCCGCCGATGAAGCAGATCTTACGGGGGTTGGCTCTTTAGAAGGTCTCTCCAACCAACTTATAGACGCCGGTGAGGAAGGATTAGCGCACGTTTCTGCAGGTGAGATTGTTGTTCCTTATATGGAATTGAGTCCTGACAGTCAACGTATGGTAATAGCTGCGTTAGAAACCGGAGGCATAGATCCGAGTCGTTACACAGTAGGTAACGACGCTAACGTTATTAATGAAATGACGGGACTTCCCGCTTTTGGATTTTGGTCTAAGATTTGGAAGAAAGCCAAAAGAGGTACTAAAAAGGTAGGCAAGTTTCTTAAAAGGAACGCGGGAACTATCCTCGGTATAGCCGGGGCAATGACAGGTAATCCATTTCTGGCGGCGTTAGGCGCGGGTATCGGTACTCTTATTGAAGGCAGGGGCATTAAACAGGCGTTAGTGGGCGCGGGGATGGCCTTTGTAGGCGCTAAGTGGGTAGGACCTTGGATGGGTGAGACAATAGGCGCAGGTCTTGGTTACGTTGGAGGCAATGTACCAACCGGAGAGGTTCTTCAGGGAGTAACAGGTGGAGATTGGGCGTCGGGTTTAGCAGCCTTAACAGAACAAGGAGTTACCAGTCAGGCAACTCTACAAGGAGCGCAAACTGCAGCGGCAAACGCAGTGGGTGCATTGACAAAAGCAGGTGGAACACAAACCGCAGCAGCAATAAGTGGGGCAGCTTCAAGAGCTGCTGAAAGTTCTTTGACACAACAGGCCATACAGGCAGGGCTAAGTTCAGGAAGTCTAGTTTCTCCAGAAGGATGGGGCCTTGTTGGTGGTGACTTATTAAGTAAGAGTGTGCAAGAAGGAATTAAGGAAACTGCCTCTTCTATTGGCCAAGATATGGCAAATCAGATGGCTATGGGGGCTACTCAAGGGTTATTTGGCGTTGGTGCAAGGGCCGCTCCTGATGTTACTTCTTTAAGCGTAGTAGACCCAGTGACTAAAGCTACTTATTTAGGAACTGGAGCCGGAGAAGGACTCACAGAGGCGGCTAAAGGTTACGCGGCCAACGTTTTAGCAACTCCCATAGGCGACCTCACGGGTAGGGCAGCGGGTAATCTTATGACGCAAGGGTACGGCACCCCCATGATGAACGAATATATGGGGTATGGGATACCAAATCCTGACGATGTGCTTGATGAATGGAATAAACGCTATAGTTACACCCCCACTGGCGAACAACTTTATGACTTCTATACGAACCTGTATGTGCCCAATTTACAAGTAAATCCCGATATAATTGTCGGAACTCCAGGATATCCCGCAACTGCATCTGCAACCGGAGCGATGATGTGGGGTCCTGGAGGAAATGCCCTAACAGGAGGAGGATTAGGAGGACTTCCTATTTTTGCTGCTCAAGGTGGGTATATCGGTGGATATAGGAATGGGGGATATGTTAAAGGGATAGGAGGGCCTAAAACAGATGAAAATTTGGCTCGGTTATCTGATGGCGAATTTGTATTCACTGAAGCAGCAGTACGCGGCGCGGGAGAAGGGGATAGGTTAGCGGGCGCGAGAAGAATGTACAATATGATGTATGATCTAGAACAAAGAGCTGTTCCTGGTTATGCGCATGGAGGTCTTCATAACACTCAATTCCCAAGTGATCTATCTGAAGTAGATCGATTGAGGCTTTTGAGGTTAGGGGAGGTTAAAGGCGATTATATGGAACCTCCTCCTCCCCCTCCTTCTCCTCAACCTTTTCTTGGTTCTGCGTGGAGCCTAAATCCTAACGAACCTCAAGATCCTTTATGGCATGGAGGATGGCCCTCATCAGTTTCTGATATAGTAACAACCCCTGGACCTAGTGTCAGTAGCGGACCACCACAGATACCCGGAGGAGCGGGTGCCTACTTAGCGAACCGATTCGGACCCCAAAATGCTATTACGTCAACAGATATAACAGGTAGGGATCCTACACAAACCGCTATTTTAGGAACTGATATGGCTCCTGGTGCGTTAACACCTACTTGGGCAGATAGATACGGGCAAGTTCAAGTTGAGCCGTTAAGTCCTGGCTCTAGTCTTGCCCCTAGTCATTTTGGCACACCAGGGCCGAACTCTCTTTGGGATGAAAAAACGGGAGAATATGTTGATGTTCTTACTAGGGATCCAACCAAAAGTGCGCAACTTGCGGAAAAATACGCGGCCCCACTTCTCCCAAATATGATTGATTTTTCTTCTGCCTTAGTATCACCGAAGGACCTGCAGGAAGCTAGGGATTTGGCTGAGAAGGCTGGTGTTCCAAAAAATATAACGGAACAACTAGTAACAGCAGCAGCGGAAAAAACAAAAGGTGTGGGTCCTGGTATATTAGCAACAATTGCGGGTTGGCTTGGTTTAGCTCCTACAGTGACCCCCGTCGTCCAAGCTGGTGTAACTGCAGCTACTCTAGCTAAGGGAATACTTGGACGCGCCATAGAAAGACAAAATGAGCTAAATAAGGTGGCGTTCATGGGTAAGCATGCTCCGGCAATTACTGGGAGTTGGTACGGAGGGTATGGACCTCCAGTTGACGTTCCGTTAGATTTGAGAAGTCCCGCTGATTTTGAAGCAGTAAATGCTCCACCAGGAAATTGGCAAGAGGCCCTAGAAAAATCGATGGAAGATCCTGAAGCACCGGGTAAGGGTGATCTTGGGGGCATGTATGAAAATTGGTTAAGTACAACAGGACGAGGCCAATTTGGTGAGCAGATAGAAACTTATCGAAGAGGCGAACTTCAAAGAGACCGAGCAATAGCCGCTGCAGTTCAAAAAAGAGCTGAGGCGGCAAGAGCTGATGAACAAGCGAAGAAAGATCTTGAAACTAGGCTGGCACGCGGTCGAGCAAGGGGCCAAAGAGAGTTTGATTGGGCTGAAGTTGATAGAGAAGTTCGTTCTTGGGGTCCGCCAGTGCAGGTTGATGAAGGCGGAAGCCCCGGTAGTGCTGGAGGAGATCCTGGGGAGGCGGGTTTTGGTGAAGGAGTAGATTCCCCATGGTAAATAAGGCAGAAAAGATGATAATTAGCTGGGGTATGAATAATGGCCACTGAAACCTCAATCGTACGGGAAGCTCCGTTTCTTGAAGAAGCACGAAAGAACCTGCTTACTTCGTCCGAGTTACTTGCTAAGACACCCGTTACCCTCCCTGAACAGCTATTGGCCCCATTCCCTACCGCTACCCAACAGGCTTTTGAGACTGCTCAATCAGGGATAGGCGCTTATCAGCCCTACTTGACACAAGCTGGGACCCAAATGGGGGCCGCAGCTCCTCAATATGCCGCAGGAGAGGGTATTTTATCCGGTTTAGCCGCACGAGGTTCTACCGGCTTAGATGAAGCTCGCGCGGCGGCGCTCGTAGGAGCAGGAGATATAACGGGAAGAATTTCGGCTTTCCAGAACCCTTACCAACAGCAAGTTATAGATGCTTTTAACCTAGAAGCGGAGCGCCAAGGGGGTGTGGCGCGGCAACGAGCAGCGGATGCGGCTTTACGGGCGGGGGCCTTTGGGGGTTCACGGGCGGGGGTTCAGTCCGCTGAACTAGAACGCGCTCTAGCCGACGTAAAACAGCGTAATCTAGCAGGTTTACTAAGTCAGGGGTATGGTCAAGCCTTGGGCGCGGCTGAGAGGGAAGCCGGAAGATTGCAACAGCTCCCGGGCCAACTTTCAGGTATCGAACAGCTCCAGTATCAGTTACCCTCAAGTGTGGCCCAGAACCAACTTCAGGCCGGACAGGCTCGTATGGGATTGGCGCAAGGTTACGGAGGTTTGGGCGGATTAGCTCAACAAATGCCAGCGGCTGATATCGCTTTGCTGAGCCAAGTTGGCGGACAACAGCAGCAGCAAGCCCAAAGGACCTTGGACCTAGCAAGACAGAACCAGTTGGCCCAAACTTATGAGCCTTACCAGCGTATCGGTTGGATAGGTGATATCTTGAAGGGTCAGCCGAGCGTTCAGTCTACTTTGACCCAAAGCACTGATCCTCGTAGTAATCCGCTTTCTACGGCGTTAGGCGCGGGTATCAGCCTAGCCGGAATCTTTGGTCAAGGCGGGTTCGGTACTGGCTACTTATTTAATAATCCCTACCTAGCTGGTAGAACACAACCGGGGACTCCCTAATGGCTATACCCTATGGCATAGATCCTCGGACGGTCGGCCCTAACCCAGCGCAAGCGGGAAACGCTTTCGCTCGACGTATGTTTCAACCTACCGCTGCACAACCGTTAGTTCCTCCTAGTGCTGGTGGAATTATGGCCGCTGCACCTCCACAGGTGCAGGGTTTTCGACCAGCACCTCCTCCTCCTCCGGTTGCCGCAAGGCCAATTCAGGTAGCCTCATTTGTAGAAAGACCTCCAGGGGTGACAACTGCAAGAAGATCTCTCCAGCCAGGTAAGGCAGGTCCTCGAAGTGTTTCAGATTTTTTGGCGGAAAAACCTGGGGAAGATATATCATTTGTTAATAGGAATGTGGTACCTAGCTTCTCTAATGAGGAACTTGTAAATCATTGGGTTAAGCTAAACGGATACTTAGATCAGTTTAGAGATACAATACAGAGCGAACGGGGAAGCCCTGAACAACAAGGTGAAGCAAATAAAATTTTATCAGAATTGCTTACACTGAGGGACGCTGCAGTAAGAGAAGCTGCGAAAAGGGGCATAGAATTACCAGGATTACCAGATCAGGCACCAGCACTAGCAACACCAGCAGCAGCAGATACAAGACCAGCAGCAGAATCAAAAGCAACAGCTGGAGATGTAGATGCTTTAACTAGTGTAGTTAAAGCGGGAATTGATAACAGCCTTCCTCCTGATCAAGCCACTACTGCAAAAACAGCATTAGAACAACGAATAACGGCTTTAAAAGCAGCTGAGGGAGGTGATCTTAAAACACAAATGACGGCTTTATTGGGAGCAGAAACAGAATTTAATGTGGATAATTGGAAGCAAAAAGCAAAAGATATTTTAGAAATTCCGGCAGACGAAGCAGATGTCCCTGAGTGGGCCGCGCCCATATTCTTATTCGGCCTACAATTGATGCAAGGCCCCGTGAGTAGTAAACGTCAAGGGGATAGTATGCTAATGGGGCTTGCGGCGGATATTGGTGCCGCAGGGACCGTGGCCTTTAAAGACTTCAGGGCTGAACGTGCTCGGAAACAAGCCCAACGAGCTCAAGTTGCTAATTTAGCTGTACAGCTTCAAACTAAGAGTGAAGCCACCAAAACTGCTCGTATTTCTGCTTATTTTAAAGCCAAAACATTTAATCTGGATGAACAAGCAAAGGTTTCTAATACATTTGATAAAATAATTAGACGTGATCTTCCTAAAAGTGCAACCGCTAATCAAAGAGCAAGCTATACTGTGGCTTTAACTGACGCAATAACACAACTAACTGCTGACGGTGTAACTTCAACCGCTATTTTAAATCCAACAACTCAGGCTCTTTTATCTAGTTACGCCCTAACTAACGCTGATCTTAGTGCTCCTTTAAATATGAAGCAATTTCCATATGCAGGAGTAAATTACAGCTATTCTTCTGAATTATTGAAAAAGGCTCTTCCAGCAATAAACAAAGCTAGGAAGGGAGTGGGTGAAGCACCTTTAAATGAGATGGGAGTATTAACGAAAATTATCGCCAATGATTCTTCTTTAGATAAATGGAAGCATCTAGTTATTGGAAAAAGAGAGGGTGGAATATCAGATGATACTCAAACCAGGGGAGGTATAACGACTCGCTATTTGATTAATGTAAATTTAAAAAATAAATGGGAAGCAGACAACCCTGATACACTCCCTACTCTAGCTGATGAAAAAACATGGAGACAAGAAGTAGAGTCTTATCCTGCTGATAAACCGGAAATGAAAAAGTTTTCATGGCAGGACGAAAATGGTGTAAAAAAAGATATTTATGTAGATTGGGATGCAATTTTAAAGAAACGGAAAACAGATCCTAAGATCTTAGATAAGGTCTTAAAAGCACCCGGCAGTCATCCAACTCTTGCATATGGATCTCAAGAAGATTTTAGTAATTTTGGAAAAAATATACAAACTGAAACTGTTTATACAATGAAAAATGGGAAGGTTCAAAGAGCTCTTTTTGGTTTTGATAGGGCTGCATACAACAAGGCATCAAAAGCCGTTCCATCGACACTTCCAGCTATAACAGCCGATAATTATAAAGAAGAATTAGCAAAATTAGGGATTTTACGCCGAATAACCGATTGGGCAGATACTGGTAAGCAGCCCGGAATGTTTTTCATGCATACACCAGATGGACAAGTTATATCCGCTTCTGGCCAAGATGCGTCAGCAGTAGGAATACAGCTATTAGATAGAAGAGAAAAGGAACAAGCATTACACGAGTCAACTAATCTAGTTATGTTAAATATAGCTTCACATAATATTATAGATATCTTAGAGAACGCAAATCTCCCAAGAGTGGCCATGTCAAAGTCTTCTGACCTTTTTAGTGCCATAGCTTCTGGTTACAAAATGCTTACGGGAGCAGAAGTTCCCGCAGGTAGGATGAAGACAAGTGAAATAAATAGTAGAATAGCCGCCGCTCCTGGTGTTTCGGCTGAAGTCAAAGCAGAATGGCTAAGGGCTTTTACCCAATTAGATAAGAACTTCACAGACGCGGGAATAGACAATCAAGTAACAAGACAAAGACTAATCTCTAATTTCCTTAATATAGGTTATGCTAAAGCCAGTGATCGTGAAAAGGGCAAATTAACAGATGCCGACGTGAAATTAGGTCTTAAAACAATGGGTTGGGACCAAGATTCTTGGTTCCAATCACCAGAATCTGTAATTGCTGGTCTTTACGAAGGTGTACGAGAATCTAACGAAAAATATATTACGAGAGTTTCTGGTCGGTTGTCTAAGGAAGACGTTGATAAAATGGCTACAGGGCCAGGATTAGTGAACCAATTACTTAGAAGACAAATGAAACTAAGAGGACAAGGCGCTAAGCACCTACCTATGGGACGTATGTACTTAAAAGACCCTGAAGCCCTTCTTCGTTTTGACCATAGTCCACGAGTTAGGGCATTTTTGAAATTACGCGAAGGTTACTCAAAAGATTCTGGGACATCAGCGGCAGCAGCACAAATACTTTACCAAGGAACACAACTTAAATTAGATGCTCCGCCATCAAAAGAGGCGCAATCTCTAATAACAACTCTAAGTAAAAATAATGTTCCCAGAAATTTGGAAGGTATTCAAATATATTTAGAAACCTTAGAGCCAGGAGTACGAGAATTATATTTGGATAGATTAGAAGAATTAAATACGATTGGTTTCTTTGATTAGGTGGATGAAGATTCATGGCAAATGAAGCAATAAGTCAGCTGATACAAAGTTACCGTCCTGAGCTAGATGAGGCTGCTCCTACGTCACCTATTTCTATGGCCCTTTCTCAAAGTGCCATTGACCAACCGGCTGGGGAAACATTAATTGCTGAGAGGAGAGAACAAGGTGCAAAAGCACAAGCTGATGAAATTAGAATATTAGTGGAAGCAGGAATTAATCCAGAAACTAATGAACCTTTTTTATATGAACGTTTAAAACCCCAAACTGGTGCTGGATGGCTAGGTACTACAGGTTCTTTATTAGAACGAGCAACACGAAGGGATCTAATTCCTCCAATAGTTGAAAAGTATCTTGATAAGGATACTATAAAAAAACTAGAAGATTTACTTGGAAGCCGAGAATTTTCAACGCCAAGAAAAGATGCTGACCTTCTTGAACGAGCAGGAACTTATCTAATAGGTCGACCACCGACTGAGGATGCTGCTGCGCAAGAGGAAACGGCACTTCAACTAGCGGCACAAAGAGGAGGTATAGGAGGATATCCGGGTCGCCTTGCTAAAGAAATATTGGGCCAAGAACCTTCACCAGCAGCAATAGAGGGGAAAACAAGCGAGAATCTTCCCCCTCATTTAAAAGCAATGTTACGGCAACATCCCTATGCTCCAGCTACAAAACGAATGGGAGATGTAATAGAATTAAAAAAATACGGAAGAACGCCCGTAAAAAAACCAGAAGAATTCGCAGCGGGTGTTGAAGGAGCACAAGCGGCCATACGTTGGATGGCTGAAGTACCATTTGATTCAAAAGGCAAATCTGTTGCAGAAGATGTAGTAGGTCAAATTCTTGTTGCCGATATGAATGCCCGTTATGGCACCCCTAATAACCAATATACTTTAGAAAGTCTTGAACTTGCATATGAGCCTACTACAGCTGGGAACAGGTTGACTTTTTTACATCCTACCGAAGGACGACAACCTATCGATCCAGTTCATTTTGAATGGGGAGATCTTTTAGACCAATTACCTTGGATGACAGTCGTTTTTGGAGATATCCTTGGTTCGATAGTGGGAGGACTTGGAGGATATGTATCCCCAGTTCCAGGAGGGACATTTTTAGGAGGAACCGCTGGAGGAGCTACAGGTGCTTTTGTAGGTAAGCTATGGAACGAGGTATATGCCCTTCAAAAGAAGGCTGGTTTTGTATATGATGGATCAAAAGAAGGTTTTGTTGGAAAAAACGCTAAAGGCGAAGAAGTCGTTGTCAACCAAATGGAACTTATATTTAATGCATTAGATGAAGCGGCATGGTCTGCAGGAGGAGCAACATTAGGAACAGCCATATTTAAGGTAGCTAAACATATGTTTGTTACAAGGGGTGCTGACGCAGCCCGAAATATGATTCCAGAAGACGAATTTCTTGAAGCCTACGAAAGCTACGGTAAAAGCCTATTTGGCGCAAAGTTTAGAGATGAAGGTATTGTAATTTCTCCCGCAATTGTAATGGAAAGAATGGCGAATAAAGTACGCGACGAAATAAAACGTCTACCACCAGGACCTGAAAGAGCTGCTCTGGTAAAAAAAGCAACTAAATTAGAAAAATCTTCTTTTGAATTACACGCAATAGAAGAAAAAGCTCTGCCAGGGGCTGGTGCTACAAGAGAACAGGTGATTAGTTCTCTTGAAGCAGAAACCACAAAAGGAATACCTCCAGCTATTTTTGAGACTCCTGAGGAGTTTGGCAAACAAGTAATAAAGGCATTACAAAGTGGAGATGCAGTACAAATTGATCGAATATTAGAACAAGTTGGACGAGCGAATGTTAAGTTAACAGATGATTTTGCCACTTTAATGGGAAGTACTGCAGAAGGGGATCCATTAACTTTTGGTAGATCTTTAGCAGAAGCTGCAAGCAAAGCCCTTGGTACTTGGAGTAAGAGAGGTTCAAATACTGTAAGTGCTGGAGATACAAAAGTCGGTCTTTATGGTGCTTTAAATATTTTAAGAGGTCAGGCCAAAATAGGGGGTCGTAAAGCATGGGACCTCACTAAAATAGAACGAAAGGTACAAAGCGAAATTAATACTTTTCGTAAAGTTGGTGTAGTTGGTGTAGATGATGTTGGTAGAAGAATAGATACAGCTTATCCCCCAGAAGTGCAAAGATTCTTTCTAGATTTACAGAATAAAGTAAAACCTGGTGACCCTATTTCTGTGAATATAGGGGAATTAGGGGGCATACTGGAAAAAGTGGACAAGGCAATTGGGGAAACAAGTGGCGACACATTTCGTAGGCTAGTTAGGTTAAAGGAAGCCTTGACAAAGGCAGAGGGAGAAGGGTTTAAAAGTATTAGTGCAAAACTCTATAAAGATTGGTTAGCTGCTGATAAAAATTTAAAAGACTTCCATAATGTGTGGACTAATGATATTGCTAATGGATTGACAAACAATAATTTAGATAAATTAGCACAAAAAATATTTACTACTTTTAGAGATGAAAGGTCTATTGCAGATGCATTAGAGGCTTTTAGTAAAGCGGGTTTATTTAAACAAGAACAAAAGAAATTGCTCCGAAATATTTTAAAGGCTCATTTTCGTGAAACTTTGGCAAAGACAGAAGGAATCGCTGAAGCTGGAATAGATGTTGCTGGTAAACCACGAGCAGTTACAATAGGTCAAGAAAAATTTACTGTTGATACATTAAATGCGGCTGCATTTACAACATTTAAAAATCAATATGGAAAATGGATTAAAGCTCTTTTCCCTGAAGATCCAGAATTTGAAAAGTTTAGTGAAGTTATTGTTCGCGGTGAAGGGCTAAAAGGTAGGTATGTTAAACTTAATAAATTAGAGAAGGAGCTTAGTAACTTACCATGGATGGCAGGTGCTGATTTTCAGGGAAAAAGTTTAGCGGAAGTTGCTGTATCTGAACCTCAAAAGCTATTTGATATGGCTTTCTCAGACCCCTTAAGAGCTACAAAATCTATAAAAGAGTTAAAAAGAGTTTTGAGGAAAGGTCTAGAAGAAGACGAATATGGTATTGCGCTAAGTAGATTAAAGGCTCTTGCATTAAGAAGGGTGTATAATCCTGATGAACCTTTTGCTGCCACAATGACAGGTGGGTATAATCTTGCACAAGTAACAAGAAGAGGATTAGATATACTTGAGCGGGAGTCTAAAGCCTATCAAGAAATTTTTGGACCAAAGCATTATACAAATTTACGCAAATGGATATCAGAAATACAACAAGTTGCAGAACCAACAATCCCCAGAGGGTTACGGGGAGTAATTGGTTTTGGACCAACCGCCGGAGAATCAAGGGGGAAACTAGCGGAGATTCCGTTATTAGCTGCAAAAGTATATGTTGGTGTTTTGAATACAAAAGCAAGAGCTTTGAATTTAGGTCTGAAATGGCACAGAAAGGGAGAGGAAAGTCATTTTGAAAGATTATTAACTAATGCAGATGAACTCGCTAAAGTTTTAAAGATAAAAAGAAAAGTTAAAGGGAACCTAGCTGCCAATGCTCTTGGAAGTGCGCTAGGAGTAGGCTACCAATATGCTAATGATTTAATAGAAAGGTATACTTTTAGAGATGCAAAGGGAGAGATTCAACCTGTTCCTATAATGACCCCAGAACAGGGAAGGGCAGAAGCTATTCAAAGAATGAGGCTACAGGATCCACTTAACGTAACAATTCATCCTCCAAGAGGAACAGGGGTACTCCCCGGAGTTAATCAATAATGCTAAAATATTTCACAGAAGATGAGCTAAAATGTCCTTCGGGGGATATTGTTAAACTTGCGGATGGTTTTGGGGAAAAGCTAGATGAACTCCGGGAAGCTCTCGACGCACCTATGCAAATTACAAGCGGCTGTCGTACGACGGCCCATATCAATTGGCTGCTTCAACGGGGCTATCCAGCTTCTTCCAATAGCTTTCACCTTATTGATAACCCTAAGTACGGTACTGATACTTGTGCTGTTGATGTGGGGATTCCTGATAGTGAATATCGTCGGGACCTTATTCAGTTGGCTCTGGAAAAAGGGTGGACTGTTGGTGTGGCCAAAACCTTTGTACACATAGATAAAAGAGCCGACTACACTGACCTTCCACAAATAGTGTATGTATACTAGACGAGCTTTTGAAGTCTTCCTCATCTTCTTGGCCGCTATTTTTTTCGCGGTAAAGGCCGATAATGTATGGGGCGCAGATACTAATACAGTTTCCTCTACTGTAGTAACCGATAAGTCTGTTCCTACGGCGAATGCCCCTAGCGTTGTTGTCAACAATAATGATGTTTGCCGTACTGGTATGAGCGTCGGTGCTCAGACTGGAATTTTTGGAGTTTCCACTGGTCTCACGATTATCGACGAGAATTGCGAGCGCATAAAGTTAGCTCGGAGCCTTTACTTCATGGGCATGAAGGTAGCGGCGGTGAGCCTACTTTGCCAAGACGCAAGGGTATTCGACGCTATGACTATGGCGGGGACGCCTTGTCCGTATAAAGGTAAGATTGGTAATGAGGCCAAAGCCGCATGGGAATTAGATTGGGAATCCGCACCCGAGGATAATAGAACATTTGAGAAGAAACAAATAGAAGAAGAGACTGAAACCGAAACTGATGAGGAAACTAACGAGGAAACTAACGAGGAAACTAACGAGGAAACTAACGAGGAGATTGATGAAGAGGCCGAAACTGATGAGGAGACCGACGAAGAGGAAACTCCAGTTCGATATCCTGGCCCTAGCGATCCCAATTGGACTGAATAGATGCAACGGTCGCTTATATATCTTATACTCTTATCAATTTGCTTATTAGGAAGGCCCGGTTTAACAGAAGAAATTGTAACCGGCCAAGAAACCTCCTCAAATCAGCTCCCAGGGATGAGCGAATTTACCCGCTCCGGTGGTACCAGTATTGGAACGGGGGCTGGCTGCTCAAGCGGTGAGTACTGTACAGCGGGAAAGCATGGCCCCGGAGGAACGTATTCTACTACGTTTGATTTAGAAGACGCAATGACCATAGACCAAATTAATCGAGGATTTGACCTAAACTATGGTATGGACGTTGATTCCCATTCTTCTAATACAACGGTACCAACCTGTGGTGGGAATACAATGGCCGCGTTTGATTGCAAAGATATTTTCAAGTTGATGGTGTCTTTGTTTGATGAAAATTCGGCGCTTCAGTATAAATTTGAGCACGAAGTCGAATTAACCTTTTCTGGTGTTCAAACTTATAGCTATTCGCAGACTGTCCCCGAAAATACTTACGCCGGACTAACGGGGGAGTTCGAGATGTTCGGCATAGATGCCGGGTTTCCGGCTGGTTTTTACGGTCCACAGTTTTTTAATCCAGCTCTTACTGCCACTTACGATCTGGTAACGTTTATTGAGACCGAGATAATTGACGTTATTCAGCAAAGTGATATCTTAAATGATAGTTTTATTCAAACTGCTGAAGTAGATTTGGCTCCGCCTCCGCCTCCGCCTGATCAATCTGATTTCGAACCCCCTGCACAGGAGCAGCAGCAACAGCAGGAAGCCCAGACCGAGGTGGAGCAGGAGATCGAGGCTGAGGTAGCTGAACCCGAACCGGAGCCAGAAAATGAGCCAGACTCTGAGGCAACGCCAAGCCCTGAATCGTCTTCTTCAAGTGAGGAGGCGCAACCAGAACCAGAAGCCGAAGCCGAGCCAGAATCAAACTCTCCCAAAGTCGTTGTTAAAAAGACCGTTAAAGAAAAAATCGCCAAGCGAATCATGAAGCGGATGGGCGATAAAGGTCGTTATGACGCTAGTAATCAGCTTAAAACTCTAGTAGTAATGCAAGTGTTAGGGAATAGTAAAACCTTTTTTGAGACAACAGCGAAATTGAAAGATACAGCAGGGTTCTTTAGCAAAGCTACGATTCCGGATGCTGTGATTGACGGTAATAATTTCGCACAGTATATTTTATTTGGCGGTTCTAATGCAAAGCACGACGCTATGGTAAACTCTCAATATAGGTAGGGCCTATGTACGAATATAATTGCAGAGTGGTTAAAGTCATAGATGGCGATACGGTCGACGTAGATATTGATCTTGGTTTTGATGTCTGGCTGAAAAAGCAAAGGATCAGGCTTTTCGGTGTAGATACCCCGGAAAGCCGTACCAGAGATCTAGAAGAAAAGAAATATGGTATTCGGGCTAAGAACTTTGTTAAAGGTCGCCTCCCTATTGGAAGTAGGCAAGTTCTAAGAACTAAACTAGACGATTCTCGTGGCAAGTTTGGCCGCATACTTGGTGAATTCGTTATAGAAAACAATAATCATAAAGAGGATACTACTCTAAACCAACTTTTAATTATCACAAATAATGGAGTACCCTATTTTGGGCAGTCCAAAGGAGAAATCAAAGCTGCACATTTAGATAATAGAAGAATTCTCGAATCACAACCAACACTCTAAAGGTCACAAGGATAGAAGCAATAAAATGGCTGAAGTCGAATACCAGGGAATACGGTTATCAGGAGGGAAGCTCTTGATTATCCTCCCATTGTTGGGGACAATTGGCGGTGGGCTTTGGGCTGGCTTTGAGTTCTACAAAGATTATATGGACATGAAGGAGCAGATCCAGAAATACGTCGCTCCGGACCTCAGTGGTTTTGATAAGCGCCTTGATGTCTTTAAACAGAAAATGGTATCAGTTGAAGATTCGGTTACGAAGTCAACAGACTATACGCGTGATATAAAGAACGATTTGAAAAAGGATGTTGGTCGTTTAGAAAGAAGCGTTGATGCGGTACAGCGGCGTACAAAAACCACAGCGGATGCTGTTCGTTCTTCGCTTGATACTAATGAGGCAAAGATGCGGACTATTGTAACCAAAGCAGAAGATCGCTTTGATACAAGACGAGAGCAGATTAGGAAAGATATGAATTCAATGGAAGGGAGATTCGACGAAAGGCGCGAGCAGCTAAGAGCAGATATGTCTGCCTTAGAGGCTCGCGTCAAGAAACAAGTGGGTGATTTAGAGGCTGCGACAAATGATAAGATCCGGAAAGCTCTTGAAAATCCTCTATCAAAAATGAAGTAGCTTTCTAGACTAACCATTCCCTATAGTTTTCGCCTAGAATTTGGGTTGCTATATCTATTTTAGAGCGAAGAGATTTGATGATCTTCTCATCTACAGTCTTTTCAGCGCAAATATCTATGTATGTAACTTTATTATCTTGACCTATACGGTGGGCACGGTCCTCAGACTGAAGCCTTATTTCAAGGTCATAACTATTTGAATAGTAGATGACCGTACTAGCCGCAGTGAGCGTTAGTCCAAAGCCCCCGGTACGCGGTTGACCAACAAAGAATCGGAGGGGGGAGTTTTCATCTTGAAATTTGGTTACAATACCCTGTCTGCTATCGGCGGGAGTTTCCCCGTAGTAGGACGCTACTGAATCAAGACCATAAATCTTAGCGATTTCAACTTCTATTTGGCGTATATCGTGCTGATAGTTGGCCCAAATGATACATTTTCCCTCAAGCTCTTCCAAAGTAGCCAGAAGTTCTTTCATACGGTTACTAGGGATTTGAGTAATTTCTCCTGTATCGGCGCGAGTAAACCCGCAAAGTACCTGTTGCAGACGTAGAATTTGGGTGATGACTGAGTTAGTGGTGACTGTTTCAGAATCTCCTAGTTCAGCCACTGCATAGTCTTTGAGTTCCTTGTAAATTCTTTTTTGTTCAGGTGTTAGTTCCACTAAGCGAATTGTATAGGTCTTAGGGGGTAAATCGGTGCAGTCCTTCTTTAGAACCCTATATGAAAAGTCCATGAGAAGTCCTTTCAGTTCATCCAGATTTCTGTAGCCAACTATTTGTTGGAAGCTATGAGTGGCTACCGAACGCTTCTGCATAATTGCGAAATGGTTCCTATAAGAATAGAAAGATTCATAGCCCAGTAGGGTTACATCTAGAAACCTGCACTGACTATACAAGTCTAGCGGAGACTTAGTTACAGGAAAGCCGGTTAGTATCCGTCTATATTTGGCCAATAGACTTAGCCTAGTTGCGGTCTTAGTGCGCTGGGCGGTGGAATTCTTAATTGTTGTACTCTCATCTATCGCGAAAAGGGTGTCATGTGAGAATAAAAACTTCTCAGCAAACAGCGCTCCCTTCTTTGTGCTGAGAGCCTCTACGTTCATGACGAAAAAGACTAGGTCATTAGTGGGTTGGAACAGGCTAATTAAGTTTTCCTTTTGTTCTTTATTCGGATTAGGTGACCAAGCTACAACTTTATGATAAATATGATCGGGCAAATGTTTAGGAATCTCTAGTTCAACCCAATTTTTGTATACGCCCTTGGGAGCGATTATTAGGGCTGAGTCTATGCGCCCTTCATCGTAGAGGATTGAGATATTGTCGATCAGGACTTTAGACTTGCCTGTTCCCATTTCCATGAAATAGGCAAATACCTCTTTGTCCCAACTCATACCTAACGCTATGCGCTGGTGTTCATAGGGTTCAGTTTTAAATCGATACTTCTTATACATTCTTTCTTATCTTTCTGAGAAGGTTAAAGTTTACCCCCTATAATATAAGTTATAAAGTAGTATTTCCTCTTTTAGATGAGTATTGAGGGCGGTCTGAACGAGCTGCCAATAAGTACCAATAAGCTGATTATCCTTTTAGCTCATAGAATTGCTTGATGTGTTTATTGGCATATTGCTTATTGGCTTCCGGAGGAGTAAATTTTAGTAGCTTTCATGAACCCTATATATAATAATAGTTAACTATAAAGTAGAAAGGAGAAGGTTTTGTCAGTATTCGTTGTACAAGAAGTCCCAGGAAGAAATATCCTAGGGGCTAGAATATATGGCGACCTTAAAGTTTTATTGCCTCCTAACGTTAATATAGTTCTCAGCCCAGGACCTACCGTCCGGCGGCTGCGTGAGGGGCTAAGGGGATTTGATAGTTCAGACTTTCTTTTATTAATGGGCGATCCAGCAGTTATCGGTTTAGCTTGTGCTATAGCGAGTGATATAAATGTTGGTAAATATTCGGTTTTAAAATGGGACCGAATAGAAAAGGACTACTACCCTGTTACGATTGACCTTCATCAAAAAGGCGAGGGAGTTGGCTTATGACAACCGTTACCAAGGAAGAAATTGCGGCGTACTTTGAACCTGACGATATCGCTGAGTTTGAAGATAAAAAGCTAGGGCGGATGGCTACACTAGCCAACCAAGTTTTAGATCTTGAAAAGGAAATTTCTGAGCAGGAAACAGCCCTTAAATCTCTTAAAGAAAAGAAACGCCAAATAACTGAGGACCTTCTTCCCGCTGTCATGACTGAACACGGACTATCGGATATAACCTTGAATGATGGAAGGCAAATAACAGTTAAGAAGTTCTATAGCTGTACCCCTAAATCTGAAGAGGCTTTAGTATGGATACGTGAGAAACATCCAGGTTTAATTAAGCACCGCCTACACGTTGATTTTAACCGTGGGCAGGATGCTAAAGCCCTTGAACTGAAAGGAAGACTTGAAGAAGAGGGCCTTTATCCCGCAGATAAGGAATGGGTTGAACCTTCTACTCTCCGAGGTTTTGCCCGTGAACAGGTTGAGGCCGGTAATCCGCCGCCCGATAACCTGTTCAACTTATTCATAGGAGAGCGAGCCACTATCAAATAGGAGTGAAAGATGGCAAATCAAGTTGCGAAAAAAGAGGACGCTCCTCTTGCCATTAGTTCAGAAGATCTTTTAGCTTTTGCTGGCCAAGGAACAGAAGGTTTAGGAACTGACGACTTAGCCATACCCTTTATAAATGTCCTTCAAAGTAACTCTCCCCAACTTTTACAGCACGAAGGTAAATATATCGAAGGCGCGGAAACAGGGATGTTGTTCAATACGGTTACCAATGAGCTTTTTGTGCGGAATCGAGGTGTTGAGGTTATACCCTGCGCGTACCAACGAACTTTGGTTGAATGGGTGCCGAGGGATCAAGAAGGCGGCTTTGTAGCTGTCCATGATCCGGAAAGCGGAATTTTGGCTAAGACAACTAAAAATGAAAGAGGTCAGGATGTGCTGCCTAGTGGTAATTACCTTGCTAATACGGCGTCACATTATGTGATCCTTCTCAGCCCAACGTATGGCCCAACGCAAGCAGTAATATCCATGACTTCAACGCAGCTAAAGAAATCGAGGCGTTGGAATACGCAGATGGTTTCACATACTTTTGTTTTACCAAACGGGCAAGTTAAACCTATGCCGTCGTTTTCTTCGGCCTATACCCTTACTACAGCTCCTGAGTCCAATAAGTACGGGAGCTGGTACGGCTATGAAATTGGTGAACGACGCGACGCTACTTCTGAGGAGTTTCATTTGGGGGCGACCTTTCATAAGGCAGTAATGGCGGGAACCATTAAAGCCGCCGCGCCTGAGCAAGAAACAGATTCAGATGACGTTCCGTTTTAGGCCACCTATATTGTGGGAGATCTAGAAAGGTTCACAGAAAGATTCTCTGGACTTCAACGCGCTTACGGATCTACCTCTATAGTAGGTCTACGAGAGGATGGCAAAGCTAAAGTTCATTCTTTTGTTCAGCGCGGGGAACCTATCGAGGAACTGTGGCAAAAGCACTTAGAGGGTGAGGAGCCTTCTTTAGGGATTATCCCTATTACCGATGACAATACTTGTCGTTGGGGGTGCATTGATGTTGATGATTTTGCTCTCGATCTCAAGGCTGTGAATTCTCGGCTAAGAGATAGAGCACTCCCCCTGATTTTATGTAGGAGTAAGTCAGGGGGAGCCCACCTTTTTCTCTTTACCAAAGAATACATTTTAGCAAGTCTTATGCGAATAAAACTTACTGAAATGGCCGCAGCTTTAGGGTTTGCTTCACATGAAATATTTCCTAAGCAAAATGAAATCCTTTCAGAACGGGGGGATACAGGCAACTTTTTAAATCTACCGTACTTTGGTGGGGACAGCACTACCCGCTATTCCCTTGATGAAAAGGGAGAGGTGAATACCCTAGAGCAATTTCTTGATTACGCGGATGAAAAGGAGCTTTCGGAAGAAGAAGTTTCGGCTCTTAAAATAGTAGGCAAAGAAGTAGAGGCTTTGAAGAACGGGCCTCCGTGCCTTCAATACCTTATATCACAAGGGTTTCCTCAAGGAACCAGAAATAATGGGCTATTTAATTTAGGTATTTACGCCAAGCTCTCTGACTCTGATAACTGGGAAACCAAAATAGAAGAGTATAACCGCGAGTATCTTTCGCCACCCCTCGCCGCTACTGAAGTTTTAACTATTCTTAAACAGCTCCGTACTAAGGACTATAATTATAAGTGTAATGACCAACCCATCAGTTCGCACTGTAACTCCGGAGTTTGTAAAACCCGTAAATTTGGCATTTCCCCCGCTAGCGCCATGCCTTCTTTTGGGTCATTGACAAAGCAAAATTCAAATCCACCCGTTTGGTTTCTAGATGTTGAGAGTAATCGCTTAGAAATGTCTACGGAAGACCTACAAAACCAAACTCGGTTCCAACGTGTTTGTATGGAAACAATAGATAAAATGCCCCCTAAGATGAGCGAACGGGCATGGCAGGGGGTTATTCAAAATTTGCTGGATAACGTCACTATTATCGAAGTCCCTCAAGATGCTTCAATAGAAGGCCAGTTCCAGGATCTCCTAGAATCCTTCTGCACTGACCGAGCGCAAGCTCAAACTAGGGAGGAAATCCTTTTAGGTAAACCGTTCACAGAAGAAGGAAGAACTTTCTTCAGGCTTTCAGATTTGGAAGCATACTTACAACGTCATAACTTTCGGTACTTTTCCAGACCTAAAATTACCGCTAGGCTACGCGACCTCAACGCTGAACACTCAGGGCAAAATATAAAAGGAAGATTTGTAAATCTATGGGCAGTTCCTTCGTTTAATATGCAGTCTGATCCTTTTGATTTACCTGATTTTTCGGAAAACGATACAATATGAATATCGTTATTGGTCCTCCCGGAACAGGTAAAACATCTACCCTGCTTGGCCTTGTGGAAGAAAACTTGGAAAAGGGCGTAGATCCAACAGATATTGGCTATTTTGCATTTACAAACCGAGCAGCAGACGAAGCAAAGGAGAGGGCTTTTGAAAGATTTCATTTTGGGAACGATAATCTGCCTTTCTTTCGCACTCTGCATAGTTTGGCTTTTCAGCAACTAGGGTTGAGCCGCTCACAAGTCTTTAATGAAGATCAAAGAAAAGAATTTGGCAATCTAATGGGGCTGGAAATAACTGGTCGTTCCTCCTTTGAAGAGGGTTCTTTTGCTTTCTCTAAAAAGGGTGACCAGATACTGAGCATCATTGAAGTAGCTAGAGTACGAGGGATTACAGCCAGACAACAATGGCATAAAGAAAGTTTAGATATAAGTTGGTTTGAGATTGAACGCGCTGAACGGGGGCTGGCCGAATTTAAAAAGATAAGAAATCTTTATGACTTTACCGATATGCTTTCCCTGTTTATTTCTGAGGATGTAGCCCCCAAATTAGAAATCATCTTTATAGACGAGGCACAGGACCTGAGTTTTCTTCAATGGCAGTTAGTTTTTGAGCTACGCAAACTTTGCAATAGAATGTATATAGCCGGGGATGATGACCAAGCTATTTTCCGTTGGGCGGGGGCGGATGTTAATAACTTTCTTACACTGAAGGGGGAAATTCAAGTTTTAGATCAGTCTTACCGAGTCCCCCAACACGCACATTACCTAGCCGAAACTCTTATTAAGCGCGTTTCTAAAAGAAGGAATAAGTTTTGGAAGCCACGCCCCGCCGAGGGAAGGCTACTATGGCACTCTGATATTGAACATATAGATATGAGCCAAGGGGAATGGCTTGTCTTAGCGAGGAACAACTACCTTTTAAATAGTGTAGAGAACCAATGTCGCTTAGAAGGGTTCTTTTATAAGAGAAGCAATAGAAAAGGCGTAAGCGACTCTTTACTTGAAGCTATTTTAGACTGGGAAAAGCTACGCAAGGGCGAATCTATTTCAGCTATGCAGGTTCGTAAAATTTACCGATATATGACTTCTGATAGGGGTGTGGCACGGTCGTATAAAACACTAAAGAGCACCTTTGATGAAGAGAGGTTAACCC
>Ga0114901_1000640_pt1 | contig 22626 bp, 19 predicted proteins | sample MalvireepMed_s16_FD_89686 | JGI IMG/M metagenome (GOLD analysis project Ga0114901, IMG submission 89686) | Marine viral communities from the Global Malaspina Expedition - Malaspina viral metaG DeepMed_s16 | ecosystem: Environmental > Aquatic > Marine > Oceanic | place: Mediterranean Sea... | reverse complement strand
TTTAAACGTTTTCTTTTTTTATTTAGTATCCATTCATTTTTGAGTTCCATTTTTTAGTTGGTTTATTCACAACGTCTTTTGCTAACTACGGTTTTTTGTTTTTAATTACAGCTAACGTTTGTGTATATGAAAAGTAACGTGTTGATTTTAAGTCACTTTTGGCTATAAACGTTGTGATTTGTGATAAACTTTAATTTTCGGGTTATCACTTACCGAGTTATTTTTTATATACGTTGTTAGCTGTAGTTTTTTTTATTTTTCTATCACTAAACGTTAAATTTAGTTATTTTCTTTATATTGGTCAAAAATATCAAGTTATGTCCAAAACAGTTGTTCTTATTCCAATTCACGCAGAATATGCTCATCCTTCTTATCATTTAAAATCAGAGTATTCTGAAATAAACTTCTCAGAATTTAATGAGAAAAGGAATTGTGATATTAGAGAAAAAGAAACCAACGATGAAAATTATCATAAAGTGTCTTTAGTTACAGAATATACAGTTTCTTTAGATGAATCAGATTACTTTTGTAGATTTGACATTATCTCACCGTTTGAAAGTAATAAGTCTAAAAACGATTTCACAAAAGAAGATTTTGAAAAAGCCTTGAATTTCCACGTTAATGATGTTAAAGATTATATCAACTCTTTAGAATTAAATTTCCCTGACGGTATAAAACATAACCTTAACTTTCAATCTATGGATACACAAAAATTGTCAGAAATGCTCGTTAATCATCATAACGGATAATATCATAACAAATACCTTTCGCTATGACTGAAAAGTCAGAAATTAATTCTTTTCTTTCTTTTTCATTTAAACGTTTTCTTTTTTTATTTAGTATCCATTCATTTTTGAGTTCCATTTTTTAGTTGGTTTATTCACAACGTCTTTTGCTAACTACGGTTTTTTGTTTTTAATTACAGCTAACTTGTTATATCAACACAAATATAGTTGATTATCAGAGTCCCTGTCGGGATATCAACACTTTTTGTTGCTCTTTTGCGTTTTTTGTTATTTGCGATATCGTGACATCTAGGGGGTTTGCTACTTCAAACAAATCTTGTTGCGAGACGTGTGTATAGAGCATCGTAGTTTCGGGTTTGGCGTGTCCTAGAAGTTCTTGGATATGCCGCAAGGCTACCCCGTGATCCATCATATGCGTAGCATAACTGTGGCGTAATGTATGAGGTGTTACCGCTTTTTTAATCCCTGCACGTGTACAGCTTTTTTTCAAAAAGGTGCGTATAGCGCCTGCACTGTAGCCTTGCCCATCACGTCCAGGGATCAAATAGTGGGTAGGTGCATAACTTTCCATATAATTCAGTAAAAGGGGTACTACGGCCTGTGCAAGTTTTACCGTACGGTCTTTGCGGCCTTTTCCTTTTTTTATGTGCACTTGCATGCGGTCAAGATCTATAGCATCACAGCGTAATGCCAGTAGTTCGCCTATACGCAAACCTGCGCTATACAGCAGTGCCAAAATAGTGCGATGTTTTAGATTTGGTGTAGCACGCAATAAATCGATCACCTCTTTCCGGCTCAATACGACGGGCAGTTTTTTGTCTTTCTTAGGGCGCTGTAAACTATCAAAATCAGCTTTCGGAAATTCTAGGAGTACACTTAAATGTTTCAGCGCACTTATGCATTGCCTATGACTGCTTATGCTGTACCTTCTAAAGGCAATAACCTCTTCTATAAAGGCTCTAAACGCACGCACGTTCAGGTTTTCTATAGGCTTGTTTTTGTAGTGGTTCAAAAACTGAACTGTAAAATTACCATACACTTTTAGGGTTTGTTCACTTAAACGTTGTCCTTTTAAATAGTGAACATAGCGCTTTAAAAGAGCCTTGTGGCTTTGTGGCAGTTGTTGATACTGCTGCTTTAAGTCTGTGGTATTACGGAGTAAACGTTCAGCAGAAGTTTGCACGACTTGAGGTTGCTTTGGAGCTTTTCGTAAGGCTTCATAATCCAGATACCAGGATTTCTGCTGAATGTGTTTAAAAAATTGACGAAGCTTACTGCTGCTGTCCTCAAAATAAAAGCACCTATGGGTTTGACTCCAATGCGTGTCTTTAAAGGTCTTGACATGCTCTTTTACCGAAACATCATAGTCAAAATACACCGCAATTTGCGAGGCATTTTTATGTCTTATGCGGTCTAGCTTTATGGTATACATCTCTTTTTTAGAGTTAAGCTATTGAAAAACAGTGTCTTTTGCAACTCCATACGTTGTGTTTTTTTGCATAAATGATCTTTAAAACTTCGGGTTTGAATAGGGCTTCAACCATTGTTCATTCATAGTTTATCCGTTGTTTTACCATTAAACCCCAGTGTTTATGGGCAAACAATGCTTAATTAACGGATAATCTATGCTTAAAGGCCGACTAAACCTGCTCAAACACACCTTAAATACACGTTTTGTCTAGAAAGCTTTTTAGGATGTTTCGGAAACAAAGGTTCAAGCCAAACTTTTAAAAGACTCAGGATCTTAATAAATTTTGGTTAGCCGCGGCAAGACCGTAGGAATTGAAGGGATTTGAGTATCTTGTAGCAGACTTCCTCGGCCTAAGCCTGTTTGCCGGCAAAGGCAGGCTTCTGAGGTAGTGATTTGAAACCTGATTTTAATTTCGTGGCAACCCGTAAGCTATCGGGACAGGGGATCGAACCCTTTGGCGGTGCCACTAAAAGCTACATTATGAAATCACCACTGTTCCTGCTACCGTTTTTACTTGTATTCAGTCTCACTCCAACGCATGCCCGGGATTATGAAGGGGCAACCCCAATACGTGTACAAGCTACTTTAGATACCGGTCGCGTGGCCGCTTTAAATGCCTTTTGGGATCGGCTTTCGCAAACGGTGCAAACGGGAGATTTTGAAGGCTATGCTGCGCTGTATCATCAGGATGCGGTGCTGGTGATCGACAATGCGGGCAGGCAAAGCAGTATGCCCATAACACAAGCATTAGCTGCGTGGAAGCAGGGTTTTGAAGATACCCGTAGCGGAAAAACCGGTGCTCAGGTGGCCTTTCGGTTTTCAAAACGTTTGGGTGATGCGACTACTGCGCACGAGACCGGTATGTTTGCCTATAGCGTATTGAATGCGGAAGGGGCTGTACAACAAGTGGTTTACGTGAATATGCAGGCCTTGTTGGTTAAAAAAGAGGAGCAGTGGTTGATCACTATGGAACTACAGGGCGCTCCTGCCAGCGAAGCCGACTGGAACGCGCTGAAGCCTTAGGGTTTGATTGGAGTAGTTTGCGGTCTAGCGCTTAATGAATTTATGCGTTCTAATGCGCTGTTCTTGATCTTTCAGTTTGAGAAAATACACGCCCGGTTTGAGCATGCTCACATCGATGCTTTGCGATGTTTGAGGCTTAAGGACGCGTTGACCCAGCATGTTGTATACCACAACGTCTTCAATGGTTTCCGGTGGCAGATCGAGGTAAAGCGCATCGGTCGTAGGATTAGGATATACCGTTACTTGCACATCTGCTACTTGCGCTATAGAAAGGCTGGCCGTGCTTCGCAAGAAGAGCAAGGCTTCTGCCTCAAAATCGGCGGTTATGGTGATCGTTTTTTCGGTAGTGTTTACAGCATCGGGTGTTAAAGCGGTAAAAGCACCGTCTTTAAAAAGTACAAGCTCCAGATTTTGCGGTGCCGATTCAAAGTCGGTATCAGCATAAGACAAGCTTAGGGCAGAACGGTGTTTTAAACCTTCCGTAAGTGTATTCAGCCTATAATATTTCGCAGCATAGTCGGTTGAAGGTAACGCATTGATATGCTCTTTAAAGTGCAGGCTGCCGGTGTCTAAAAGCTGAATTTTTAAACTGTCGGTCTCAGCTAGATCGGTAGCCACTAGGGTCGTTTCATAAGGGATTCCGTCATAACTTAAGCTCAGGTCTCCCAGATCACGTGCACTGTTTTGTCCCAAAAATCCACTGCGTACTTCGGTATCAAGCGTGTAAATTCCGCCTCCGGTAGCATTTACGGCAAATCCGCCGCAGTAATATTCAAGCCTGCCGATGCCTCCGGGAAATGCATCGGGGAACTCGGCAGCGATTTCTGTAGTATGGGTTTCAAAATTAAAAGACAGAATGTTATAGGTGCGTCCGCTAGAAGGATAATACGAACCGCTGATGTAGAGTTTGTCTCCCGCCACATCATAATACGGGTTATACCCTCTAAGTTGTGCTCCATCGGGATGATCAGGAAATGGAACTTCCTGTACATCCTGCGGCTGCCCTTGCGTAATATACATCGTGGCGACATAGGAGGTAGGGTCACGCGACAAAAAATAGGCGGTGCTGCCTCTGGTAAAGGCTTTGATGCCCGCATAGCCACCGGGAGGAACCAAAAAGAGACTTTGTACTACTGCCGTGTTATTTTCATCAAAGGTTACCGCACTCACAGTATTGTTTACGCTGCTGTGGTAATAGATCGCATCTTCAGAAACGGCGAGCAAACTACTGTTGGCTGCGTCTTGTGCATTGCGTTGGGTCTCAAAAATATTGTAGCCCCGCACACTGTTTAATGGTGTAGTTGCTGCCAGTGCATTATTGGTAAAACACACTTCCATCCCGTGTGCCACATAGCTGTTGTCTTGATACGAGCCGGAAACAAAATCTCCCGAGAAGTAGATGTAATTTTCAGTGGGGATCATATATTCCGGGTTGACGCCATCACCGTTCACCGTGGTAAAATCTTGCGTGACGCGTACCAGATTGCCATTAAAATATTTATAAAGATCGATACGGTCTCGGGTATTTCGGGCCTCGAGCCAGAGTTCGTCTTGAAAGAAAAATACGTTGATAAGATCAACCACTACCGATAATTCACTGTAATCCTGCGCTTCACGATTCACCACGCCGTTAAAAGCATAGTTTAAAATATCAGTTTTGGTATGGATCTTAAGGTCAAAATCTCTACTATCGGTAATGGTATCTTCTGTTCTTAGCGACACTTTATACATCGCGATCTTATCGTTTTGCATGGCAATAACACGGCTGCCCAAGTCATTGGTCTGGGTGTCTGTGATATTGTCAAAAAAGTCCATCCCCGTTTTGGCTGAATTGAGTTTAAAAAGGGTTTTGGTACCGGGACTGTTTTGATGCAAATACATAAACAGGTCGCTGCCTATCTCTAGGTCTTCATTCAAGATCGCTTTGTAGCCTTCTGCCACGGTACTTATCGTACCGGTTACGAGTTCGCTGCGATTCAAACTAAGGTCTAAAGTACCTTCAGCAGTACCGTTACTGCTGTAAACGCCATAGCGATCTGCTCCGCTATTGTTGATCTGCATAGCAAAGACCAGATCGTTGTCTACTACATTAAGCGAATAGGTTTGTCCGTTTCCAGAGCCTGTATAATCCTTTACCAGACGCAACTGGCTGTAGATCATACAAGGCACGAGCATAAGAAGTGCTTGGAGTAGGTAATTCTTCATAGCTTTTCTTTTAATTATTACCGAAAGGATTCATTCCCATCGCTTTGTATTTTGAGGTATCTACACTCAAATTTGCGGCGGGATCAAACGCGGTCGTAGTAATGCTTATACCTTCTGCATTGATCTCGAGTACCGCACCGCTAAAGGGAAGTCTGGGGTTTTGGCCAAACAGGGGAATAAAAGAAGCTTGCACCGGGATCTCTTCTTCGGTGGTCCAGAAATAAATGGGTTTTCCTTCTGATAGGATCTTATATTCTTCAGCGGTATAGTCCAGTATTTTTTTAGTGCGTCCGGTACGTTCTGCCTGGGTATTCTGGTCGGTTTCTTTTAAGTTCAAACCACCGGCCATACGGTCGATCTGTTTTTGGGATACCGATTTTTTGATCTTCATAGCACCCATATCGATCAACACAGTGTAGCCTTCGGGAGTAAACAGGGTTTTCATAGTACCTTCTTGCGCTCCGCTTTCAATAGTATTGCAAAAAATACCCGGGATATCAGAACTGAAATAATACGTGCTGAAGACAGGGTCTACGCCTTCACTTTTTATGGAAACCGTCATCGACTGGTCAAAAAAGTAGTTCCCGTTCATCGCGCTGATGTTTTCCTCTTGCTCCGGTGTAAATGGATATGCCGCAGTGGATGTGTTGGTACTACTACCACTTGCCGAAGGTTTTGCAGCGGAAGCCTCGCGACGTTTATCAATAATATTTTTGGTAAGTACAAAAACCTCTTTACTCAACGGCTGGTCTTGCTTATCGGGATCTATAAAATGCCATACGCCTCTAAACGCAAAATTGAGCGTGTCTTTATTCAATTTATAGATGTGCACCATCGTATTTTGTGCTGCATCAGGAAGCAAATATCCATCTTCGGTAAGGCTGCTCAGCATCGCGTAGCCTGCGGGATAGGCGTCTACAGGAGGGGTAAGCCTATCGCCTTCGTACTTTTTTACCGCAGCGCCCAGGTTGCTTAGGTCAATTTTGTTGAGCTGAAGCCGCCAGTCTAATCCTTCAAACACTAAAGCTTCATCTTGCACGATCATTTCCCCTTTGATGTTGGAAGCGAACTTAGGTACGGTTGCATTCTGATATGTTTCAGTGGTTTCGGTAGTTTCTTTGGGTTGTTTTTCCAGGGTTTCGTCTACCTTATTGAGGACTTTATCCTCCAATTTTTTGGTGAGCTTTTTTAGGAATTGTGCTTCCGCCGGAAGGCTAAATAAAGCACATATTGTAGCGATGATGACCGGTGTAGTTTTGTTCATAGTTTGAGTATTAAAAAACTTCTATACGCTAAAACTAGGGAGTGAACAGCAGGTGTTTCTACAGAGATGTATACTTGGTGCGCAATTTTGTATAACTGGTAAGAGCCAGTGACTTAGAGTGCGATCGAGATCTTGACTTGGGTGCCGGCAGGACTTCCATCTGCTGCAGTCAGGTCGATAAGTTTCAGCGCTGTTTCTTTTTGTGTGGTTTTAGAAAAATACTGCAGGCGTTCTTCGACCAACTTTACACCTAAAGAATTCTTTTTGATGTGTTTATGCGCTCTGAGTGCTGCTGCGGCTTTTCGGCCTATACCGTTGTCGGTAACGGTAATGACAAGTGCTTGCGCTTTACGCTGAATTTGAAGGCTGAGGGATTTGTTAGTTTCTTTGAGTGCCAGACCGTGAAGGATGGCATTTTCAAGCAAGGGTTGCAATAAAAGAGGAGGAAAGGGGATCTGGGCGGGGTTGATCTCCGGGTCAATAGTGACCGTATAGTCAATAGGAAGCTGCGTGCGCAGGTTTTCTATCTGAACGTAGATCTGTAATATCTCCAGTTCTTTCTCAAGGCTGATGCTTGGGGTTGTGGCATGTTCTAAGACATGCCGTATGAGTTTTGAGAATTTATTCAGGTAATACACCGCATCTTTGGTGTGATTGTTTATGAGGAATAATTTGATGCTGTTGAGCGCATTGAATATAAAATGCGGATTCATCTGACTCCGTAAGCTTTGGAGGCGCAGGGCGTTCAGTTCGTTCTCAAAATGCAGCTTCAGGTTTTTCTGCTTTTCGTGTTCCTGGCGTGCAGCAGCATTGAGAAGCTCTTCCTTTTTTGCTTCGATCTCTTGTTCAAGGACCTGGTTGATGTTTTCTTTTATTTTCTGATTTTCTTCCAGCTGCCGGATATACTGCTTTTGCAGGTGGTTTTTTTCTTTGAACAAAAGCGCCTGATCCTTTCCTATCGCAATGGCAAAAGCCAGATTTTGTAAGAGCACCGCCAGATAGTAGATCCACAACAAGCCTTGTGTTTCTTCATAGCTTTTGCCTTTTCCGGCAATATACACGTAAGTCGAAAGAATCTGTAAAATGAGTAAGCCGATAAGAATGGGATACTTCACCGGACTGTCTGCCTTTAAAATAAAGTATATCCCGATAAATGTAAGGATCGTAAATACCGGAACAAAAACGGTACTATAGATCAGGATGTCATAGTTGGTACCAAAAAGAACATCAAAGAGATACAGCAGCACAAACAATACAATCGAACCGATGATGAAGCCGTAGCTTAGGCGGTAATACTTACGACTGACTTCTTTCAGTTTTAAGATCTCGAGTATAAAACCTGCAAATGCCATATAGGAAGTTACCTGTAGCGGAAAGTGAATGGCGTTCAGCATCCCTTTATACTGAAGCAAAAATGGCGACGTAAATGCATTCTCTATACGGGGCAGTAACATAATTACCGAGATCAGAATAAAAAGACTGTAATACAGGTAATGTATTCTGCGGTTTTGTGCATATAGAAACAAGTGATAGCCTCCCATATACGAAAGTACCGCCAATACGGCCAGCCCCAAACCGTTTGAGGTGCTGTTGTATAATATGTCGTCAAGGCTGCTGCCCAAAAGTAACGTTTGTATAAGGTGAATTATGGGTTAAAAGTTATTGAGAAACTGCGATTTCTTTTGCCTTGATACCGGAATTTTACTACCATCTTCAAGGATAATATAGCCATCGGTCTTTAAAAATTCTTTGATCTTGTGCATATTGATGATGTAAGAATGATGCACTCTAAAAAACTGATGCTCCGGGAGCAAGGCGTTTATTTCTTTGAGCTTTTTGGTCACTACGATCTTCTTTGCTGCTTCAAGGTACAACGTCGTGTAGTTGCCGTCTGAGGCAGCGTAGCAAATTTCGTCGGGATCGAGAAAAACCAACTTGCCATCGGTGTTTATCGCTATTTTCTTATGCTGAAAGCGCTCATTAAAGTGCAGTAACAGGTGTTCAAATTTTTTATTGTCTTCGGTATTAGACTTATGTTTTTTTATCTTTTGAATCGCTTGCCGCAGGTCATCGCTGTCGATGGGTTTGAGCAAGTAATCGATGGCCTCCTTTTTTAAAGCTTGTATGGCATACTCGTTATAGGCTGTGGTAAACACGATCGCAAAGTCAATACGTCCTACCTGTTCCAGTAACTGAAACCCATCCATACTAGGCATTTCTATGTCAAGAAAAACACAGTCTATGGGGTTCTTTTTAAGGTACGTGATGGCTTCCTCCGGTTGCGTAAAGGTCTGCACCACACTGATTTCTTCTTTAAATTGCTCAAGTTCCCAGGCTAAGGTCTCTAAAGCCCGAGGTTCGTCATCAACAAGAATACAATGTAGCATAGCGTTCAAATTTGTATAAATTTAAACTTTGTTTTCTAAGTAGCCCACGATAGTGTATAACCTGCTTCGCTTGTTGTATAAGCGGTACCTTAACACGTTGCCCGGGCAGTTGTATGTTTTAAACTTTAGAAAAAGAAACTACTAAGATTGTGGGGTTAACCATTTAACAGCTTGTAAGGACATCTTTTTATAGTCGTGCCCTACATTTGGGATGGTGTCTAGCTCCCAATTGAAGTTCCACTTATGGGTGGCGCTTAATTCTTTATTGGCGTTAAAAAACGTGCTTCCGCGTTCTAATCGGTGTTGTCCTTGTTGCATAGCTTGGGCTGTGGTTCTAAACGTTCCCAAAGCCGGGTCATTGTCTAGCGCGCCCAAAAGGACTACCAACTTTTTGTTATAGGCTTCCTGAAGCTTTGCCTCTGTATTTTTGAGACCGTACGGAAATTCAAGTTGTTCATTCGGAAAGCTGTAAAAGCCTGCATTTGCTGCAATAGCAGTGCTTATTCGTGCTTCCGGCATCAAGAGCATCATTCTATGTACAAATTGTCCACCCGCTGAATGCCCAAAAATAGCATACTGCTCGTTACTGATCTTATGGGTTGCTTTAATGTGGTCAAACGTATTTTCAATAACGCTATAAGCCCATTCCTCTTTTGGGTTTGGCGTGCCAAAAAACGTAAAGAGATTCCCTTCCTGATAGTCGTTTGTGGTGTATTTCGCAAAGGTATTGGCAAACTCAGGAGCGAGGAGTAGCAGGTTGTTCTTTTGGGCGATCTCAACCCAAGCATCCAAGTAGTCTTCAGCATTGCGGCCTCCGCCGTGCATAATAAACACTATCTGGTCGTTATCTTTCCAACGCTCCGGTTTGTACGTCCATATCTTGATGCTTTTGCGTTTAGTAGTGGTATAGGCATACATTACAAAGGCATCTTTACCATTCTTGATTTTAGAAGTTGTCGTGATCGCAGGTCCTTTGGGAAGCACATAGAGATAAACATATCCCGCAACAGTAAATAAGGAGCAAACACTTAAGGTGTATAGAATTCCCTTTTTCAGTAAGTGATAGCTTTTGTTCATACCGTAATTTTGCGCAAACCTAGAGCATCTTTACAGGCTGGGATAGTTAATCCTTCTGAACTGTGATTTTACGGGGATGGGTTGGGTATTTGTTAGAACGTGGTAGGAAAGTAAGCTTTTACAATCCCCAAGAGCGGCTTGCCCTTTGACCAAATTATGGGATAAAATTTAACTTAGGTCTTTGTTGTGTGGCGTAATCTATTTTATTTCCAAAAATTCAAATAATTTATATATTTCAGAAAGAGCTTTGTTATGATTATTAAAGTCAAATTCACCTAAAAGAGCTGCATTCTCTTTTGCTGTAATTTGATTTTCTTTTAATTTTTGGTAAATGTCGTTATCTCTTTTTTTGAAGTACTTTTCAGATTTTTCATAATCTTTCAAATATTTTCTTTTTAAAATTTTGCCAGCATCATCGCAATTTGAAAAGAATTTACCTGTTTTTTCAAAATGTAAGAGTAGCCAAAATTCTAAACAAGGAGCATTGATTAATATTTCAATATTATTTGAATTTTGAATTTCTTTTATGTAATCTTTTAAATATTGTATAGGTGTTTTTTCTCCTTTTCTAGCTTCGTTAGTTTCTTTAATTATGGTATCATAATCAACTATCCAGATTACTTTATCATAATCTTTAGCATTTTCAAGAACACTTTCAAATTGTTCTGATAACTTTTTCTTTTTTGGTAGCTCTGGTTTTATATCAATTCTAGGTAGTTTTTCATTTTTCTTTAGCATTTGTAGATACCAAACTTCCGTTTCTCCATCCACAATAATCGAAAAGGTTTTTTTTCCTTTCCTTTTGTGAGTTTTTCTATTATTCCTAGCCATTGTCTAACTCTATATAATAATCGCTCAATTCTGGTACAGCTCCTAATTTACCAGTTTTATAAGCATTGAAAATTGAGCTTGTATTTCTAACAACAGATGAATCAAATTCATTTAGAGAGAATAAGTCCGTACAGCCTTCATCAGTTTTTTCAGTGAACCAAATTGCGTCATTTCTAAAAATATCTTTTTCAATTAATAATTCTCTGTGATGAGTTGTAGCAATTAATTGAGATGTTTTTGAATTAGCCAAAAAGGATAAAATGAAGTGTTTTAATAAATCCGGATGTAAAGAAGATTCAATTTCATCAATTGGAAATATCATTTCGTTTTTTATCATTAGGCTTAATAATCCACTAAATTGGTAGTATCTCTGCGTACCTTGCGATTCATCATTATAGGGAAGTATGTAATTTTGATTTAATAATGAATGTTGAAATAAAATCTCTTTACTTTCGATTTTCCCTTTTTCTCTTATCTTTTCAATTTTATCATCAGTCATAAGAGTTTTTTTATTTAAGAAATCAAGTAAGTCAGAATCAATTTCTCTTTCTTCACTCTTTATAATAATATCAGAAATATTAAAATCAGCTCTCTTTAAAAACTCAACAATATCACTTTTGTTAATTTTATTTGACTCTATTCGCTTTGATATATAAATTAACAAATCAGTTTTATATGATATCATTGGTTTTAACTTGCTCTCAAACCAATCTGTACAATTTTGTAATTCTAAAGATTCAAAATTGGTTTTTAAGTAGCCGCCCAATACAGTATTATTCCATAAAGTGTTAGCTTCTAAAGTTGTTTTGTATTGTTTGTTAATTTTGATTTTACTACCAAAAGATATTTCAGTTAATTGCTTTTTGGTTTCAGTAGTACGATTGAATACCAAAGCTTTTTTAGGGTTGTAAAAGAATAATTCTTCAGAAATTATTGCTTCTTGATTTAGCTCTAAATTATATAAATACCTGATTCCATTTTGAAAAAAATCAATTGAAAACAAAGTGTTCTTTTCAGTTGTTTCTTTATCAAATAGAAAAGGTTGAAAGTCAAGTTTTTCAGTTTTTTTTTCAGCAGGTTCTAATATTAAATCTTGTAAAAACTCTAAACCTTTTAGTATTGTAGTTTTTCCTGAAGCATTAGCTCCATAAATTAGACCTAATTTTAATAGCCTAACATTATTTGGAGCGTTTATGATAAAATAATCCTCTAAATCATTTGAGTTAGAAGCTTCAAATGAAAGAGTAACTTTATTCTTAATTGACCTAAAGTTTTCTATAGAAAAGTTTATTAACATTCTATTTTTCGTTTAAAAAATGTAAATCGTTTACAAATATAAGGACAAAAAAATAAGAATATTAATAATTCATTTAAAAGTAGTCTAATAATTTATTTGTTTTGTAGAATGTTTTTATGACACACAACAAATATTACCCTCACAAATATAGCTGTTTATCAGGGTGATGTACAGGAGGTCAATAGTTTTTAGTCCTGTAACTTGCGGGATTTAACTAGGAACCAGCAATTCTTTTGTGTTGCTGGTACTCCATTGATTCTTCTCAATCCTATAAATCACGCTTAAAATCTTTTCAACCTCCTTTAAACGTTTAGAAAACTTGTGCGTCTAAAGCATTGGTGAAAAAGAACAAGAGCACTTTTGATATACGTTTTAACATAATTATTCCGTTAGCACTGTAACAATCAATCGATTGCGCTAGTCTTTTAGTTAGCCGAATACGCATACGCTTATGAAACATATAGAATATCTTGAAGAACAAATAGAAGAATTGCCTTACGGATACGTGTTTACACACAACGATTTTGAAGAAAATCCGGGAACCGAACAGGCCGTGGAGCGGTACTTGAACCGACTCGCCAAAAGCGGTAAAATAAATAAACTGGCAAAAGACAAATTCTATAAAGCGGATGGAGCACCGCAGTTGAAGCCTTATGAGGTGGTAAAAGATCTGTTGTTTGAAGAAGGAAAACAAATAGGATACCTTACTGGAAAAAGCAGTTATAACGAGTTAGGCTTTAATTTACCGGCCGGCACGCAGATTGAAGTAGGCATTGCCGAAAAGCGAAACCCCATAAAACGTGGACCCTTCAAAGTTTCATTTATCAGACAGAAAAATGTGATCAAGCCTGCGCATATCCCTTATTTTCAACTCTTAGATATGTTGGGCGCATTATCAAAGCAAGCCTTTGCCACGCCAGATGAGTTGTGCTATCATATAACAAAAGGTTTGATCCACTTTTCCTCCAGAGAACATAAAACCGTGGCGCAGTTGGCTTTAAATTATCAAGCACGCACGCGAGCCTTGGCCGGGGCTTTGCTTCAAAAAATAGGCTATGTCTCGCATCAGACGCTAGATGAGCTCAAGGCATCGATCAGTTCGTATACCTCATTCAGCTATCCTATTTCGGCTAAGAATTTGCCACACGCTCAAGAATGGAAGATCATTTGTGCTTAAACGCCTTGAGCAGAGCTCATAAAAAACCCCGATAAACTTGATTTATCGGGGTTTTTAGTATGCTGTATAAATGCCTTTTAGGTGGCGATCCATTTAAAGGTATGGTCGCGTTTAGGCACTACGATACGTTGTGAAATACGTTCTAAACGATCTGGTAACTTCATCAGGTAATCGCGAGCACGCTCTCCTTTGTCATTAAGTCCTTTGATGTCGTTGATGTTCCAGTCGGCGATCAAAGATTTTAGGATGGTGATATAATCCTGAGTGGTATACACCATAGAGCGTTGTGCTGCATCAGAAAAGTGCTCCCACAGTTCGCCAATTTGTTGTCCGCTTTCGCGTAAGAACATCGCCGGCATAACGATCTTGTTTTTCATCATGGCTTCAAAAGCCATCATCATTTCACTAGGGTCCAGTTCAAAAATACGGCGTACAAAATCCATATAGGCTGAAGCGTGACGCGCTTCATCTTTGGCTATCGTGTTACATATTTTTGCCAGTTGCTTATTTCCTGCTTTACGTGAAAATGAAGCTACACGGCGGTGTGAAACGTTGGTTGCCAATTCTTGAAAACTGGTATATACAAAGTTCTTATAAGGATCCATTCCAGTACCAATGTCAAAACCATCGCTGATGAGGTATTGGGTACTTACTTCCATCTCGCGCATATTCACACGTCCGGAGAGGTATAAGTATTTATTGAGCAAGTCACCGTGACGGTTTTCTTCGGCCGTCCAGGCACGTACCCATTTTGACCAGCCGTTTCCGTTTACCTGATCAACTCCCTGTACACTCATCAACCAAGATTCGTAGGTAGGAAGGGCTTCTTCGGTAATAGTATCCCCTACCAAAACCGTAAACAGGTCATAATCCATCTCGCGGCAGAGCTCTTGGATCTCTCGTACGTCGTCAATAAATTCTGGATTTGTAGCGTCTGGTAGCATATCTGTGGGTTGCCAGTTCTCTTCTACAGATTTCAGGTATTTGCCTATAAGCTCATCCATAGACTTACCTACGGTTTGCATTACTTCAAGACGTATGTTATTTAGGGTCATTGTTTATATTCAAAAGTTAAAAACTAATGTTTAAGCAAAGCTTCATAGTATCACTCAAAGCCTTGTGCGTAAAGGTAGCGGTTTTAGGTGGGATGCCTGCTATTTCCAAGGCACACTTGCTATGCACGCATAGCTTTGTACGCTGCTAAAGTGTATGGCTTTAGTATTCAGTATTCTGTAGTTACTTCTTCTAGAATAGTATAAAAAAAGTCTCGGCAGGAATCCTTTTGCATACCGAGACTTTCAGTTGTATTCAGCAGATCAATTTTTTGCCGGTTTGGGATCATATTCAACCGCCACCTCGCCAACAACTATAGGTTGATCAAGAGTAACATTAATACGCTGTGTCGTTTTACTTAGTTGTACTTTTTTGAGATCATAAAAGAGGTATTCAAAATGTAGTACTACTTTTTCAGTATTTGGTTCTTTTGGAATTGTAATACAATAGTTTCCATTTGTATCCGTCAGTGTAGTTATTTTGGTGCCCGCCAACGTAACTCGAGCCTTGTGTATAGGATTCTCTAGCTCGTCTGTAACGTTACCTCTAATGGCAATCGAATCTTGACCGCTTTCTTTTTTGTCCTCATCAACACGAGCCTCTGCTTGATAATATGCTAATAAAGGCTGTGATTGTTGTGCCTGTACCGGCTCACATAAAGCCAAGAGTGATGTAAAAGCCGCAGCAATACCTAAATGCTTAAAAGCAGGCTTTTCCTGCGGAATAAAATAGGCGGTAGCTAACTGATCTTTGCGATACCGCCCACAGATCTTTTCACCACGCTGTACATTAGCTATAATTTGCTTTCGCGAAAGCTGTGTAAAATCAATCACTTCTTTTTCGCAACTACTACAAAAGCGTCCCTGCGCACTTGGAGTCATTTGCGACCAGTCTTCGTGACATGGTTCTGGAATACTTAGTTTAAAATGCATAGGTTCAGTGTTTAGTCTCAGTGAGCAGACGTGGACCGGCGTACTCTTTTACGCTGCTCACTGCGACCTACTTACTGCATTATTGTTTTACTTCTTCTTGTTTTTTGATCTCTTGTACGTCACGATTTTTGACATACTTTTCAAGCCACTGATCCTGTTCCCAAAGCATATGTAAAATAGATTCTTTGGCAGCATATCCATGACTCTCCTTAGGTAACATCACTAATCGTGCCGTTGCGCCTAAACCTTTAAGTGCGTTGAAATAACGCTCACTTTGAAGCGGATATGTACCACTGTTATTATCTGCAACACCATGAATAAGCAATAGCGGAGTTTTCATCTTGTCGGCATGCATAAACGGACTCATCTCATAATAAATTTCCGGAGCTTCCCAGTAACTACGCTCTTCAGACTGAAAGCCAAAAGGAGTAAGCGTACGGTTATAAGCTCCGCTTCGTGCGATTCCGGCAGCAAATAAATTGGAGTGGCTCAAAAGGTTAGCGGTCATAAAGGCTCCGTAGCTGTGACCACCCACTGCAACACGGTCGCGGTCAATATATCCTAAAGCATCTACGGCATCAATTGCAGCTTTGGCATTGGCAACCAACTGACTTCTAAAGGTATCGTTAGGCTCTTCATCACCTTCTCCTACAATAGGGAAAGCGGCATCATCAAGTACCACATAACCACGGGTTACCCAATAGACCATAGACCCGTAATACGGGTAGGTGAATTCATTAGGATTTGTGGTGGTTTGTGAAGCACTGTTTTTGTCTTTGTATTCACGTGGATACGCCCAGAGCAGCATCGGCTTCTTTTCTTTCTTTTCCATATCATAGCCAACAGGCAGGTATAAAGTTCCCGAAAGTTCGAGACCGTCCTCACGCTTGTAGGTGATCAATTCTTTGTGTACATCCTGAATACTCTTAAATGGATTTTCAAAAGCGGTGATCTGGTCCAGACTATTGTCGTTTAAGTTTCTGATGTAGTAGTTAGGATATTCTGTAGGAGCTTCAATACGTACCAACACGTTACCGCTCTCGATATCTAAAACCTTTTGCAGGTCTTCAAGTTTATCGGTGTAAGCCGATTCATAAATACGTTCGGTTTCCTGAGTGGCTAAGTTGATCTTATCAATAAAAGGGAACTGACCTTTATCGCTAAATCCATCTCCCATCAAATAGGCGTGGCCGTCAACCAATGTGAGTACCGAACGCCCATATTCATTATCCTGAGTTACAAAATTACCGGGATCACTGTAAGTGTCCTGATAGCTTCGGTCTGAAATGACTTCGCCCGTACTACTCCCATCTGAAGGGTTGAATACATAGGTTTTGGTATTTCGTGTATTCCACCAGCGGTCGTAGGCCACGGCAGTGGTACTGTCTCCCCAAGTGATTCCGCTAAAGCGGTTGATGGTTTTGATCACTTTTTGCGCAGCACCGGTAAAAGGCGCTTTTTGCATAAATACCTGATCTCTATAATCAACTTGAACTTCAGGATCTCCCTGGTCTAAAGCTTCTACCCAATATAAGGTTGCCGGCTGATCGGCACGCCAGGAGATACGTCTTTTACCGGTTTGTGTGGCCATAAAGCCTTGTGGTAATTCTTCAAGCAATGGAGTTTCATTAACCACTTTCACTTCGGTACCGTCTTGATCATAAACGGTCACGGTTTCAGGAAAGCGATAATACGGTACGATGTAAGAGAAGGGCTTGTGAATAGTACTCGTCATGATATACGTTCCGTCAGGAGAAAAAGAAACATCACTGTACATCGCAGCGTCTTTCCATAAGGTTGAAGTTCCATCAAGATTTACTTTTACTAAGGCTGAAGTCGCCAATTGCTCAAAGTTGAAAACATCATTAGGATTCTGAAGCAAATCCTGATACGTACGGTTTTGTGCTTTAGAACCGTCGCTGGTAGAGATCGTTGGACCTGTAGGAACGGCTTCTGCCGTGTTGATCAATTCTTTTCGCGTAGCCGGAAGCATATTCACAAGCAGACTTTTTCCATCTTTAAACCAGCTGATAGGATTGCCCATATTGGCATTAACAAAAGCTTCGGTTACCCGTTTTGCTGTTGCGGTTTCCAGATCAAGAATCCATACTTGCACACCGTTTTCAATGGTGTTTGTAAACGCCATTTTACTTTCGTCGGGCGACCAGTTAAAATTGCTGAGCTGCGCATCTTCGGGCAGGCCATTGATCTCGCGAGCTTCAGTCTCTTCAATTCCTTTGATCTTGATGTTCTTGTAAAAGGTGGTGCGGCTACCAATGTTGGTTTTAGGGTTGATACGCAGTCCGCCAAGGCGCAATTCCTCTTCAGAAAGTCCGGCGATGGTTTTATAACTGTCGCGATACATTAAAAGCATAGTGTCGCCTTCGGTATTCATTAACACCCAAGGAGCGCGCGGCACATCTACAAGATCTAAGATCTCTTGCGGAGGTTTTTGATAATCTAGATTTACCTGTGCAACTACCGAAGCAGTAAGCAGTAAAAACAAGCTTAGCAGGTTGATTCTTTTCATAGTTTTTGTGTTTGTTGATCTAATTAACTCTATGTCTATGCATTAGACAAAAAGGAAGTTTTTATACTGTTCTAATTTACTGAAAAAAGCCCGAAGCACCGTGTTAATGCTATGCGTGCATAGCTAAATAAGAAACTGCTAACACGCTACAAATTGAAGAAACACTATATTACAACGCTTATTAATTCTGTTTACTAACAGATTCTTAATTGAACTAGATTTTAATAAATTATGTATAATTCTCGAATTGCCGGAATGGGCGCTTACGTCCCAGAAAATGTAGTCACCAATGATGATCTATCGAAAATGATGGATACGAACGATGCGTGGATTCAAGAGCGTACCGGTATACAAGAACGCCGTCACATAAAAGATGGTGATGGCAACACCACAGCTGTGATGGGTGTTAAAGCGGCAAAGATCGCATTAGAACGTGCAAAAATGACGGCTCAGGATATTGATATGATCGTGTTTGCGACCCTGAGTCCAGATTATTATTTCCCGGGGTGTGGGGTGCAGGTACAAGAAATGCTGGAGATGCGCACGGTACCCGCGCTTGATGTACGTAACCAGTGTAGCGGCTTTGTTTATGCGCTTTCTACTGCCGACCAATTTATCAAAACCGGAATGTATAAAAACATCCTCGTGATAGGTTCTGAAAATCACAGTGGAGGTCTTGATATGACCACACGTGGGCGTAGTGTTTCTGTGATTTTTGGTGATGGGGCAGGAGCGGCTGTGTTAACCCGCGAGGAAGATAACGGCAAAGGTATTTTGTCTACCCATCTGCATAGTGAAGGAAAACATGCGCTAGAGTTGTCGCTAAAAGGACCCAGTACGATGGAGTGGGTGCCGGAGTTGATCGAGAAAGATCCACAGGAAGATATCCCGTATTATCCTTATATGAACGGACAGTTTGTGTTTAAAAATGCTGTAGTGCGTTTTGCTGAAGTCATTCAGGAAGGTTTGGCACAGAACAAACTCACCGCTGCAGATATCGATATGCTTATCCCGCATCAGGCGAATTTGCGTATCTCTCAGTTTGTACAAAAACAATTCAAGCTGAATGACGATATAGTGTATAACAACATTCAGAAATATGGAAATACTACTGCGGCTTCTATTCCTATCGCGTTAACCGAAGCCTGGGAGGAAGGTAAGATCAAAGAAGGTGATACAGTGGTTTTGGCAGCCTTTGGTAGCGGATTTACCTGGGCGAGTGCCATTATTAAATGGTAACAATTTTAAGAGTATACAAAACAAAAAAGGAACCCTGTTGGTTCCTTTTTTGTTTTGTATAATTGGGTTTAGCGGGTGAAAATATGATGTTGTGTAGCTGTAAAATAATCTCTAAAGATGAGATTAAGCGGATGTTGACTACTTGCGGCTTTGATTCCTAAACGGGGATGCAATTCAATTAAGAGCTGTGAAAGTCTTTTTACCGAAGCAGCTGCTGTCGTGTGTAATTCTTCAATCTGAACCGCTGTGAATACCGCATTATCAGCGGTTATCGTTTCAATTTGTTGCGCATAGTTAAACAGTTGGTTTGTGGCTTCGGTAGTAATTTTATGGGATTGTTCTAGTGTTTTTTGCTCTAGAAGTTTTGAAGCTTCCGCCAGATAATGTTGCGCCATCCCGATATAATTTACCCAAAGGGTGAGGTCTGCAAAGACCCTGAAGTTGATCTTAAAAATGTCTTGCGGTAAATAGAATTCATTGTAAACAAAACTAAAGTCCTGATGTACCAAATGATCAGTCACAGCAAAGGATTGGGTTGCTGTAGCTTGCAGTCCCATCGTATGCCAGTCGTCGATGATATGTACCGCCTCACGAGGTATTACAAAGGATTTAAAAACAGGTGAACCGTCTTCATTGAATGTTTCTTTTCCGTTTTCAATGATCTTTGCATTCAACGTAAAATGCGTAAGGTATGGCGCACCGGTAGCATATTTCCAGGTTCCGTTAAGACGGTAATGATCGCCTTCTTTGTGTGCAGTGCCAAAGAGTCCGCCGCTTCCTCCCAAAATAGGATTTGCTGAAGCCTTGAAGATCGTCGAAGCCGTTGTAGGAAGCAGATTCCCTATAAAATAATTGGCGCCGCTACAAAGCGTGACCGTCCATCCCAGACTGCCATCAATGCTGGCCAGTTGTTGTAGTGTCTTTAAACCTTCAGTAAGAGCTAATTCGAGTCCGTCATACGTTTTAGGCACCCAGATCTTCCAAAGTTGTTCTTCTGCTATTAATTTTAGGGTTTCCGCATCAAAAACCGATTTACCAAAATCCTGTTTATTAAGCTTCGCTAAGTTGCTCATAGCTTTCTTGTTTAATGAGTTTGCGCCATTTTAAATATCCCGAAGTACCTACGATAAAGAGAAACACGGTAAGACCGGCATAGATGTATAATTCTTTATAGATCAACAACGGGATCGAAATGATATTGCTGATGTTGAGGTATACCCAGTTTTCTATTTTACGTTTAGCCATCAACCACATTCCTGCCCAGGCAAATGCACTCACAACTGCATCCAGATACGGTACATCTGAGTCGGTATGCTGCGTAAGCCAATAGCTCATCAATATAAAACAGCCAAGAACAATACCGCCGGCTTTTAGGTGTTCGTTTTTTGTAGAATAGGCGATTGGAGCTTCTTGTTTTTCTTTACCAAATTTCCAGTACAGCCAGCCGTAAATGCTCATAGCGAGATAGTAGAGGTGTAGTAAAATATCTGCATAAAGCTTAGAATGATACAGCACCCAGATCCCGATAAGAATACCAATAATCCCAAAAATATAATTGTTGACATTGTTTTTGCGAGCGAGCAACACCTGTGTCACGCCAAAAGCGGTACCGATCCATTGCAGCCAGACAAAATTCATAAAAAACTCCTCCATTGTGATCAATTAAAATGTATGGAATGAGGAGATGAGCCCAACGGGCAGAAGCACACAAGTAGTGTAGTACAAAATCCCTACGCCGGTACTAACCGGATCAGGTGTGAGGTAAAGCCTCTGGGTATCATCTCAGCCTACAACAATTGGTGTAAGCACCCCATTTTCTGAAGACAAAGGTATTGTTCTAAAATTAAAAAACGCGCTAAATACGGTGAGATTTAGCGCGTTTTTCAATAAGAAGTATATTCTATTATTACTTTTTCTTGTGCTTGAATACCGGAAGAATCTTAGTAGAAACTTCTCCAAAACCTATTCGAGCAGCACCGCTTTTTTCACAATGCCCGCGTACGATCACGGTATCTTTATCTTCGATATATTTACGGTCACCGCCTTCGGTAAGTTTTACCGGTTTAGAACCCTTCCAGCTGAGTTCGAGCATCGAGCCGTAAGCGTCTGGTGTTGGACCGGAAATCGTTCCACTTCCCATCATATCACCACTGTTTACCGGACATCCATTAATGGTATGATGTGCCAATTGCTGACTCATATTCCAGTATAAGTACTTAAAGTTTGATTTAGAAACTACGGTCTCTTCTTTGTTTTCAGGTTTGATGCTTACTTCTAATTTGATGTCGAAGGTTTTCTTACCCGAGTAATTTAAATACGGAAGCAATTCTTTATCCGGTTTTGGACTTGTAGTTCTAAACGGCTCCAAAGCGTCTAAAGTGACGATCCAGGGAGAAACAGAAGATGCAAAGTTCTTTCCTAAAAAGGGTCCTAAAGGGGCATATTCCCAACGTTGAATATCTCGAGCACTCCAGTCATTGAACAAGACCAACCCAAAGATGTATTCTTCAGCCTGATCAGCAGGAATCGGTTGTCCCAATTCGTTAGCATCTGTGGTAATGAAGGCCATCTCCAATTCAAAGTCTAATTGGCGCGAAGGACCAAAAATAGGTTCGGTAGCTCCATTAGGCAACTTCTGACCTTGTGGTCTGTGTACCGGGATTCCCGAAGGAATTATAGAGCTGCTTCTCCCGTGATAAGCTACAGGCATATGCATCCAGTTGGGCATCAACTCGCTGTCCTTTCCACGGAAGAGTTTGCCCACGTTTGTTGCGTGTTCTTTACTACTGTAAAAATCGGTGTAATCTCCTACCTGTACCGGCAGTTGCATTTCGACCTCGTCTAGCGCAAAGATCACCGTATCGCGATGCTCTGCATTATCACGCAAGTCTGGATTGCTTTCTTCAAAAATATGAGAAATGCGGTTACGCACGGCGCGCCAGGTTTTGCGACCGTCTGCTATAAAATCATTAAGCGTATCCTGTAAAAAGATATCATCGGTGAGCGGTATTCCTTCAAAATAGCCAAGCTGATGTAACGCACCTAGATCGATGGCAAAATCTCCTATACGCGTACCAATGGTGATGATATCATCACGGGTAAGAAATACCCCAAAAGGAATATTTTGTATAGGAAAGTCGGTCTGGGCGGGAGTCTCCAGCCATGTTTTACGTTTGGGGTCGTTTGCTTTGGAAGGCATAAATTTTTAATAAAATGTTAGTAAATGCTCATTTCAAATATAGAATTAAAATAGTACCAACCAATTGGAATCACTACTTTTGCACCTAATTTAACAAACTTTATAAAGCATGCAACGGGATACTGAAATCTTTGATCTTATTCAGGAAGAAAAACAACGTCAACTTAATGGTTTAGAGTTAATTGCATCAGAGAA
>Ga0114901_1000627_pt1 | contig 23097 bp, 35 predicted proteins | sample MalvireepMed_s16_FD_89686 | JGI IMG/M metagenome (GOLD analysis project Ga0114901, IMG submission 89686) | Marine viral communities from the Global Malaspina Expedition - Malaspina viral metaG DeepMed_s16 | ecosystem: Environmental > Aquatic > Marine > Oceanic | place: Mediterranean Sea... | reverse complement strand
GTTCTGGAAGGTGGGTCACACTGCCCTGAACCCGGCAACCCAGCTCGTCAACTGGTCAAGCAACATCATCATCTCGGATATGGTTGGGCTCAACCCTGCCACGTCAGCCTCTGCCATGAAGGCATATGGTGGGACGTGGGACGAGGCGTGGATGCACGAGGGGTGGGCTTTCGAGGAGGCAATGATCGGGGGGCTGTTCGGCAAGGACTACCTGTCCGTCGAGACCAACGCGCTCATCTCCAAGAAGTGGGGTGATGTCGGTGCGCCCGATGTTGACTTCAAGGCTGGAGGGTTCGATGAGTTTGCCTTCGCTGCGACCGACATCTTCGTGCGTGGCAAGTTGCTGAAGGGTTCATGGGGTATGGGCAAGGCGGGGTACAACCTGGGGGTCCGCTCATACACGTTCGGTGACGAGTTCTTCAAACTGTGGAGGTTCAAGCAGGTTCGCGTCCTGCAAAAGGAGTTCGCCAAGACTGGTACGCTCACATACGACATGAAGCAGGCTCTTGGTGGGCGCGACAAGGCTCTCGCCATCCTCGACGTTGCCGATGAGGACGCGGCGGTGAGGCTAGCGGTCGAGAACGTGTTCGAGTCAGGTTTCTTCGACTACTCAAATGTGTCTGCTGCAATCGGGTGGGGGCGCCAGTGGTATGCACCGTTCATCACGTTCTCCTATAAAGCCTTCCCATTTATGACCAAGTACATGGCAGAGCGCCCCATCAAGGCTGCGTTCTATCGGCAGCTTTATGAGGTAATGGGACAGACAACAGCCACCATGGACGGTGACATCTCGGAAGAGAAGCAGAAAGAGATCGAGTTGGCGCGCTCGAGCCTGCCGAATTGGGCGCAGGGGAACACGATTTACGAGGGCACCAACACCATCACCGCGGCGGATGGATCACAGGCCCAGGCACACTCGTTCTATGACGTCGGCAGGTTCACCCCAATGAGTGGTCAGGCGCGACGTGACGAGGCGTATGGTGATCAGTTAATCCCAAGTGAGTTCGCACCCAACGGGTTGTTGTGGAGTTTTGCCGGCGCGTTTGCATTCAACAGGGATCCACGAGACCTACAAGGTAGAGACCTCATCACAGTTGGAGCCGGCAGGACGAAGACAGACCAAGTGATTCAGTTCTTGAACGCGGCTCGACTATCACAGCTGCCCGACTGGCTCGGCGGCAGGGGCTGGGACAAAGCGGCAGCCTGGTACAACGACAAGCCATACAACGCTCGAGGCAGGGTGTACACCCTCTCCGAGCTCATCGCTGACGGGTTCGGGGGCAGCCGAAGGTATGATGTGCTCGACTCCAGCAGGCTCGAGCGACTGCGTGACTACCAAATGCGTGGAGCCAGCCAACCGCAAACCTCAGAAGAGTACAACACCAGCAGGTTGTACCCAGATGCCTGGAATGAGATGCGCAACAGGTTCAAAAAGAACGTCGAGGACCAGTACGAGGCAGAGAGGTTCAAGCGTGACGTGAAGATGCAGCGTGCAATAGAAAAGAATGAGGCGTACAAGAACCTCGAGAAACAACTCTTCGGTGACTAACATGACCTGGCTATCCACCTTCATCCGCAACATTAACCGACCCACCCCCAAGAGAGATGCGCCTGAGTCGCACCACAATCCACCAGAGTGCATCCTCACCATCTGGAGGAAGTCCAACCTCAGTGACGGCTGGCAAGAGGCTCTCGATGGCTTCCAGGCTCTCTCAGTCAAGATTGTGGATGGTGACGACCTCTTCCGCACAGCAGAGGCCAAGGATTTATTCAGCGAGTGCCGCAAGATGGGCCTCGAGCCACATGGCTGGGGCTTCCACTACTGCCGCACGTTGGACGAGGCCCAGTCCGAGGCAGAGACGGTAGCTGCTGCGCTCAAGCAGCACGGCATCAACAAGTACCATTGGAACGCTGAGAAACACTGGGCTGGTGCGAGCAACCCAGTGGAGGCAGCGCGCAAGTTCGTTGGGGTGTTGAGAGCGGCTGCTCCAGACGTAGTCCTCTATGCCAACTGCTTCCACAAGTACATGTCACCAGAGGTGGTGGAGGCGTTCGATATCATGGAGCCGATGTGCTACGGCACGAAGATATCCACCATCGAGCGTCACTGGAAGAAGAGGGTGGGCACCATGCCACCGGAGAAGCGGGGCGTGATGTGCGGGACGGGTCGCATGGAGAAGGGCAGGAGCAGCCGAGCCTGGGGCTACCTCAACAGCAAGCGTGGCAACGCTGGGCTGGTGGAGTTGACCAACACCTACTCGCCTGTGTCAGTGAACTGGTTTCGAGCGGGTGTTATTAGTGGTCAAGACATGGCGCTAGAGCCCAACGATGTGAACCCGGTACTGTCAGAGCAGGCCAAGGCTGTCAGAAGCTGTCAGAGCAACGCCTGAAACGCACCGAGACCGCCAGCCCCAACAGCCAGGCCAATCACAACCCATGCAGCCCGTGCGACAGCAGTGATGTTGGTTGTCTGGCTCTGCAGCTTGCCGACTTCGCAGCGTAGCTTCTTGATTTCCTCGTCCACTGTACCCAGCTTGGCATCCATCGCGGCGACGTTCTTGACGAGGTCTAATAGGGTCGCTGTGATTTCCACTTGCATCTCGTCTGTCATTGGCCTGCCGGCAGGGATTAGGTGAGGCCGAGCTGCCGCCAACCCGACCCCACCAGCACGTCGAGACCAGTGCCTCTCAGTGCTGTCATTTATGCACGAGCATAACACACAATGCAAAGGGATTGTTTCAACTCTTGGAGCGGTAGATGCGCTTGATTGTTTCGTAGACAATTGGCCTGCCTCTCCCGCTGGGATGGTTGCGTGCCATGTGCGCTTCCTTCTCTGGCAATCCATGCACCTCTGCTGTCCTGCACAGTGCCTCCTGGGCGCAGCCAATCAACCACTGTGACACGAAGCCTGACCGAGTGACGCTCATCGCACGAGACATGGCATCAATGGTCTCTTTGATGTGGCGTGGGACGGCAAGTGTGATGTGGATCTTCTCGTAGCCCATCGCCCGCCGGTAGTTTTCCCCTGCCGCCATCCTCCTTGTCATCTTGGGCAGCCCTGCCATCTTACGCAGCTCAGGCTCGGTGATGTCGGGTGATGCAAGCATCTTGGCCTGCACCACCCGGATGAGGTAGTCGATGTCAGTCACCATCGCGTCAATGATGGGCGCCAGGTCCGGTGGTGGGTTGTCATGCTGGAGCCAGCCAGCCACCACCTCGGGGCTGTACTCCAGCCCCTGTTCTGCGAGCGCCATGGAGATCACGTCTTCGACATTCATTCAACGTCCCCCATTCTATCAGGGTCGAGGTTGCACTCCACGCGGATGGTGACGTCCCTCTTCTCCCCGTTGGTGATGCGAATGGCGAGGCTTGACTGGATGTACCCTCGACCCCGTTGTTCTGCCGTGATAATGCTCTGCACAGACATGCCCAATGCGACCGCAACCTTCTCTCTTGTCATGTCCAGCACGTTCTCTCGAAAGTACCTGAACTGGGCTCCCGTCACGTCCGTTCGTCCAAGTGTGTTGCTCTTCTTCTTTCTCACAGTATCACCTCCCAACTTTGCGCGACGACGTAGGCTTTCTCTTTGGTGAGCCTCGGCATCGCAGGTTTGTCCACTTCCTGGTATTCCAGACCGGCTGCATCTAGCACAGCCACCACATCCGCAAGCACGCGAGCGCCAGGACACCGCACGTACTTGTTTGCCCCCAGGTAGCTGCCCCCTGCCCTGCACAGGTCCATGGCAGCCGTCCCATGGCGCCCCACCCCTGGCACTAGCAGCCACGTCGTCTTCCATCTGCTCACGATGTCACCTCCTCGGCAGAGCCTTGTCCCGCTGAGTTAAAGAGTGCGAGCTGTCCGTTAGGGGCTGGTGGTGCGCAAGTGGGTGGAGGCTCTGGTGGTGTATCCATGAACACTCGCACCCACCTGTTCTTGTCGGTGGTTGGGAACGAGGAGCGGTTAAACCCCGGTCTGTTTCTCCAGCCCTCGCTACCTCTTGTGCGATGATCGTTTGTCCACCCAGCGGCGCGCAGGCTGGTGCCTGGTTCCGTGTGTAGGGTGTAAGTTATTATCCTCGCAAAGCCCATCGCCTTTGCCACCCGTGCTGCGGCCCCATAGAGCATGGAGCGGGCATTTTTGGCACCATCAGTGGCGACCCTGGACACTTCACAAGTCCAGCCGTCATCCAACACCCGAGCAACTGGGCGTGAGGCAACCAGCACGCCGCGCAACACCCCCCCCTTATCGGCCACCCCGAGTGCGAACCTGTACCCCCTTGGTGGTTGGTGGTGACGATGCGTGCTCTCAATATAGGCGCACGCCGCGTTGAAAGTGACGGGCACAATTCGTAGCTGTGGATAATCGCGACCAGACATAGCATCTCCCGTTGTTGTCACTGTTAACACACACACACCACTAGTACCTAATTGCGCTCGAAGAACCCCAGGTCGAGGTGCATCTGGCGCCCGATGAAGTCGTCCAGCTCCCGCTGCACCCCCTCTTCCCCCAACTCTGCCCGCTCGATGGCAGCCAGGGCATCCACGATGGCGACGAACCCCTGCTTTGGCACCACTGCGTTGCCGAGAGCCCTCAGCCTCGCCGGTCGCCCCTTCACAGGTTTGCCCTCCAGCAGGCGCGGAGGCTCCCACCCGTGCTGCTCTTCACCCCTGCCAGCAGGCCAGCGGCTGGGAAACTTTGTCCAGCCTCCGGCGCCCATCTTGGCGTGGGTGTTGCGCCCCTCTGGCAGGGTCCAGCCAATCGGGAACCCCATCAGGGTCTCCACCCAGTCGGCATTGAGCCTGCCTGGGCGACGTTTGCCGAGCCGACCCGTGCCACCGTCGCCTCGTGTTGCATCCGTCAGCGTGACGCCCTTGTGAGCCTTCGACCCTGGGGTGTTGCGACTACCACATGCCTTGGCATCACCAGCCACTGCCGTGGGCCAGCGGACAACCTCGGCCAGCGGTCGAGAGTTCCTCTGCATGGTCGCAGCGCTGGCGCTACCGCTCTTCCAATCGCGAGCGGTGGCAGTGGGCCACCTGCTGCCCTCCGGCCAGCGGACAGCACGCCCGAGAGGCTCGCCGCCCTGCTTGAACATCGCAACCCGGTCCCCGTCAGCCACCGCAGTGGGCCAGAATCCACCGGGGATTTTGCCGTGCTTATTGATGACCCCGAGGTGCTCACCTCCCCGCTTGCAGATGATGAACACCCGCCGCCGCCAGTGAGGGGCACCCACGTCCGAGGCCGCACGCTGCACCCACGCCGACCCGTAGCCTAGTTGGGACAGGTCAGCCTCGATGCGCTCCCGGTACTTGAGCACCCCAATCACGTTCTCCAACACCAGCCACTCAGGCTTGAGCACCCCAGCAAACCGCAGCACCTCCGAGTAGAGCCCGCTGTGCTCACCGTCGAGCCCTGCCCGCTTGCCAGCCACCGAGAGGTCAGTACACGGAAAACCACCTGTCAGGACGGAGACCGGCGACAGCTTGGACGGGTCCACCTGCTGCACGTCGTCCTCCACCACCTGCGCCTCGGGCCAGTGCCGCCGGAGCACCTTGACGCAGTGGGGCTCACGCTCCACAGCCCACGCCAGCTCACCATCAAAGGCCCGCTCTGCTGCCAGGTCGAGGCCGCCTATCCCGCTGAACATGCTTCCGATTTTCATCATGGTACCGTCTCCCGTTGTTGGTTGTTGCCCCCTGCGAACCCCTACTGCCACTCCTCTGCGTCAAGCGCGTTCTCCAAATCACGGTCGCAACTGTGCTGCTCGTAGATGGTAGGCTCAGGCCGGCGGCGCGCTGGTTTGCGTTCGTTGCCACCCACCAGCAGGGTCACCTCGTAGCGGTCAAGGCAACCGTCGCGAGTCTCCGAAGCGTATGCAATCGCATCCTCTTTGTTGTCAAAGTCCAGCGTATCAAAGGGCTCGGCCTCGGTGTCCCCGTCAACCAGACCGGACACCATCCAGCAACCCAAGCACGCCATGTACTCCACAAAAATCGTCATGCTTTCCATCTTGTCTCCCGTTGCAGTGGTTAACCCCCCCCTCACCTGCCTCAATCGTAGACTTGCACCCCCTCCCGCTGCATCAGCGCAGCGAACCACGGGCCGAAGGCGACACCATCAGGCCACCCAGCCATGTCAACGCTGCCTGTCCCCTCATGCACCTCGGGCCGAACCCCTTCCTGCCAAGAGCAGCCCTCGGCAAAGAGGTCTGTAATCCTGTCGAGGATTGCCTCCTCTCTGGCTGTCAAGTCAGTTGGCATCTCGCCGGAGAACCAGAACCACCGATTGTTCTCGCTCTGTCCCGTGCAGAGATGCGGACCAGCAATCCACGGCTCATCCACCACCAGCCCCTCCACCCTGAGGAACGCCACCGACAGCGGCATCAGACCCACCAGCACAGGGTCTCGCACCCCGTCAGCGGGGTAGACGTGCAGCCTCACACACTCAGGGTCTGTCGGTGCCTGCCCGGTCTCCGGGTCCGTCAGCCATGCCGTGCGACCATCGGACAGCACCCGAGACCATGCTGTGTTGCCGAGACCGGCGTTGACCCGGACAGCGTTGCCACTCGTCTGATTCTCGAATTTCCAATCGTTCATATCGTCTCCCGTTGTCATAGTTAACCCCCCTGAATTGTTGCCCTAGCTGGTGGTAGCAGTCAGGTCGCGCTGTAGGTCTTTGTAGTGCTCTTCACTCCAGACTAGGGCGTGTCCCCTTTGAAGCCCAGTATGCGCCGGGCAAGGGTGGTCCCCTGCGGTGTGCTTGACAAGCCAACCGTGATTAAGTCCTTCAACCTTGTCGTCTAGGTGGACTGATAGGTAGCTGGGCGTGCTGATGACCGTACCGGTTGAACCCTTGGCGATCGTCGCGTTCGGGTATCGCTCCACGTCCCGCCGGAGTACAACCCGGTCCCCCACCTTGAACCGGTGCGAGGTAGGCGCCGCCTCTGCCCGCGCCGCATCTGCTGCGTCATACAAATCCGCTTGCCCTATGGCGACATGGTCTGCTCTCTCGGCGGGCAGTTCGGGCAGGATGTTCCCACCCAGGATTGCCCGCAGGATTTCAAGCGCTTCCGCTACCGTCCTGCCATGCTCTGCGTTCCTGTCATGGTACGTGATGAGAGTGTTCAAGGTTTCGAGTGCGTGCGATGGCAAATTGTTCATGTTATCTCCCGTTGTAAAAGTGAAAGCTCCTGATTTCATGCCCCCCGTGGACCCTATTTGTCCAACCGTTCGAGCAACCTTGACACCTCCAGCCTGAGTTGAACCCCGCACTGCTTGTCCCCGCTCACCACCGTCCCTTCCACCCACTGGTCTTGCCGCTCGCCTGTCATCCGTTGCACCCACAATTCGCCCCCGCCTTCCAACACAGCAAACTCCCCTTCCACCCGTTCGACAATCACCATCCCATCACACTCGCCAGCCATCGCAGACCCTGCCAGCACAAAGAGCACACAAAGCACAGTTAAAAATCGCATCCTATCTCCCGTTGTTAGTGTCCACAGACCCCCCTGTGAGCCCTACCCCTACGCAGCCATCGGCAGAGCCCGTGGAGCGCTTCTAAGGTGCTCTCTGACGTCTTCTACCTTCGCTTCGTTCCCGTGATAGATGAGGCCGATTTTGGTCTCTCCAAGGATGGCAGGGATATCGCTATCGGTCCCGTTGACGTAGCCCGCCGCCTCGCACTCCTCGACAGTTCCGAAAACCACCGAGTGACTCTCCGTGTAGTCAATCGCCCCGTCTGCGATTCCACCGACTGACTGCGTGACAGGGAATCCGAAGTCCACAGCTGCGAAGTGCTTGAGTGCCTTAGTGTAAGCGTAGGGCAATGGAAGCATGTCAGCGCTTCCACCTTCGGCAACCCAGCGGGCACAGATTAGGCGATAGGCGTCAGCCCATGCTTGTGCATACCAGAGTGAGAAGAAGTCGCCGCTATCATGCACTCGGATGACCAGACGCTGGCCTTTTTTCAGGCTGCGTCGCATGTCCGGCCAGAGAGAATTCGCGATGGTTTGAGCGACTAGGTCGACTCCGCCTCGGTTGTACAACTCTCGGAGCATTGCCAGATTGCCAGCACGGACCTTTTGAGCGTCCCTCATGGCAAAGCGACCCATCAGAGCGTAGCAAAATTTGATGCATGCATCGGCGAAGGGACAAGCGAGTAGGGCGGGAATGTTGAAGCTGACCATTCGGACCGGATGGCTCCACAGCTTCGCCAGCTTTTTGGCTGTCTTCTTCATCTTGGAATTGCCAGCGGAGACGAAGAGAGCGCACGTTGCCAAGCAGAGCCGAGCGAAGTTGAAAGTAAAGGTCTCGGAGTATCGGCGACGCCTAACCCCAGCGGGCATCGTCACGCTCCAGACACTCTGCTTGATTTGCTTGATTTGTCCTCGGTCGTTCATCTTGTTTTCTCCCGTTGTAGTGGTTCAAATCCCCCCGGATTTGCTGTGCTATCGGCTCACGAACGGGAACAGGTATCCTTCCCAAACGTGGCGCTCCTTTCCGTCAATATCTACCAGATACCGACCGACACAAGTTTGGACATCCTGCGCTCCAGCCGTGAAGTGGTAACCGTTGTGGGTATCTTCCGTGGTTGTTTTCCTGATGATGATACCGACCTTCCCATTGTCGCTGTGGGGTTTCTCGTCTTCATTGAATCCTAGTTTTCTTGCGTGGAATAGCACTGCTTGTCCCGGCTTCATTTTGTCTCCCGTTGTTCGAGACCAGAAACGCTCTGGGCTCAACCACAAGGTAGCAACATATTAATATTAGTGTCGGTATTTCTTCATCTTTTTTTCACAATGCGGCGCAGTGTACGTTTCAGCAGAGCAAAATAAATCTGTGGAGTTGGGTTGTTTGGTGATTCTAGGGCGTTTTGGGTGGGTTTGATTTGAGGGATTTTGGAAGGTTTGGCGCTCCCCAAAAAAGCGCAAAACGGCACCTTGGACGCCTACATGCGCGAGCTGCACGCGCGCTAGGCCAGGCTGCCGGGCTGTTTTCGGGGTCTTTTCAGGGGTCTGCGAAGGGGTCTGCGAAGGGGTCTTTACTGTGCTCCTAGACTCGAGACCATGCTCCGCCTTGATTCACACCCTGCCAATAACACCCCTTGATTCCAATCATATCAGGAGCTTGCAGACCGTTACGTCTGATAATACTCATTATGTAAACTCTTTGCCCTATTCGGTGTACTGCTCTCCAATCCGATGCGCTCCTTTGTCCGATGTTGAGCCTAGCTGAGACCCTTGTCGACCTTGTTGGGGCTGCTCTCAAGCGGTGGACTGCTCTGCTGTGGACTGGCGGTATCTTGCGGGCTGGCGACTTTGTAAACGGTGTACTGCGCTCCAATCGGGGTGATGGGCTGTCCCTAACGCGCGTAGGTGCGCACGTGTGTATGCGTGGGTGTGCGGGTATGTGCGTGCGTGCGCGCAAGGGGGGGTACCCTGGCGGCGGACCTATTAATAAACAACCATTGTCGCGTAGCGACTGCCCCCCATACACACGATAACCCCCCAGCGCGTACTTACCTTACCTCACTTACCTCACTTACCTTTACCTACCCCTTACCTTACCTTTACTCTACTTACCTTACTTACTTACTTACCTTACTTAAGGGGGAACACACATGGGCGACTACACGCGAACGATGCTCGATGGGATATCTGACCCTACTGCCGACCCACCGAGCCCGGAGGGGGGCAATGGGGCAGGTTCTGGCGATGGCCTGGTTGTCTTTGACGGTCTCAACTCGGCCATCATTGGGTTGGGCTACCGTTTCCTGGCGGGCGGGCCTGAGCAGTTCATCTGCTACGACTACAACAAGTGCCTGGACATTTTAGTAGCGGACATGGGAGATGAGATGGGCACGCCACAGGAGCGTGCTAGGATTGCTGCAGACCGCGTGTCCCGCATGTTGCATGGCGCACTGGGTAACTCGGATGGGGATTCCGTGCCGGCATTCCTGATGCCGTTGGGCGACATAGGAGGAGAGGATGGCGACGACGATAAGTGATGCAACGCTGACAGTGACAGTAGTGGAGGACGTGACACTCGGTGGTGTCCAGAGGGGCAGCAGGACAGTGCAGTCGGTGACCGTGGGTGAGTACGCGGCTCGGATAATGGCAGTGCAGACATCGTTTGGGTACATCCTGAAGCTGTCTGGGGCTCGGGCAGAGGGGACGTACATCGCTGCTGACGTGAAGTATTTGCGGATAACGAACAAGGACACGGCGAACTTCATTGAGCTCTTGATTGAGGCGACGAACAACTCCAACGAGGCTGTGGTCAAGGTGAAGGCAGGGGAGACGTTCATGCTGGGTTCGATGGAGATGGACGCTGCGGCTGGCGATTTGCTGGCGAGTCACACATTGACTGGAATAACGGGTATCCAGGGCAAGGCCAACACAGCTGCTGTGGATATTGAGCTAGTGGTTGCCTCGAGTTAGGTTAGGCGGGCTGTACATTTTGCTCAAAACGTGCTAAAATCTAATCATATTTGGTAGTTAGCGGAATATTAGTAGTCTGCACGTTCCTTTGTACGCACTAGCTCTCGCTTGCCCCCATCTTGCGAGGCAATACCGGCGGTTTTGGTGCCGTTCTACACGGTTTCAGCCAGTATCCCCCCTTGCGGTGCAGTCGCGGTCCTTGATCTCCCGTTGGGGATTGCGGCTGTGCCGCAATTTCACAAACTGTAAGTTTGTGGTGCTCTCTTTCGGTCAGCTTCTGGTAGAGTTCTCTCCATGGGGACTAAAAGCAACGTCTACTGTTTCTATTGCCAGCGGTTGCTGAGTAGCGCTCGTCACTTGGCAGGTTGTTTGAACCTGCGGGGTTTTGCTGTTTCAGTAGGCGGGGGGTCTAGGGGGGCGCCAGTTCCACTGGGGTGGGTTGATAGCTGGGATGGCAGCCAGGTGCGAGTCTTCTTTGTGGAGGGGGGTCGGACCCAGTTCGTTAAGGTGGACCCCGAGCTAGCCGTTCCTATTCAGTTGACAGATGGTCAGATGACACCGTTAATGGCTCCACTGGAGCGGTTTACAGACGGAATGAAGGAGATGTGAGATGGGTGGACCGATTTTGAAGAAGTTGGCAGATGGGGCGACAATACAGGGTGGCGTTGCTGGTAATAATGGTGTGAACGGAGAGGACACGTACTACTTCTTTGCTGGAGAGAGGAAGGGGCCAGTGCGTGTCTACTTGCGGTTTGACCGGATCGGCAGTGGCGACCCGAACTTCTCATACACTGTCCTCCCCGTCTTCCCATCCTTGGACGGTACAGCGACTGTGCCCTGGCCGGATTGGACTGGAGGGACGACCCTCCCCTATGTGGTGCCAGATGGCGGGACTCACGCATTGGGTGGCGCTGCTTCAAGCGGCGAGGGGTGTGTCTTTATTGCAGCAGAGGCGCGTGTGAGCCAGTTCAAAGTGACAGTCACTGAGTCGGCAAACGAAGACGCCACCTACACCCTCGTTGCCGAGCTGATATGAGGGACTTTGCACTCACAATCCAGCTCTGGGTCTGGATGAGCGTCAGCATTGTTGGCTGCGCCTGGCTCGGCTTCACGCCTGACGAGAGCCTGGACACCAGACGGTGCGCTACGCACTCGGCATTGGGTTGCGCAGCTCAGGCTGCCCTCTACTGCACGGTGCGCGGGGAGCTGGACGGGTTTGTGGGGTGCATCGTGGATAAGAGCGGCTCATGCGCGGCTAAGGGTATCGCGGGGTGCCTGTATGCCACCATTGCCGGGAGCGGGGGAGCTGGAGGGGGCTCCGGTCGGGACTATGATATGGAGAAGGTCAAGCAGTGCTGCGCCGGTCGCGCCCATGAAGGCAGATGGGACGCGGTGGAGTTGGTAGCGGACTGCTACGTGGATGTTTGCATAGGAGGACAGTGATATGGCTACGTATGAAGAACATTGTAAGAGAAGGGGCATCCCTTACACGCCTCCACCCAAGCCACCCGCGGAGCCGAAGAGGGCACGGGAATCTGGCGGAAAGTTCAAGGCAGATGACCCGTCAACGCCTGATGTGAACGAAGCGTTCGACCCGCCCAAGAAGAAGAAACCTGCCGCCAAGAAGAAACCTGCAAAGAAAGGGAAGAAAAAATGAGCGCACTCAAAAACGCGGCAGCCCACCCAGGCTCGCTCTGGGTCACCATCATCGCTGCCATCGGGGCTGTGCTGGCAGGCTACACAGAGAACAAGACAGTGGTGGACTCGGTCGATGCGTTCTGCCACGCCTCGGAGAGTTCCAGCTACCAGGCGCTGACTGACTTGCGAGACAAAGTGGACTGGATCCACTCGAGGGTGGCAACCAATGAGAAGAGGCTGGACTTCGCCACGTCCCCACCGGGCGGGCCGGCTCAGACTCCCCCGCCTGACACGGCTGTGCCAGATGAGAAAGCCGAGGAGGGTGAGAAGCCTGAGAAACCAGAGAAGGTGGAGCCCGCTGAGGAGAAAAAAGAGCCGATGCCGCTGAAAGAGGACGGCACTATCGACTGGACTCCCATCGAAAGGCCAGCACAGCAGAAGGGGTAGTCCATGGCAGAGCCAAGGGTCCAGGGTCTTCCAAGCGTTGCGCGTGACGAAGAGATGCGCCGACAGGTTGAAGCCCTCCAGGCCAGGTTGCTCGCCAAAAGCGCCTCCATGCCCCAAAACATCGAGGGCATGACGTTCATCCCCTCTTCATCTCCCCCTATGGGGGAGATAGTGAAACCCGCCGCCGCCATCCAGCAACCCAGCACCAGCATCCGCCAGATGGACCCACTGCGGGAAGCCATCGAGACTCGAGTCTTCCCCTACATCGGCCAAGAGGACTACGACAACCCGTACTACGAAGAGGCAATGCAGTACCAAGAGCGGATAGCGAGGCAGACCGTCAACGACGAGCACTCGCTCAATCAGGCAAAGCAGCAGGAAGCTGCCCTAAAGATGCTCCAGAACAAGGTCTCACTGCTCCGGCTCATCAAAACGAATTGACGCTGCGCCCGCAATCTGGGACAAAGGAGAAGGAGGAACCCATGCCATACCAGCCACCGCAGGGAAACCGAGCAGAGTCTTTTCAGCAATCGGCTCAACAGTCCGCACAGGCTCCTCCATGGACCTGGGAATTCAAGATGAAGGGGTCGGGGTCACCGGAGGGACAGTTCCAGCAGGGTGCGGCGCCACAACTCCCACAGGCAGCCCCCCAGCCTGCACCACCACAGCAGCAATTGCTCCAAGCCGCGGCAAGTCAGAGACAGTCCAGACCTCTGACTGGCGGGGACATGGCAAATGTTCGCATGGCGAAGCGACTTGCAGGCCGCAGGCTTCGCGATGCCCAGGAGCGCGCCTATGGTGGCGGACTCTCCAATGTGGACTACAGTCAGCTCGAGCAGGCTGCAATGGGTGGTCAGATGCCGGAGTTCGCCCGGGAAAGAGCCCTAACGGGCACCCCCGGCCCCGCGTGATACATGGCTTATAACTTCACAGGACCACAGCCAGGGCAACAGCAGCGTGACGCAGCTCAGGTCGCACTGCAAGACAGCGTGCAATCAGGGCTCCCACCGGGGTCCGTCCCGCCCCAGCCCATGGAACAAGGGATGCCTCAGCAGGGGATGCCGCAACAGGGTATGCAGCCGCAGATGTCAACGCAGGAGATGCGTGAGATGGCTGTCTGGCAGATGATGTACCAGTTGATGAACAACCCGGGCTATGGGTACGGGGGTCAGGGTCGCACCCAGGCTGACGTCAACACGATGGTCAAGCCACTGCGCCAGGCGCGAGACCCCTACCGGCAGATGCCGAGCCCACGGGAAATCCCAGAGTACACCTAGTTGACCGGCTCAGTCTTGATGCCAAGCTGCTTGCACACCCCAAGACCAAGTGGCGTCAACCCGTACATCTTGGTGCCACCCACCTCTTTGATGTAGGTCAGTTCCTGCCGGCGCATCCGCGAGGCGAGCGAAGCATCCACCCGTTCGAGCGCCGTCTCGTCCAACCCGCTTCTCCGCACCCTCGCTATAGCCTCGAGCACAGACCGCTGCCGCGGGGTCAGGCTGATTGGCGGCGCCTTGTGGATGACGACCGGCTTCTCTGCCTCAGTTATCCAAGCCTCCCGAGCCAGCGCTCGCTGACTCTCCGACGGAACCTTCATCAGGCTTCTGAGCCGAGTGATCTCCACCCTGGTCGGCAACGTACCTATCAGCCGCAGACGGTTGAACCGAGCTCGGTGGATGCGGGCCAGCTTGCATATCCGCTCCGGGGTCCACCCCCGGTCCTCGAGCCGCTTGATGTAGAAGTGTGCTTTCCTCGGTGGCATATCAATCTCCTCTGCCAATAGACTGCAGGTGCTCCTGCCTGGCGTACATCGCAATCAGGGCAGCATCCGCCTTGTTGTGGTCCTTCTTCAACGTCAGGTCCAGATTGCCCCACAGCCGCGATGCCGCAATCACTGCACGTATCTTCGGGGTCTCACCCTCCACATCCTTCAACATCGCAGCCTGCCATGACCTCGGCAACGGGGTGATGTAGGGAACGCCGAGCCCCAGGAGTAGCCCCTCGAGCAACCCGCATGCCTTCCCGAAACGGTACATCGACACGACCCCCTGACCGGGGCGGGCTCCAACCCTCTCGACTGCACCCATCACCCTTCCATGACCAATCATCCCCTTGACCCTTCCATGGCCGATCATCCCGGTGACAAGCGTGCGGAGCGCGCCCACGTTCACCTCCCGCCTCTTACCCTTCGCCTGTAGCGTGGGGATGTGGTGAGCTGCAATCAAATCGCCAGCCTCCGTGATAGCTGCGACAGCCCCCGATATACCCGGATCAATACCAATGTAGACCCTTCCTTCGTTCTCCATTATAAATAACCTCGTTTACACTTTAATGCTTGACACCCCCACAATGAGGAGTATTGTCTGCCACAGGAGGTGATGTCAATGATTGACCTTGCAGATACAATTTCAACTATCGAGCGGCGCCGGGACTTTGCCCTAGCCCGCAAGAAGGCTGACAGAGACCTGTCCACGTTCACGCTATCTGATGCGTGCCGTGAGGTCGGAGAGTCAGTCCCGTCCATGCAGCGGGCGACCGTCCGCGGCAATCCAACCATTCTCACAGTAAGCAGGCTCGCTCTCGTGCTTGGGGTCACTCTCGACTGGCTCCTCGGCGGCGGAGACTTGCACAACGTCAACTGGCTACCGGGGGAGATGATCAATGACTGAGCAAGAAAACGTACTCGCCATGTATAACGCACTCGCACAGGGTGAGGTGCTGCCAGACGGAGCACCAAGGGGGGAGTGGCTGGAGGCTCGCAACCAGGGCATCGGTGGCTCGGACATCGGGGCGCTGATGGGGATGAACCCCTGGCGCAAACCGCTGACCGTGCTCGGTGAAAAGCGGGGCGAGATTGAGCCCGACGAGGCCAACCTGCTCATGCGCGCCGGCAGCCACATGGAGAGCATGATCCGCGACGTGTGCTACGAGCAACGCCCCGAGTTCAAGCCCATGCCGAAACGCCTGGGCACCGTGCGACACAAGGACCACCCCTTCGTGCTCGCCAACGCCGACGAAGTGGCATATGACAACCACGGGTTCACAGTGATCGAGTACAAGAACGTGACGAGCCCCTTTGCGGCAAAGCACTGGAAGGACGGTGGGTTCCCCATCTGGGCGTGGGCACAACTCCAATGGTATCTCGGCATTATGACGAGCTGGTGCGAAGACAAGTTCCAGTTTGACCACGGCTACCTCGTGGGCTGCGTTCCGTCCATGGACAAGTTCAACCTGCAAGTCCGCACCATCATGCGTGACGACGAGTGGTTCGCAGACGCTGTCGAGCGGGCAGCGCGGGCCTGGAAGCTGGTGGGTAGCGATGCGAACGCAGAGGACCGGCTCTTCTACCTCGACTCCTGTGACGGTGACCCCAAGACCTTCAAGGCCGTGGGACAGCTCTTCCCCGGAGACCGGGACATGGAAGAGGCAGAGATCGACTCCGAAGTGGATGCCCACTGCCTGGAGATGGAAGAGGCTGTCGCAGACCTCAAGGCAGCCCAGTCACGGGTCAATGACCTCAAGAGCAGAATCGGAATCTACATGGGAGACGCGGTCAAAGGCAGCACGGGGATGTTCCGACTGTCATGGCCGCAAAACAACGGGAGGAGGACGTTCGATTCAAAGCTGCTGGCTGCGGCCAACCCTGGCCTCGACCTCGATGAGTACTACAAAACTGGCAAACCATTCCGGGGAGCCATCAAGGTGACAAGAGTCAAAGGAGCATGACAATGACAGTTCACAACACATCAAACCGACGGTCGATGGAGATGGCAATCGCGTCTCGCAGAGAGAAGTTCCTCGCTGTGGTGCCCGACCATGTGCGAGACAAGGAGCACTACCTCCAACAGCTCGCCTTCGAGACGGAACTCCTCATCCACGAGAACCCACGCCTCGCAGCCTGTGACCCCAAGTCACTACTGCTGGGTGCCATGAACGCTGCCAGGTTCAGACTCAGCTTTCGCCGCGGGGACTGCAGCCTCATCCCGTTCAAGAACAATGCAGTGTTCGTCCTCGGTGCCCCTGGTATCGCCAAGGTGCTCTACCGCACCGGGCTCTTCAAGCGGGTCAAGTGGGGTGTCTTCTGCGAGAACGACGACTTTGAGTACAGCGAGGGTGCCGGTGACGGTGGCGACTTCGTCAGAGTCAAGAAAGCGCTGATGGGTCGCGGAGATGTGGTGGGCGCCTACGCCATAGCAGAGATGACTGACAACACGGTCCACGTCAACATCGTTGACCAAGACACGCTGTTTCGCATCCGCAACTCCAGCCCGGGGTACAAGAAGTCAGACCCCTCCAGCCCCTACAACAAGTGGCCGGAGGAGATGTTCTCCAAGGCTGCTATCAAACGGCTGATGAAGCGGCTGCCACTCGACCCGATGGGAGAGAAGGCTGTGGAGTCTGCCCTCATGGCTGCTTCCGCGGACAACACAGCCATGACGGACCCGTCAGAGGCGCCGGTCTTCTTCGAGGATGTCAAGCCCAAGCGGACCCGCCGCAAGAAGGCTGTGGCTGCAGCGCCTGCGGTGGAGGAGAAGCAGGCCAGCCCGTCTGGCCTCTCCATCGAAGAGCAAGAGGCGATTGAGTTCGAGGCGATGGAGCGCGAGGCACGGGAGGGGTCAGCGCAATGAGCGTAAACGAGCAGAGGCTGGATGAAATTCGGGCTCGGCTCGGTCGCGGAGAGTTTGGGGAAGCGCAAGATGACGTTGCCTTCCTCCTCTCCGCGATTGATGACGAAGGCTCCAAGTGCAAATACAAGTTTGAAATACGCAGGGAAGTCTACACCCACTGGTTCAATTTGTTCGACAAGAAGCGCAGCCGCTTCCGAGCAAACGACAGGCGGGACCGGGTCATCAAGATTGCGCTCTCACGCTGGACACCGGAGGAACTCAAGGCTGCCCTCAGTGGGTACGCCGAAGACCCCTGGAGGCACGGGATACCAGCACGCCACGAGCTGGCTACGCTGCTGAAGAATTGCGTGCAGATTGAGGGTGGGCTGGAACTACACGAACGGAGGGATATCATTGCTGCTGCACGAAATATTGAAACAAATAGAAGAAAACAACCCGGGAATCAAACTGTCGGATATGGGGAATCCGACAGAGGAAGTGGAGGAGATCCCCTGCCCAAGCGTACTGCCAGGAGGAGAGGCCTGCACCGGCAAGCAGAAGATTTCACAGAGGGTTTCCCCTTCTAATGGGCAGGCTTACTCCTACGTGGAGCCCTGCAGGGACTGTGAGCTGGCGCTGCTGCTCCACGGAGCGTTTGGCGTGCTCTCGCCAGACAGAGACATGGCTCGGCAAATCAAGGACAGCCTGGTGGAGACCATGTCCACCAAGCCCACCAGAACAAAGACCAACGCCGCTGCCATGGATGCACTCAGGAAGACCTTCGCCAACGCCAACGTGCGCCGCGGAGTCGTCCTGCTCGGACCTGTGGGGACCGGCAAGACCTTCCTCGCGCTCCACGCTCTCAACGCACTCGTCAGGCTCCACGGCAAGCGGTGCATGTACCTGCAGGAGCAAGTGCTCTTCGATGCGTGGAGGATGACTCACTCCAAGGAAGTTGTGGAGCGTGACTGGGGGCGGGCTGTGATTGAGCGGGCGCGCAGCGTGGACTGGGTGCTGCTGGATGATTTGGGACAGGCGAGGAGGAGCACCCCGGGAGCGGTGGACATCCTCGAGCAGGTCATCATGTGGCGCTATGACGCAGGCCTGCCGGTCATCGTGACCAGCAATCAGCGAGAAGAGCAGGTTTGTGAGACCCGTGGATCACGGGTATGGTCCCGCATCATGGGACTCACCGGGGGCAATGTGATTGAACTTTTGGGCGACGACTGGAGGAGAGAATAATGGGTGATTTCGTGAAGACGTTCCGGCCTGTGCAGGTCGAAGAGGTGAAGATTGTAACGGAGAAGGCTCTGCTGGTCACCATTGACGGCACTGACCACTGGATGCCGAAGAGCCAATGTGACAACCTGTTGGCTGTGGGAGAGGTTGGCGAGTTGCTCATCACGGAGTGGATCGGTGGGCAGAAGGGTCTCTTCGAGCTTGAGCCGCGCACGACAACGGCTGTCGGACACAGCGCACCACCGCGGGCGCCGGATGACGGTATCCCGTTCTAGGAGCTGACCATGGGAAGACGTCGCGATTCAGATGACAAAGAGCGTGACCTGCCGATGTCGATGCTGCCTGCCCACTTGCGGGATGGGGACGAGGCATCGGTGGACATGTTCATCCACGAGAAGATGAATGGTTTTGATGAAGCCATTATGTATAGCGAGGCGAGGACGGGTGACCCGGTTCGCCTATGGATAGCCAAGGAGTGTGTTAGACTCGCTATGGACCCGCGCATCCCTGACAAAGACGTTAGAGCGCGGTCAGGCGCGCTGCTCAACGCCACCAAGGCGCTCGGGCTCGACCGTGACATCCAACGGTTTGACCCCAACGCCTACAACGTCGAGAATGCGCTCCGCAAGCTACGGGAGGCAGCAACACATGGCGTTGAGGCAACAGGACGAGTCCTACACTCAGGAACTTCACGCGCATCTGGCGAGGTGCGCGCTGGACAGAGCGTACTTCTTTGCGGGACACCTGTGGGTGGTGTCGGAGGCGTCAAGGTTGGTCCGATTCGGACAACTCTATCCAGCACAACAGAGAATCCAGACTCAGATTGATTCAGACCTCGCTACCGGAAGACCGAGCCGGCTCATCATCTTGAAATCCAGGCGTCACAGGGTCTCCACCCTGATTGCAGCCAACATCTTCCACGCAGCAATCTTCAACGAGAACCGGCGCGGCTATATCGTGGCGCACGACACAGACACGTCTGACGTGCTCTTCCGAATGCATCGCACCTTCTACGACGGGCTCGATGACATCGTGCGACCGATGGTTCGCCTCTCCAATCGCAAAGAGCTGCTCTTCGAGAACCCAGACTCGGAGAGCCGCAAGGGCAGCCCGGGGCTCAAGTCATCCATCACTGTGCGCGCTGCGAGTTCCGGTGGCAGAAGGGTATCTGCAAATCAGAAGGCAGCCGGCGTGGGGCGCGGCGACCGCATCGACCTGCTCCACGCCAGCGAAGTGGCATTCTGGCCCAGTGGTGACGCCACCTTCGTGGGGTTTGCCCAGGCTGTCCCAGACGAGCCAGGCACCATGGTCGCCATCGAGTCCACAGCGAACGGCGCCAGCGGACTCTTCTACGAGGAGTGGCAGCGAGCCACCTCTGGCAACGTGGATGGCTACACCCCCATCTTCATCCCGTTCTTCGACCACCCGGAGTACCGGGCCTCGTTCATCGCAAGAAACCGCCCAGAGTACGAGCCAAAACTCGAGGACATGCAGATTGTCGAGGACATCCGTGGCTACCTGCTCATCGATGACATGCCGAAGGTGGAGAAGCTGTCGGCGAGATTGAGCCTGGACGAGGCTGAGCTGGGGCTCCTGCGAAAACACAACATTGATTGGGACCAGATACTGTGGCGCCGCTACTGCATCAAGTTCAAGACCCGGTCAGCCGATGCGTTTTGTGCGGAGTATCCGTCGAACCCGGAGGAGGCTTTCCGCTCCACAGGTACGCCCCGCTTCGACAACTCCAAGTTGAAGGCGTGGATCGACATGTGCCCAAGACCATCCCAAGGGATGGTAGAGTGTCCTGACGACTGGGCATGGAAGGAGGCAGCCTGGGAGGCGCCAGAGCTCAAGTTCAGAGAGTCATCGCGGGGTTGGCTCCACGTTGTTGACTTGCCGAGAGAGGACCACGAGTACGTCATCGGTGCTGATGCTGGACATGGCATCGGGCAGGACAGGACAGCTCTCGCAATCTTCGACAGGACCGAGAAGCGCTTCGTTGCCTATGCTCGAGACTCCAAGATGAAAGCCGACAAACTGGCGGAATACATGGTCAAGGCTGGTTGGTTCTACAACTGCGCCTGGCTCGCGCCAGAGTCAAACGGACCAGGGTTGCTCACGACACACATGCTCATCCAGAGCGGATACCCAAAGACGTACTTCACACAGCGCTACTCGACAGCAACGCAGCGGTGGACGGACTCCCCTGGATTCAACACGGACCAGAAGTCCAGAAACCTCATCATCGACAGGTTCGACATCGCAATCGAGACCGACTCCATCGAGTGCCCGGTGCAGGCAATACTCGAGGAGGCTATGACGTTTGTGATGGACAGGAGGAAGGGGCGGGCAGACCATCTGCCAGGCTCACACGATGACCTCCTGTTCAGCGCAATGATAGCCCAATTCGTGGACGGGCAGGTCACGATAGGCCTTGCAAAGCCCGCCGAAGAGAGGCAAGTTGGGTGGAGCCGCGCTGGAACCCGTGTGCCGGATGATCTGGAACTGTTCGACAGCGAGAGTCACGACCTCGAGTTCTACTACATGTGAGGATTGACCGATGGTCTTGGGGCCAAATCCGCTGCTGACAGACGAGGATCTGCAGTACCAGAGTCAAGACCCGCTGATGCAGTTGCGTCTCCAGGCGGCGCGGCGCCAAGCTGGACGGATCGGGCCGCAAACCTCACTCATGGAAGGCGCGCAGAGGAGGGTATCGCTAACGCCACCCCCACCAGAGCCATCGAGCGGCTTGGCGAGCACGATATTCGGTGGGCTAGCGTCTCTGTTAGGAGGCGTGACAGGCTTCGCAGTGACCGGCGGCAACCCGCTAGGGGCAGCCGCAGGAGCGAGCCTGCTTGGCGGATTGGTCGGCGGGGGACAGAAGCACGCAGAAGAGAAGGGAGCCGTAGAGGAGCTAAACGTATGGAAGAGAAAGTACGCACCAAACCAGCCGCAGACCCCGGAGCCGGGGAGCCCAGTGCCGGGACTGGTGACGTCAGGACTGACAAACCTGGCAACGTCAGCAGTGATGAGTGGACTGACGGCACCGACATCCCCCCCAGCCGGCACAACTGGAACTCAGGCTGGGTTCCTAGAAGCGCAACTCCCCGAAGGGACTAGCTTCTCCGAACAGATTGCCCTCGCCAAGAGGTTCTCCGATCAACTCCCAGTGGATCCATCGGTGGCAGTGACAGGCCAGCCCAAATCACGCCTGTCTGACGTGAACCTCGCCGGCATCTTCGAGCAGGGCAAGGGGTTCTACGAGATGCCGGCGACGGCAGCCCAGGCAGCGGCAGGGACACCGTCAACCGTTGCCATCACAGAGGGTCCGTATCGCGGGGGATCTGGGCCTGCCACTGGTGGGTTTGCACCCGCCGCAGTAGCGGCTCCACCCAGCCTCGAGGAGACGTGGATCGAAGACCCTGGCCTCGCATGGCAGATTGCGGCGCGCACAGAACTGGCGAACCAGGCAGCCCAGGCAGCCGCTGCAAAAGAGCTTGCTCGGGCTCAAATCAACGAGCGTCTTGGGATGGAACAGGGCTTCCCTGCGGTTCGCCGCGGGCGCGAGTCCCTTGAGTTCGCCCCCGTTCCAGCCACCGAGCGCATACTCCCGACACCCCGACTCCAGAGGTCAGCCGAAGCTGGACTCACGGCGCTAGGGACCCCACTGGGCCTGGAGCGCAGATCGATAGAACAGATGATCGAGGATGCGCCGAGGGTGGGACAGACTGACGTGCCAGCACAGACTCGCCCCAGGGAGTCCGTCATGCTCATGGATCAGATGGAAAGAAGCGGTGTGACTGAGCATCAGGCGAGTTATGAAGAGGCTTTCCCTGCTGCGCAGAAGCTTTATGCGGGCGAAGACTACGCTGGGGCAGCCAGGCTGATGGAGGATGTCGCCAGCGGTAGCGGTTCGCTGGAGGACAGGGTGCAGGCATCCCGCATGGCCGGAATGGCGCAAGTGATGAGCAATAAGCCTGCTGCGGCGATTCAGCACCTTGAGTTCGCTCTCCGTCCAGAGAATATGGTGTTTCTCACGCCGAGCCAACAGAGTGGTCTGCGGGCAATGCTTACACGTGCCATTGGTGCCGCGAACCTGTAGGATGGGTAAACGATGAGCATTTACGGAAAGAGAAAGAAAGGCGACGAGCTAGCGGTTGAAATCCGCAAGCAGTACAAGCTTCGTCGCGAGCGGATGCAGGCTCGCCATATGCGCTGGCTCGAGGTGCTGCACGCTATCCACGGTGACCAGAACAAAGTAATGCGGAACGGGCAGCTCATCGACATGTCCCGCATCAGGCCGCAGGAAGTGGAGCACATCGAGGTCACCCACAACTACCTCTATCAGACGTTCCGAGTGATGGTCGCATCGGTATTGCAGTCAGCCCCAGCACCAGTGGTGTCCCTTGGACGGGTGGGGCGCGACTCCAAAGCCATGGCGAGAGCCTGTGAGCGGTTGCTCGAGTGGTTCTATTACGACAAGAAGTACAAGGACGCGACCAGGCACGCGGTGGCGTGGACGTTCACTTGTGGCATCGGCTTCATGGGCACCATGTGGGATATGCTGGCAGACCCACCGACGTGGCTGCCAAAGATGGACTCCGACGGCAACGTCATCTACAAAGAGAAGAAGGAGTTGATGCTCGATCAGTTTGGGGAGATGGTGACCAGCGAGTTCGGCACCCCGCTCACCGAGACCATGATGGTCCCGCAGGGTGAGTTCAAGCT
>Ga0114901_1000616_pt1 | contig 23365 bp, 13 predicted proteins | sample MalvireepMed_s16_FD_89686 | JGI IMG/M metagenome (GOLD analysis project Ga0114901, IMG submission 89686) | Marine viral communities from the Global Malaspina Expedition - Malaspina viral metaG DeepMed_s16 | ecosystem: Environmental > Aquatic > Marine > Oceanic | place: Mediterranean Sea... | reverse complement strand
CACTCAAAAGAAAAAAGCTGAAGAGTGGCTGTCCCAAATCGAGACGCAAGTGATCCATCGCTACTTCGGTGAGGTCGATCAGACGCGTACGATGCGCGCGATCTACAACGCGATGAATGGCTTTAAATCTAGCCTTCGCGCCAATCGTCATTACCGGCAGTACGCGAGTGACGATACTGACAATCACGAGGTAGAACAACGGCTTGCGGGCGTTGAGCAATTACCGCTTAAGCTAAGCTTTATGCTTGATAGTATCGAAGCTGAACTTGAGAGTCAGCAAGTCAGTGCCGAGCCGACGGGAGTGATTACCTTTGGTCGCTTTGGCGCTCTTAGAAACGTACCGTTTGAGCTGGTTGTCATGCTCAATATGAATCTCTCCGAGTTCCCGGACCGCGATCGTAACAACCGCTATGACTTGATGAAAACTACTATGGCTCGCCGCGGAGATAGAGTCAGTGAGGATGACGATAACGGTGCGTTTTTAGATGCGCTATTATGTGCGCGCAGTGCCTGCTGGATATTTTATAACGGCCAAAGTCTCACCGATACTCATGAGCATCTACCCGCCAATCCTGTCAGTGAGTTGTTACAGTTTTTGCAAGGTGAAGTACAATGGCAAGTCAGCTCGCTTGAAGCATTAGAGGCATTGCCTGAGAGTGTTGACGCGACTACTGAGCAGCTAAAGCGCTATCTGCCTAAGCTCATCAAGCAGTGGCTAGTCACTGAGCATCCAGCTCTACCTTTCCACGAGAGTCTGTTTGAATCTATGATCGAAGAGGATGGGGCTCTTAATACAACAAACAGTGTTGATGCTCACAAGCAAAGCGAAGTGGCGGATACTGCCAACCTTGACGCCCTTGCGTCCACTGACGCTAGCGATGAGTTAGATGTACTCTTAGATAAAGCTATGCAAAAAACTAAGCTGGCACAAAAAAAGCAATTTCCACCCGCACCGATTTGGCAAGCTGTTTTTGATACCCTAAAGAGCCGCGTGCCAAGCAAACGCTTGCAATTCGTTGGTTTGCCCACAAAATCGCAATATGAAGCGATCGCTCAAGTACTTGGACGCAGTTTAGGTGAGCTTGGACAAGTCGATTATAAAGATTTGCAAGCATTGATCGAACTGCTGGCGCTCGATATGAAAACCAATGCACACGACACAAATAATGCAGACTTAACGACTATGCTCAGTCAAACCCTATTTGATATTCATGAGATAGACGTAGAAGGCGTGCTGGCCTATCAAGTCCGTCATCCTGCCAAGGCCTTTTTGCGCGCTCAAGAGGTGCATGTCATGCAAGGGGAGCAAGCAAGGGCGCAACAAGAGCCACTATTTTTGGACGGCTTAAGCAATTATCAGATTACAGATCATCTCATTAATGAGCTCGCTACTAGTACCGTTTATACCAATCCAGATAGCTATTCTGATAACTCTGAACACAACTCTGCTAACTTTGAACTTGATGCTCAAGCGAGTTATTCAACTTTAATGTACCAAAAGATCATGCCGGCAGGTATCGCACGGCAAACCACCTTAGTAAATGAGCGGCAAAAGCTCCAACAGCAGTGTCTAGAGTTTCAAGAGCAGCTGATGGCTAATGGTTTTGCTAACACAGATGTGTTACTAGCAAGAGTAGAGGGCAAGTCTAGTGTCTTACGGCTGATAACCCCAACCACTGAGCATCCTGTGCGGGTAGAGTTAGCAACCGTTTTTAATAGCGATCTAAATAGCGCTGATAAAGAGCCCGGCAGTCAGCATGAGTCCCTACTGCGATTATTGCCTAAAGTTATTAAGTTAAAAGGACAAGTACCGATAGCGGCTCATGGCAAGGATACTCATTTGCACTCCAATACTGCTTATAGCGAGCAATCGCCTAAGCAGTGGCTCAATGTATTGCCTAATGCGGCTAGTCCCAAACATTTACTCAAGTTCTGGTTATCGCATTTATACTGGCAAGTCGCAAGGCGTACCACGGCCGCGCAAGTCACCTTGAATGATGGTGTGAGCATATGGCGCTTTAACAAGTCTAGATCAGGGGTGAAGAAGTTTGAGAAGTCAGTTGCCTTTAAGATCGCTCCTATCGTCTATGAAGATGCCATACTAGAGCTGATAAAGTGGGCAATCTTCGCCCAGCTCGTCGGTCAAGTGCCTGTTACGATACTGCCAGAGTATGCGCTCAGTTATCTAGAAAAACAGCAAAAATCGCAGGACAGTGATAGTGGCAACTATTGGCCAAAACGCGCAGATTTCTCAGACTGGCTAAGGCCGAGTTATCAGGCAGATATGATTTATGATACTTGTTCGCAGCATGCTATATGGCAATACGTCTTGCGCGATCAAGATACTTTTAAAGCTTTAGCTACAGCATTGACGACTATCGCACAGCCTTTATATGAGCCAATGTTTGACGCTTTGGAAGGGTTAGACGGTTAGTCCTTTATACCGCTTAAGATAGCTAATTTTGTAATCCAAATTAAATTGATAATAATTTAAAGTGTACGCCAATATGACAGAGTTTACCGATACGCCTGATTTTGCGGAGAGCTCGCAACAGCTGCCTTTCGCTGATGGGCATTTATACGAGTCGCAAAGCGCCACGAGAAGTGCTGATATGCCAAATAATAATAAAGCAGACGAAGCATCTAAAAAACTATCTGGAAAATCATCCGAAAAGGTACCAGCGGTTGAGGTTGAGCTCAGCGGTCAACACCTGATTGAAGCCTCAGCGGGTACCGGTAAGACATGGACGCTAACGGGCATCGTCCTGCGTTTGTTGATTGAGGCAAGACGGGCCCCTGAACAAATCATCGCCACTACGTTCACTCGTGCCGCAGCCGCCGAGATGCGTCAGCGTATCCACGAGCGTTTAGTTGAGTTTTATCAGTTATTACAATGGGTAAATAGCCTAAGCAGTGATGTTAATAATAAAGATATGCTCTATCCAAAATCCTTACAGGTAACCCCTGAACAAATCAATTCAAAAAGTCAGTCCAAAGAGAACCCCAGTCAGAAGAGCGAGGAGCTAAACCAAGATCTTGACTATGAACAACAAAACAGTCAAACCACTACTCGTAAAAAACGCGCTAAAGCTAAAGAGGAGCGCGATACTTGGCTGATACAACAAGCCAGTTATGCGCGCTTAGATAGCCTCATGCAAGATCCAATCAACTTACATTTAATCAGCTATCTACTCGATCATGTCTATAGCTACCCGATGACCGAGGCTATTCGGCGCACGGCATTGGTGCTCACGACGCTTGATAATCTATTTGTGGGTACGCTTGATAGCTTAGCGCAGAAGTGGCTGACGGAATACAGTAGCGAGACCGGTCATCAGCAGGGCATGGGTATCATCGAAGACAGCAGTATCGAGCAAGTCACTGATAGCATCATTCATGATGAGCTACGCCAATTTCAAAGTCGCCTCTATCATGAGCAGCCGAAACTTTATGCGTTACTAGAGCAGCAAGGCAAACTTACTGATATCGGTGATCATAAGGGTTTTGTCACGCGCTCGCTGAATTTTATCTCAGCGCCTATTGATGAGGTGGAACTAGATCAAGACTTTGACTTTAGTGCGTACGAGAAGATGCTTTATGAATTTGCTCAATTAGATTTAGCAGATATTCAGCCATATTTAAATTCTGACTATAGGAAGTCACAAGGGTTTCGTGGTAACTCTAATTTAATCAATCATTTTGACGCCTTAGTTGATGTACATCATAAAATAGCAGAACATCAGCTAGCCTTTACTAGCTATTTAGACGAGCGTGAAAACAAAATTCTGACTTCGTTACAGGACTCTAGATATCCCAATGAAGAAGGCAAGATTAAAAATTTCAATAAAGACAGAGAAAAGGAACATCAGGCTCTTTTTGGGTTAGATACAATAGTCAAGTTAATGGCCATTTTAGATATGGTCGAAAAATTAGACCAACATATTATTTCATTGTTGGCCAACCTAAACCGTCATATTGTTCTCGCGGTTCGGGATAGGCTGCCAGTGATTTTAGAGGAGCGCGGTGAGACGACTTTTGGTCTACAGATGGTGCGTCTAAATCAGGCACTAACAGGCAAACAAGGGCCCAAGCTGGCGCGTTATATTCGCCATCATTATCCCATTGCGCTTATTGATGAGTCGCAAGATATCAATGGCGAGCAAGCATTGATGATTAAAAGTATTTATTTAGCCAATAAAAAGAGCGCAGCTTCGGCCAACGATAAGCAGTCTAGCGCGAAAAAAACCAGTCATGAGTTTTTGTTATTAGTTGGCGATCCTAAGCAAGCGATTTATGGCTTTCGCGGTGGCGATGTGGCCAACTATAACGACATGAAAGCTCAGTTTGATAAGCAAAGATTTTGGACGCTAGATGTCAATCGCCGCTCAAATGCAGGCGTCATCCATGCGCTCAATTGCTGGTTTGGTATGGCAACGCCTAGCACGGGTGATAATAAGCTGTCGCAGTTAGGTGCAGGGATTTATTATCAGCATATCAAAGCGGCAAAACCAGATAGCCAGTTGTCTTGGTCTAATATGGCAGCTTCTGAAACCCATGATTTAGTGACTGATTTAGTGACGGAGGTGCTCTCAGCTCAGCCAGTGAGCTTATTACACTTACCATATGACAACGAGCTTGAGTACGATGAGTATGAGATTACCGCGCGTCATATTGCGGCCTTATTAAGCAGCAATCAGACCTTAAAAGGCGTGCCTATTCAACCAAGTGATATCGGTGTGCTGGCACGTACCAAAAAAGACTTAAAGCAGGTTGAAGATGAGCTGGTGAAGCTAAAAGTGCCTACGCTGACGACTAGTGATGTCAGTATCTTTGAGACCATCATGGCAGAGGATGTGGCCGCGCTACTGAGCGCTATGCTCTATCCCTATCGTCATGACATAATCAATCGCGTGTTAACCAGTCATCTGTATGGTCTAAATATCAAGGCCGTTAGAGCAATGATGATAGATCATGAGTCAGGCGCTGTTAACCGTAGTGATAGCGCTCACAAACAAAGCTACCAAGACTTTATTGCTTATATAAAAGAAGGCGCGCAGCGTTGGCAGCATTTTGGGGTTTTGTCAGCGCTACATTATTTGTTAGATAAGAGCCCGGTCCAGTCGCAAGGCGTTTGGCAGGCACTTGCGAATCATCCAGAAGGCGATCGTCATATTATGGACTTGCGTCATGTGCTAGATGTTATGGCGCAGTACGGCAGCGGCATGGGCGAGCATGAGCTTTTGGCGTGGTTTCGGCAAAACATTGACGCTGCCCCTAACAGCGATTGGGCGAAGCAATATCCGCTCCCGACGGAGTCAGGAGTGCAGCTGATGACCATTCATAAGTCTAAAGGGCTTGAGTTCCCGATTGTCTATGTACTGGGTATGGGCGATGCCAGTAGAAGATCCGGTAATAAAGAGCAGTATGGTTTATATCTATATGATGACCAATCGAACCGTAACTCACAACAACCAAATACAGTTAGCAATCAGCGCCGTTTCTCACCCGTGCAAGGCTCAGCCACTAAAGCAGACTATTACACTGAGTTTGAAACCCAAGAAGGTTTTGATGAGCTACGTCGCCTGGGCTACGTCGCCTTTACTCGTGCTAGTGAGCAGCTTTATGTGGTCTTGAAAGATGCTCATAGTAATACGAACGCGTGCTTGAGACCAGTCTGCTATTGGTTAGACGTACCGGCTAAGAATATTGAGTTGCCAGATAGGCTCAAAGGCACGATAGGGATGATTAGAGCTCATAAAATTAATGAGTATCATGAAAAGGGCCAAGCGAATAACGCCAACACGGCAAATGGTTTGACTACTGTCACAACGAAACTAGCGACACAGAAGATTGAATACGCACCGTTCTTGGAAGTTATGCGCAGTCGTTACTTCTTTGGCTGGGCGAAGACCAGTTTTACCGCTTTGGCGCGCCAGTTAGATGAATCAACACAGATTATGGCGGTTGTCGATGAGCGCATTGATGATGCCATAGATATAGAAACGAAAGAGCCAGTAGGAGTCATAGATAGCAATGAAGGTTTTAAGCCGGGCTGCGACTTGGAGCTTAAGCGAGAGGATGATATCCGCTTTACTTTTGTCAAAGGCGCGAATGCCGGTACATTTTTGCATGAAATATTTGAAAAAATTGACTTTAATAATCAATCTCAGTGGTCTCAAGTCATCGACCGCGCGGTGAGTAGCTATCAGCTGCCACTGATTTATAGTAGCGCAGAACAGCAGCAGCGCGCATTACAGGCAAATAAAAAACAGAGTAGTCAGTCTGTCGATACAGATACGATAGTAGCGAGCCAACATGAAGCGTTAATGGGTTGGATCAAAGAGGTGCTACAGACGCCGCTATTAGCTTCTAACCAGCCGCTAGAGTCAATTGATACTACACAGCGCTTTGCTGAGCTGGAGTTTAACATGGGCTTGTCAGAGCACTTTAGAGCAGAGGATATCACTACTGTGTTTGCAGAGCACTTACCAAACGAACCGGACAAGCACGTGACTTTAGTGGCGCAAAATAAAGCGCACTTGTATCGCTATCTACGCGGCGAGATTGACTTAGTTTATGAACACGCAGGTAAATATTATGTGGTGGACTACAAAAGTAACTATTTAGGAAATAGCCTAAGCAGCTATGATGAAAAGACGCTTAAACAAGCCATGTCAAAGGCTGGGTATTGGCTACAAGCCGCCATTTATCAGGTTGCATTGCATCGTTTCTTAAGTATGCGAGTCAGCGATTATGACGGTAATGAAGATAAATATCTTGGTCCTGTCGAGTATGTGTTTTTACGCGGGGTCTATCATGCAGATGCGTCGACATCAGATAGTGCTTTAGATAGTGCTAGGCAAAATAAAAAAAATACGGCCGATTGTAATGTAGTTACTAATAAGCGCTTTGGGTTAGTCATCTGGGACATACCCATCGACTTTATCAAAGCTTTAGATACCTTGCTTGGTTTGCCAGACTAATGAGTTAGGGCTCAGAATAGATAACCTATTTACCAAAAATAAAGCAACAACGATTTATTAGATAGCCATAAAGACAGACATAAGAGACAACATATTATGAATAACAGTAATAGTAGAGCAGCTATTAGCCTACACGAAAGTTGGGCTAGCAATCTTAGTGATTATCTGTTGCTGCGTCGTCAGCAAACGCAGTCAGCATATCACGTGTCTGATGTTGAGACGAATATCGAGACCGAACAAGTAGATGGGGTGCAAGATAAAGCCTTATTTAGCGCTGTATTTGTCATGTTGACGACGCATTTAGAACAAGGGCATACAGTATTAACGCTGGAAGAGGCTAAGGATGAAAGGCCTGTGCAGGGGGATATCGGGGGCGAATCAGTGACTCTGTATGCTTGGCAATTGAAGCTGCTAGAGATGCTAGCCACGCCACTTCTGGTATTGGCAGAGGGACAAATCGACCAGTTGATAGCAGATGAAGTGGCTACAGAGCCCTCACTTTTTAGTTTACTAAGCATTATAGTTGCTCAAAGACATCAACTATGGTCACAGTCAGTGTTGACTAATTATGAAAGAGAGCTTTTGACGAAGCGCTTAGATGCCATCACTGCGTTATATCAGCGGCTAAGAAATACAGATCTAGATGCTTTTATTCACTCAATCGGTCAGTATGACTTGTTCAGTAATGTTAAACATCTTAATAAGGATGATAGAAATAGCCTAAGCAAGAATAACAAACCAATCATTTATCAAATTCAAAAAGAAGACAATCAAAATACATCAGCCACCCTTTGGCTACACCGCACCTGGCAAGCAGAATTTAGCTTAGCTACGCGTATCAATTCAATTATAAATCAGCAGATAACCCCTCTTTCAATTGCTATACCAGATAATCTGGAGAAACGACAGATAGCAGCGATTAATGTGGCTAATCACAACGCTTTTAGTATCATCACGGGTGGACCTGGGACAGGTAAGACTTATACTGTGGCGCAGCTCGTTATTGCTCTGCAACAAGCAGCACAGAGTAGGGAAGATGACGCACCTATCAAGTTTAGCACCGATAGCGCAAGCTTAGCGTTGGCTGCGCCGACTGGTAAGGCTGCACAGCGTATGCAGGAATCTTTGCAAGCGGCTTTAGATGCGGCAAATGTTGATATGCAACTAGAAGAAGCAAAAACCATCCATCGTTTACTAGGCATTGGGCGAACGGGTAGACCGCGCTACGATGCAGACAATCCACTTGGCGAAGATATCATCATCGTTGATGAGGCCTCTATGCTCGGGGTAGAGCTGGCAAATTATCTGGTTAGTGCAGTAAAAAAAGGCGCGAGACTTATATTACTGGGTGATGCCAATCAGCTTGCGGCAGTAGATGCAGGTGCCGTCTTATCCGACCTATGCCGCATACCAAGCCTGCAACCCGTACACGTGGAGCTTACAGAGAGTCGCAGATTTAGTAAAGACTCTGGTATTGGTAAGTTGGCTCAGCAAATCAATAATATAGATACAGACACGCAAGGCATTTGGCAGTTATTAAAGCAAGATCAGGCGCTGAGTTTTTCGAATATAAATACGCAATCTGCGCAAACAAATCCAAATAACCAGATAAAAAATAGCCTAAGCAATTTAGAAAATCTTAAAAAAATAATTCTAAACTACCTAAAATACATAAAAAAAATCAATGTACTATTAGAAGATCCAATAGAAAAATCCGTGCCAACAGTTGTTAAAGAAACAATTACCTCTCTAGTACAAACTTTCAATCAATTTAGAATACTTACGGCTGGACATAATGGAGAGTGGGGCGATCATTATATTAATAACTACCTAACACAGTGGCATCTGGCTGAGTTAAAACTGCCGCTAGGTCAAAATACTTGGTTTCATGGTCGGCCTGTTATGATGCTACAAAACAACTATGAGCTTGGGTTGTTCAACGGGGATATTGGTTTTTGCTTGCAGACGGGGACAGATGGTGCGCCCCTAGAAGTGTTCTTTGAAAATAAAACTCAGGGCATCGCCGTTAGTCTATTAAATGATGAGCTCGTGTCTACTGCCTACGCTATGACTATTCACAAGTCGCAAGGATCTGAGTTTGATCATGTTGCAATTACTTTTGATACTAGTCATAGTAGGCTACTCAGTAAAGAGCTTATCTATACGGCAGTGACTCGCGCCAAAAAACAGGTCAGTATATATAGCACCAAGTCTGCCTTTGAGAAAGCAGTGCAGACCCCAACTGAGCGCTATACAGGGTTAGCACTACAGTTTGAAGCTCTATAAACGCAAAAAAGCATCCATAACGGATGCTTTTTATTGTGTAGAATGAAATACTACACTTTGTCTTCTTTAATCGCATAAATACCTGGCAGGTGACGCAAGTAACCATGAAAGTCCATACCGCAGCCATAGACATAACGGTCATCAACATCGATACCGACAAAATCCACATCGAAATTAGCAACTTTGCGATCATGCATTTTATTTAAAAGGACGCAAGAATCGATTGAAGCGGGCTTTTCTTTACCTAATTCTTCAACGATAGCTTTGAGCGTGATACCTTCATCAAAAATATCATCGATGAGTAGTACATGCTCGCCTTCGATACTGACATCGGGTTTAAATTTCCAATCAAGATCGCTGGTCCCTTCATTGTCACGATAGCGCGTCGCATGAATGTAATGCATGCGATGATAAAAAGTCAGATGAGTCAGTAGCTGTCCTGCTGGGATAAGGCCACCGTTCATCACTACCATAACGATAGGGTTCAGGCCTGCATAATGCAAATTAAGCTGGGCAGCAAGACGCTCGTAAGCGGCCGCAACTTCGATACTGCTAATGAGACACTCTGAATTACGTAGAGTTTGTTCGATCTCTTGATTACTGATTTGAGTCATAGTAGGGTGCGCCTTTGATAAAAGTGCCACATATTTTAGCAAGTTTTAGCGAATTTACCTAATCGCAAACCGCCATTACCCTGATATTAATTAATCTGCCTTTTCCACGATAAAAGGACGATAATAATTGGCCAAACGGTTCAATGAGCTCATAGGTAAGTCAGGTAGCATTTTATTCAATGCCATGCTCATACCTTTATCGATAGCGGCTTTGGTAACGGGCACTGATTTGCGTTTAATCATGCCAAGTTTAAGGGTCTCGGCATAACGAGTGATAAAATGAGTGAGCGTATCTTCGTTCATCGTCTCTAATGCTAACTTAAATTTACTCATATCGACATCATCAGGAGTTACTGAAGCAAAGCCTTCTGTGATTTTTTGAGCACTATCCTCGGAGAGCTTAAAACCGACCCGACTGACCCCTTCATTATCAATAAAAGTGGCTCGGTCGCGCAGGAAGTGAAAGCTTGGCAAGACGTCTTCATTATTCTCTTTATTTAATAAGATGTTAAGTAGCGTATCAGCTGAGCGCTCAATGGTGCCAACGATTTTGCGCATGGCGGCTTGACGTTCAGGGTTAGGGATAATCTCTACTAAGCCTACCAGTAGATTATCGATCAAATCTCTAGCAGTTTGGTGAGTTAGTGCGTCGCGATGTTTGTAGTACTCAACATGCTCATCCGATGCCTCCGCTTGCGCCGCTTCTTCTATTAATTGTTTGAGTTTCTCTGACGGTGGAAATCCGAAATAGTGTGCCATATCTTTTCCTTGAATCTTATTAAATGAGTATTTTAAATCAAATAGAACAGTATACGTAAAAAACTAGTGACGTTGCATTCGTTTATCAGCTGCAGTCACTATCTATAACATCAATATCTGGGATAATAATTGTTTATTTAACCGCAGTTTTAGTAGATATCGTTTAAGTGCGATCAATTTTGCAGATTATAATTGACCACTGTGATGATATAGGGTGATACTACGACAATTGTAGCCTATAAATTAAAATGACTAATGAAGTGTTCGCGTTTTTATAACATCTATAAGTAATAAAGGCAGCCTTTTTGGCTGATGTAAGGAGAGTAAGTATGCAAGGAGGAATGATATGAATAGTGCAATTGTACTGCTTATCAGCATCGGTATGATGCTATGCGGTTATCTTTTTTATTCAAAATTTATAGCGAGTAAAATATTAGGGTTAGACAATAGTCTGCCCACACCAGCCCACACCATGAAAGATGGTGTGGACTATGTTCCTACTAACAAATATGTATTATGGGGTCACCATTTTACTTCAGTCGCAGGGGCGGCACCGATTATTGGTCCTGCTATTGCCGTAATTTGGGGCTGGGTACCCGCTGTGCTTTGGGTGGTTTTTGGGACGATATTTATGGCAGGTGTCCATGATATGTCTGCCATTTGGGCAAGTATGCGTAACCGTGGTCAATCTATTGGTTCAATTGCCGGTACGGTAATGGGCTCGCGTGTGCGTAGCTTGATGATGGTAGTGATTTTCTTGTTACTACTGATGGTCAATGCTGTGTTCGGTGTGGCTATCGCTAATATGCTTATCAAAACGCCATCCGCAGTACTGCCAGTGTGGGGCGCATTAGTGGTCGCTTTTATCATTGGGCAGTGTATTTATCGCTACAATATGAGCCTTATTTGGGTCTCTATTATTGGAGTAACGGCCTTATACGGACTGATCTATCTAGGGCCTATGTTTCCAGTAGTGCTGCCTGAGACCTTTATGGGCTTACCTGATAACGCTGTTTGGATTATTATCCTATTTTCTTACGCTGCCGTCGCGTCATTATTGCCGGTATGGATGTTATTGCAGCCTCGTGATTATATCAACGGCTTACAGCTTTTCGTTGGCCTAATATTATTATATGCTGCTATTTTTATCTCAACGCCTAATATAGTCGCGCCTGCGATCAACAGCGACTTGCCGATGAGCGCGCCCTCAATTGTGCCTTTACTATTTGTAACTATCGCTTGCGGGGCGATATCGGGCTTTCATGGTTTAGTCGCTACAGGTACGACATCTAAGCAGGTCGATAAAGAAGAGGATGCACGGTTCGTTGGTTATTTTGGTGCGCTAGGTGAGGGGATGCTGGCGCTTGGGGCTATCTTAGCGGCGACCGCAGGTTTTGCAACTTTAGGCGATTGGCAGGCGGTTTATCAAAACTTTGGTGATGGCTCCATCGGTGCTTTTATTGATGGCGGCGCTGCTATTTTAAGTAATGGTGTCGGTATCGATGTAGTGCTATCGCAAACGATGCTCACCGTGATGGCAGCGCTGTTCGCAGGAACAACTATGGATACTGGTGTACGCCTGCAGCGTTATATCTTTCAAGAGTTTGGCGAGTTTTATAACCTGCCGGCACTGAGCAAGGGCTGGATAGCGACCTTATTGGCCGTAGGGACTTGCTTGCTATTAGCATTCGGTGCCGGTGGTATCGATGGTGCTGGTGGTATGATTATCTGGCCTCTATTTGGTACGACCAACCAGCTCATGGCCGCCTTAACGCTGATGATTGTAACCGTTATTTTACTGCGTAAAGGCAAGACCGTCTGGTACACCTTAGCGCCGCTGTGTTTCTTATTAGTGATGACGCTATTTGCCTTATTGATTCAGCTCAAAACCTTCTATGATGATGGCAACTGGCTACTGATTGCGATGGATTTGATTATCTTAATCGCGTCGGTATTAGTGACTTTTGAGAGTTTTTCAGTATTGCGCCGAGAATGGGGCGAGCATAAAGCTAAGAAGAATATCTAACCTATCGTTTATCCGTAAATTAGATACTAAGTTAAATAAAGCGCTGGCGATTGCTGGCGTTTTTTATTGAACAAACATAAGGTATAGTAAGGGATAAAGATATAAGTTAACTCTTAGCAAATGTGAATACACTCAATACTATCAGAGCACAACTAGGATAAGATATGAAGGACAATGAGCAGCAAAAGCCACAATCTAGTGCCTCTTGGTGGCAGCGGTTTTCTGCTGGATTAAGCGAGTTCTATCATGCGCCTTATAGACAAACGATGGCCCGCGCTGCTCGTGATGAAGAGGATTTTTTTATGCTAATGATGTTTGCTGAGAGCTTAGGCATTGATAACCCGGCAAGCTTTTACACCTTAGAGCTACAGCCACTATTTTTAGAGAATTTCCATGAATGGCATACCCGTATGGGTATGGATAAATGCCCGTTCGATCATGTCGGCTGCTGTTAGCTCAACAGATTTATTCTAAGTATACATTTATCATAAGTATAAATAGCGGCAAAATGAGTCAATCAGACAATAGCAATCAGACAATAGATAGTCATTGAATATAGAGAAAAGCATGGCGACGCAGTCTATAGAGCACACCTCGTTAAAAACATTAGTCACTCAATTGTCACAGCAGCCGATTATATTTGTAGGCGGAAAAGGCGGAGTGGGAAAAACCACTACAGCGGCAGCACTTGCCAGCCAGTTGGCAAGCCAGCAGAAAAAGACGCTTATCATCTCAACAGACCCTGCGCATAGCTTGGGCGATGTATTGAGCACCAAACTTAATAATAAAAAAACAGCGATCAGCCCATATCTTGACGCCATTGAGCTCAATCCCGATGTCATTGTAGATGCCCATTTTGCGCAAGTGGAGCGCACTATTACGGCCTATGCCAATCCGGATATGATGCCAAAAATTCGCGAGCATCTGCGCCTATCAAAGTCGGCGCCTGGAGCACAGGAGGCGGCTATGCTTGAGTCTATGTGCCAGCATTTAGTCTCTGCCGCCGAGGAGGGTTATGAGCATATTATCTTTGATACTGCGCCGACGGGACATACGCTACGTCTACTGGTATTGCCTGAGATGATGGGGGCTTGGACAGATGGTCTATTGGCGCAGCAACGACGCCAAGCCAAACTACGCTCAGTCGCAACACGTTTAGACAAAAATGATGATAAAAACAATCGCCTAAAAGACAAAGACGTTGCCAATCCTTTTGAGAAACAAAAGCCTGATCGCTGGGAGCAAGCGGTAGCAGTATTGGAGCGGCGCAAGGCATTATTTCGTCAAGCGGCACAGCTTCTACATGACCACAAAAAAACCGCTATCGTCTTAGTGATGACCGCTGATATTTTGCCGTTAGTTGAAACCAAACGCGCTATTGAACAGTTAGAAAGCGCTAATCTTAAACCTGCAGCCATCGTTGTCAATCAGTTGATTCATCCCGAGCAACAAGACACGTTTTGGCAGCAGCGCGCTAATAGGCAGCAGCAGATCATGGATGATATCGCGACTACCTTTAAGCGCTATCCGTTATCTGCAATATACTTGCAGCAGACTGATATACGAGGGTTTGAAGCTTTGAGTGAGCTATTAAGATAATAAACCTAAAAGTTAAACCTATAAGCAATGCACCCTATAGCTTACTCGCCAGCGACCATGCTGTATCCATGCGCAGGCTCTGCGCTTGTTCTGATTTACCGCTACTCAAAGATGACCACTGCGGTTTGCCCCGTGCTTTTTTAAGCTCACTTGGTAGTTTGTGAGGGGGCCAAAGAGTGATCGCATTATCCTCTTCTTCTAGACCATCGTCTTGGCTGCTTGTTGATATCTCCCCATCATCAATACTCTCATTTTGATAGAGCAATTGTGTGGCATCTGTTGCCGCATGCCCGCGATGGCGCAGCGCGGTCAATAAGTCAGTAGCACGAGTGGCAAGCAGCGTCAAAGTCGCCGGATCGATATATAAACGTTTCACCCCAGTGATCTTATCGGCGATACTGCTGGTGTTAGATAATAGGCCACCGCCTATTGCTCCTAGTGCAGCACCCAATCCTAAAGTCGTTCCAAGTGCTGCCGCATCAATCCCTAATCCTAATAACGCGCCTGCTGCCGCGCCAGAAGTGGTACGAATACCATAGCTTTTGAGCAGTTCTGGATCAAAGGGATCTTGCTGATAAGCCTGTAACTCAAGTGGCGTTGCGGCCACCGCATTATCATAAAACTTATACAGATTAAGTAGCTGATGCTGCATCGTACGTTCTGTTTGCCTAACGGCTTCTTGCATATCTTGCAGTACTGGCATAGGATCATCATCTTCACTAATCTCACGCACAAAAGCGGCCACATTTAACAAGAAATCTGCAATGATAATTTTCGCCTCATCATATAGCTGCGCCCAATCCTCGGTACGGCGCTGCATCAGCTGCTCAAGCATCTCTGAGTGCGTCAGCATGGTAGCCAAGTTTTGCCAAAGTCGCATCTCATCCTCAAATTCAAACGCGACCGAATCAAAGCGCGTCGAGATATGCAGATTACGCCGTGCCAGCATCGTCTGCCACTCATCGATGTTAGCTTCTTGACTATCAGTGAAATTAAACACCGGCATCACAGGTATCGCCGCCCAAGACAAAATCGCCAGCTCATCTTTGTACTTACCGAGCACAGGCTCTCGCGCATCGACGACATAAACCGCCATATCACTTGTCAGTAGTTGGCGTATCACTTTGGCTTCTTGGCTATAGTCCTCGGCACCTTGAGCGCCAGTGGCGATATCCGCTGCCAAAAACTGCTGCAAGCGCTCGATGCCATCACGGCGACTGGCTGTATTGTCCTCAAGCCAATCCATCAAGCCTGAAGCATCCTCAAGTCCTGGCGTATCATAAAGAGCAACTAAAACCTCACCTGTCTGGCTATCGGTCAATTGCGCACGCTCCACATGACGCGTGGTTGCGGCTTCGTTTTTGACTTCGCCGAAATAAACATCACGTAGTAAGGTGCGCAAAATCGACGTCTTACCGGTATTGGTATGACCAACCACGGCAAGCTTTAACGGCTCACCAGTAGCAAGTGTCTTTTTGAGGTTAGACGGAAGGTTGGAAGGGTTAGGAGCATTGACATTATCATTATCGGGGGTTTGATCCGCTTTATCTGTCTCAGTGAATTTCGTATCAGTGAGCTTCGTAGTCGCATACTCTTTACTAGCAGTGGACTCAGGCACCACCGCAGGAGCCGGATCATCTTTTAATGCTTTATCAGCAAACAGTCCGACTGGCTTTTCATTATTTTCGTTGTCAGTATTATTATTCATAATGTGTCTTATTTACAGGTTATCAAAATAGTGCTTTTTAATTCAATAATGAATGATGAACGCTTAATGACTAGCGACCAAACCGATTTGTCGCTCAGCCAGCGCCGTTTGCCACTGCTGGTAGCGCACATTATCGTTTTTATAAGTTTCGGTAGTAAGCTCAGTATCAGCATCTATATCCGAATCATCATCTAGTAATTGTACAATTAAACCATGCTTGGCATGAGTGGCAATTTGATCCAACTTACGCAGAGTGCCGCGATCAGGTAGGGCTTTACTATGAATGCCTAACAACACTTGCACAGGATGACCATCTAAGTAATCCTTTAGGCGTGCCATATCATCACGATCATCAAGGATACCGAAATTCTCAACCGCTTCGTTAGATTCGATTGCTGCGCCTGCCCGCCACCACTGCTGATGCGCGCTAGGATATTCGAGTAGGGCGACGAGCTTTTTGGCTTGGCTTATCTCAGCTTTTGGTGCAATAGGAGCGGGCGCTTCTTTGAAGTCATCGGCATCAATGACTTTGCGCTGCCAGAAACTAATGATTTTTTGGTAATAAGGCAGCTTGATATCAAGGCGCATTTTTTTGCGGCGGAACATCAGCGCACAAAACACCCAAGCAATTGCCCGCGGCACAATGCCATACATCAATAAACTACCCACGAGCAAACTTGCCCATTGCCTCGCCACCGATAAAGGCAGCGCATCAGTCACTAAGCGGCTTTGGATAATAGCCGCACTATCAGGAACGTTAAACCCTACTAAACTCGGCAGCCAGCCTAGCGTTTGAGTCAAACCAATCAAGGCATTATCCGATAACAGCGTGGATTCCCAACTAAAGCTGTACTGACGCACGACTAGTAAGAATATGATCGCAAGCAGCATACCTGTCAAAGTAGCAAGCCATAACTGATGGCTGAATTTGCCGAGATACCAGCGCATACCGCTATGCTCAAGCTGCTGCTCATAGAGACTAACCGCCGCTTGAGTGACATCGTCTTTACCGCGAATCAAGTAGCTTGGACTGACCAGGCTTGCAAACCAATTGGCAGATTGCTTGCCGCGATTGATAAAAGTAAGGAGCAGCCAGCCAACAAGCATAAGGGTATGAAAGCCGAGTAAGCAGACAAGCACATAAAAGAAATTGACAACGTTGGCCTGCAATAGAGTGAATAAGCCTAGGAATCCTGAAACACACCAGACCACACTCATCATGACCATGATGCTCTTGATACGAGCATCAATTTTACCTAGGACTTTTGCAAGCTTCCCATTACTATCGATTCGTTTGGCGCGCCGATGTAGCTTTTGTTTTGGCGAGCCATCTTCATTTTGCAGCTTTTCGGTCACCAATAGCGGATCGGTGGCAAACACATGATTGTTGCTCTCAAGGTTTCGTACCAGCTCAGTCAGCTGATCTTGCGGGGATAGCATAAGTAATAAGATCCAAGTAAAAAGAGAAGATAAATGAGTAAAATGACATCTGCAGATTATTGTAGCGTAAATCTAATCTCGATAACGGTTATTATTGAACGATATTCATTAAATAATGTGAGCTCACGAACCTCAAAACCATACCAAATACAATACCAAATACAGTGCCAAACCATGCTAACTTATATTCATAGTGATAACTGTGATAACAGTGATAACGAAACGGTAATGACGCAACTGTGATAACAAACTAGGAGCCAGTTATGAATAAAAAAACGTATCTTATCATCGGTGGTACAGGCGGCATCGGTAAAGCTATGGTCGAACAGCTAATCCAGATGACCCATAAAATACAGACGGGCATAGCGGTGTTTGCGACTTATCATAATAGCGTACCTGAGATTGAGGCTGATAATTTGTATTGGCTAAAGATGGATATCTGCGATGAGGACAGTATCAAGCAGAGTATTGACGCTATAAAAACTCATAGCAACCATATCGACTGGGTAATCAATTGTGTGGGTCTGCTGCATACCGAGCATAACAAGCCTGAAAAAGCGCTGCGGCAGATGCAGACTGAGTTTTTTCTACAGAATATGCAGGTCAATGCACTTGCCAGCATGCTCATTGCCAAACATATCAAGTCGCTGCTCAAAAACGCTGAGCGTAGTACCGATAATCCGGCGATATTTGCGACGATATCAGCTAGAGTCGGTAGTATCAGCGATAATGAGCTTGGCGGCTGGTACAGCTACCGTATGAGTAAAGCGGCGCTCAATATGGGAATGAAAACCTTAAGTATCGAATGGTCACGCTCATTAAAGGATGTCTGCGTGGTTGTCATGCAGCCTGGTACCGTTAATACGCAGTTGTCCGCACCGTTTCAAGCCAACGTACGTGAAGGTCATCTGTTCTCGCCAGCTTATAGCGCTGAGGCCTTATTAGAGGTGCTCGCAGATATGAGTAGCGATCAGACCGGTAGCTTCGTTGATTGGGCAGGGGAGTCGATACCTTGGTAACACTTAACACAAAAACACAGTGACAAGAAGCAGAAAAAGCAAAAGGGTTTGTCGTTGATTGAGTAACGACAAACCCTTTTGTTTGGTATAGATTTAGCTCATAAAAAAGCGATTAAACAATATTAATTTGTCATAAACAAATCCATAAACTCATGCACAGGCGTTTGCTCTAGTTTTGCTTGATTGTCGCATAGCTCAATAATCTGCTCACAGCGACTCTCAATAAAACGAGTGGCTAGATTGGCGCGGAATTTTGCTTCTAGAATAGGAATACCCTCAGCGCGGCGGCGTTTATGACCGATAGGATACTCAATAACCACTTTATCCGTACGGGTACCGTCTTTGAAAAAAACCTGAATCGCATTGGCAATCGAGCGCTTGCTAGGATCGTGATAGTCTTTGGTGTAACTGGCATCTTCTTCCACCACCATCTTTCGGCGTAGTCCGTCGATTAAGATATGATGCTGCTCATGGTAATCATCCTCATAATTCTCCGCCATCAAATCACCTGTCAATAAAGACACCGCTACCATGTACTGCAAGCAGTGGTCGCGGTCAGCAGGATTGGCGAGTGTACCTTCCTTGGAGATAATACGAATAGCAGACTCATGGGTGGTGAGGACGATCTTCTCAATCTCATCAATTCTATCATCGATACGCGGATGCAAGATAACCGCTGCCTCACAAGCAGTCTGCGCATGGAATTCGGCAGGGAAGCTTAATTTAAACAAGATATTTTCCATCACGTAACTGCCAAACTCACGCTGGAATTTAAAGTGGCGATCTTCTTCAGGTTTGGTCGCTAAGTCTTTATTGGTATGGCTAAAGAGCACATCATAAAAACCCCACTGCGGCGCGGACAAAGCCCCTGGAATGCCCATCTCACCGCGGCGAGTAATATCGACCAGCCGAACCGCGCGGCTAGTGGCATCACCTGCAGCCCATGACTTACGGCTGCCGGCATTGGGTGCATGTCGATACGTGCGTAGAGCCTGCCCATCGGCAAGGGCTTGTGATATCGCCGCCATGATGCGCTCGCGTGGTAAGTTATAGAGCTTAGCGACGACTGCGGTTGAGGCTAATTTAACTAAGAATACATGGTCGAGACCCACACGGTTAAAGGAATTCTCCAGCGCCATGACGCCTTGAATCTCATGTGCCATAATCATCGCCTCAAGCACATCCCGCATGGTCAAAGGCTTAAGGTTGCGGCTAATGTTTTGCTGACTGATATAATCGGCTACCGCAAGGATACCGCCCAAATTATCAGAAGGATGTCCCCATTCAGCGGCGAGCCAAGTATCATTATAGTCGAGCCAGCGCACCATACAGCCAATATCAAAAGCAGCTTTGATCGGATCAAGTCGATGGGTGGTACCAGGCACTCGTGCGCCATTAGGCGTCAGATGACCTTCGCAATCAGGACCTAGGTGTTTGGTGCATTCAGGAAAACGTAGTGCAAGCAGCCCGCAGCCAAGGGTATCCATCAGACAATGGCGCGCGGTAGTCCAAGCCTCTTCACTATTTTCAGAGTCGTTATCTACCGAGTAACCTAGCACATAATCGGCGATTTTTTGGATTTCTCTATCGTACTCGGGACGAACGTTACTCTCTACCGTCGTGTTTTGATTATCAGATTGGGTGTTTGACATGATCGTCTCCTCTTCCTTGAGTGAGTTATTATTTAACTAGTCGACTTATCTTATTTTTGTCAATCAAAGCGTCCACAGAAGCACTTAAAAATAAGTCATATCTCAAAGTAGCATAGGCAAAAGCCAACAACCAAACTGAATTATGTTAAAAATTAAAACCTTATCTGCTTAATATATAAAGTCTATTAAATAAATCCTGATTCATTTTAAATCATCAAATAAAGTAGCCCGAGAATAAATAGCGCCACCAATATAAAGAGTAGAGCGCTCAAAATCTTTGAGGACTTACTACCATTTGCAGCACTGACCTTTTTAACTTTGCTCTTTTTGGTCACTCGCAGCACCATCTTTACATGCTCGATATTATCCTCAAGGTAGTAATCTCCTTCAGGAACAAACCCTAAGGACTGATAAAAGCTGAGCAAATAAGTCTGTGCGGAGATAATAATAGGACGCTTTTTGCCATATTTTTTGCGGCAATGAGCGATAGCTTGAATCATCATCTGCCTTGCTATGCCTTGACCGCGATGCTCTGATAATACCAGTACGCGACCAATAGCTGACATAGCGGTATTAAGCGAATCGGTATCGGCGGCGCTCAAGTTAGCTCTGAGCCTGTTGTACTCAGGTGGAATAATACGGCAATAACCAACGAGCGCTTCGTTTTGATGCGTGACGAGATGTAAGCAGTCAAAGTCTAGCTCATCCATATCTTGATAAGCGCAGTTTTGCTCCACCACAAACACCTGCGAGCGCGCTCTTAGAATATGGTAGATATCGACGGAGGTTAACTCATCAAAGGTTTTTATAGAAAATTGGGTGGTCATAATATTTTGGCTTTTGCAAATGAGATGATAATAATGCGTTTGAATGAAGGCATATTTTTAATGCTTTTGGGTTTATGGTGCTAGGCTAAAAGCACCAGCCTACGACGTCGCTTAGATTAGGGCGTGTTGAACATTCAACCATGGCACTGACAGAGGCTATTTGTGAATGTTCAACACGCCCTATTATTAAAACGTACTTTTTGCAATAATCTATAAGACATTAACCCTGAATCGTCTGACTGATCTTATCTAGATTTAAACTATCGGACATGGCACTAAAGATCTCGTAATACTTACCGCCTTTATCATAGAGCGCTTCATGGGTACCCGTCTCAACCACTTGACCATTTTCTATTACTACCAAATCATCAGCGTCAATGATCTGCGCGATGTTATGCGAGACCATAATTACCGTTCTATCTTTTTTGATAAGATCTAAGCTTTTTTTGACCTGTTGACTGGCGATGGCATCGAGGCTCGCCGTTGGCTCATCCAAAAATACAATCGGTGGATCTTTTAAGAACATACGTGCCAGCGCAATACGCTGCTGCTGACCGCCCGATAGCGATTTGGCCGTACTCTCGTAACCGTCTGCTAATTGCATCACTTGCTCATGAATCGAAGCCTTTTTTGCTGCGACTATAATGTCATCCATAGTCGCATTCATATTGCCATAACGGATGTTTTCACTAATAGTGCCTGAGAAGATATGATTACTTTGTAATACCAGACCGATATTCTGACGTAAGTCATGAGTATCACAGTCTTTTAAATTATGACCATCTAAGCAAATCATGCCAGCATCTGGCTCATAAAATTTGACCAATAGATTGATAATGGTGCTCTTGCCCGCGCCGCTAAGCCCAACAAGCGCGGTGATACGGTTAGGGCGAATCTCAAAGCTGACATCTTTTAGCGCTTGGGTACCGTTGGGATAAGTAAAGTCGACGTTTTTTAGCTCGATATGGCCTTGTAGGTTTTTACTACTGATGCCATCGATATTTTCAACTTGGCTTTCATCTTCTAATATCTCAAAAAATCCTTCAGCGTAAGTCAAAGCATTATTGATCTGATCATAGATACGGTGCAGCTGGCGAATAGGGGCGGCGACGTTTTGAAATAGCATAACGTGAAATAAAATCATGCCAATGGTCATTTGGCCCTGCAAGACAAAGTAAGACGTCAGTAAGATGATGACCACGACACCGATTTGCTCAATAAAAGTTTTTACCGCATCATAAATAAAGCCAATACTGCGAATACGCAGCTGATTATCCGTCATCTCTTTTTGAATCTTTAGATGCTTTTGCGCTTCAATAGGCTCGCGGACAAAGGATTTGACCACACTGATTGAGTTGATAAGCGAGATAACCAGTCCGCTTTTGGCTTCGCGAAAGCTGCGTATTTGCCGACGAAACCCTTGCAGACGTCTGGCTTGTTTTTGGCTAATAAAAAAGTAAATCGGAATAATAAACAACCCCACCAGACCAATCCAAAAGTTGGTCGAGAACATAATGATAAGCGAGACAATGGCACTGGCAAACAGCGGTAGCATATCGATAAAGAAGTTTTGCACCAAACTTGTTAGGCTACTAACCCCATAATCAATACGGGTTTGTAGTTTACCGCTATCGTTTTCACTACTGGTATAAAACGCCATGCGATAAGTCAAAATACGCTCGATGATCTTTTGAGATAAATCCCGCGACAAGTTAATACGGATTTTTTCGCCAAAAAAACGCTGACCGAAAGAGATAAATATCGACAGTATCTCTTTGGTCAGTAGTACCGCACTGATAATGCCAAGCATACGTACGCCCGCTTCCCAAGGCTCGACAAGTGTGGCAATCTCAGTCAAAGTATCGACAGCATAACGCAGCACAAAAGCATTGACCTGCGCGGTAAAGGATCCAAGCACCGTTAAAATCAAGGTGGCAATGATTAAAAGCTTATAAGGCGCGGCAAACACCGCCAGCTTTTTGAGGATATTCCACAATAAAGCGCGCCGCTCAGTCTTTTTGACTGGCGGCTTTTTGTCTAAGGGTGCGCGGCGGGGTTGGGGAGAGGTTGGCATATAGGTGTCGCTCTATGCTTTATTTAACAGTAGTCTGCAGCCTATCAAAACGCATCCGCTGGTACAAAAACTTCTCCAACCATAATACGGCGGGCTGAGCGGCTCATCGACACTTTTTTGGCTTGCCAGCGGCCGTCGACTTGTTCGGTCTTACCGCCGACCAGTAGCGTCCCTGAAGGATGACCAAAACGCACCTCGGTCAGCTCGCCGCTGCCTGCCGCCTCATTGACCAATGTCCCTTGCGTGGTGGCCGCTGCCGCAATGGCGACCGCTGCGGTACCCATCATCGCATGATGCAGCTGCCCCATACTCATCGCGCGTACCACTAAATCGATATCATTTGCCTTAACTTCTTTGCCACTTGACGAGGTATAGCTT
>Ga0114901_1000612_pt1 | contig 23451 bp, 19 predicted proteins | sample MalvireepMed_s16_FD_89686 | JGI IMG/M metagenome (GOLD analysis project Ga0114901, IMG submission 89686) | Marine viral communities from the Global Malaspina Expedition - Malaspina viral metaG DeepMed_s16 | ecosystem: Environmental > Aquatic > Marine > Oceanic | place: Mediterranean Sea... | reverse complement strand
TAGATGCTAAAGGCTCTTGATGAAGTGGTTCCATCACCGAGGAGCTGGGAAGTAGTATTTTTCCATAGGGTGGCTACGGAAAGATCGTTGGCGTTGATCGTGTTCCCTGCGGCATACACATCCCCATTATGGACGGTCAAGGATACGATCTCTGTATGGTTCAGTCCATTGGAAAGTTCTTGAAGCTCCCCATTTTTCCAAATAGCCGCTACAGAAATGTTGTTTGCATTCTTGTAACTACCTCCCAAATACACATCATTGCCTTCCACATATACTGAATTAGCAACGGATCTTGGGAGTTGGCCCGCTAAATTTTGTACGACTCCATTTTTCCAAAGGGTCACTACCGGCAGATCGTTGGCATTATTAATATATCCTGCTACATATACATCCCCTCCAGAAACAAATACAGAAAGGGCTGCCGAATCGGCACTGCCGTCGGTCAGAGCCTCAAAACCTCCGTTGGTCCATAAGGTCGCCATGGTGCTCGTCCCAGAATCGATATACCCTGCCACAAATACATCTTGTCCATCGATATATATAGATAATGGAAAGGAGTTGAAAAGTCCATTGGCCAAGTCTTCAGTGTTGCCATTCTTCCAAATTATGGGCAAGTATATAGAATCATCATTCGCCATGCTTCCAGTTAGGTATACGTCCGAACCATCCACAAAAATGGCCCTTGCAGCAGATGAATTGGCATTCAGTGTTAGTTGCTGCTCCTCACCATTTTTCCAGTAGGCAGCTGAAGAAACCTTGTCTGAGTTGGTCGTGAACCCTGCCACATACACATTGGGATTCACCGTTACGGTACAAATGGCTTCATCGCCTTCAACAGCGGCTGTGATGGTAGCGGTACCCGACCCAGTGGCGGTCACGTTGCCATTTTCATCCACTGTGGCCACATTTTCATTATCGGAACTCCAAGTAATCGCCAAATTGGCTTCACTTACCGATGCATTCAAGACCGCTTCGTCCAAAGTGAACAGGTTCAACGAATTTTTATCGAGGGTAATGGCAGTGGTAACCGTAAAGTCTGAGTCGCTTGTGGCGGTTTCCCCATCCACGGTTACACTTATTTTCCCTGAAATGGCCCCTTCAGGAACCGTAACGATAATTTTTGTACTGCTAGCAATGGCAACCTCTGCCATGACATTGCCAAATTTTACCAAGTTCTCTGCGGGGGAAGCATTAAAATGATTTCCATTAAGGGTAACTTGGGAGCCTACTGGCCCAGAGGCAGGTACAAAATTAGTGATGGTCGGTGGAGAGGTTTGGGGCACAGGATCATCATCCTTTCCACATGACCAAATAATAATGGATACTGTCAACAAGAACAGCACTTTTGCAAATATTTCTTTTCTTTTCATGATTACCGTTTTTAAGGGTACAAGAAAGGACATTATGTACCCAAAAGTGGAGGTCAATTGGTGTGTGCCTATTGTGACTTGATAAATGGGTAAATTGGATATATGGGCCATAAAAAAAGCCCCCATAAATTGAGGGCCTTATAGGAAACAAGGAAATGGATGGGATTATTTGACAAAAATATCTCTCAAATAACCATAAACATGGGTTGCAAGTTTGGTGGGAACCTCATTTTTCCATATGATAAAATCATAGTCTTGATCGGAATGCCGTGTATACCCAGCTATGTAAACATCTTCTCCGTCCAAATCCAAAGAGGTTGCAATCGAATATACGGTCCCATCCCAAAGCTCGGTGGGGATTCCGTTTTTCCAAAGCATGGCCACAGGGGTATCACTGGCATTGCTTTGATAGCCACATACATAAACATCGGAACTATCTGCAACCACTGAGATTGCATTGCAATTTTTACTTCCATTGGACAGTTCCTGTAGCACCCCGTTTTTCCAAAGGGTCGCCGCATATACCTCTTCACCGATATTCGACATAAATCCGGCACCATATACATTGGAGCCTTCCACATATACCGAGTTTATCCTAGTGCTCTTATTGGCCAAGGGAAACTCAATGGGAAATCCATTCTTCCAGACCATACCCAAAATATGGGTTGTTTTATTTATGTATCCAGATACATATACATCTTCTCCATCAACAAATAAGGAAAGTGCTTCGGCATGGCTGCTCCCATCGGTGAGAATAGTGGGAACCCCGTTCTTCCAAAGAACCACCATCCAATAACCAGTATCGTAATTCCAAGTTTGTCCTGCCACGAACACATCATCACCTTGTACGGATACATCCCATGCAACAGCAGAACTATTAGGCCCTGTAAGTTCTTGGGCCACCCCATTTTTCCAAAGGGTGGCTACATATTTGTCGTTGGCATTTTTAACATATCCGGCAACATACACATTGGCCCCGTCCACAAAGATTGATCTGGCTTCTGCATCGCTGGTTCCATCGGACAGTTCCTGGGCAATTCCATTCTTCCAGAGGGTTGCTACCTTAAACCCCAAGTCGTTGATAATAAAACTGGAAACATACACATTGGGAATTACGTTTACGGTACAGGTAGTCGTGGTCTTGCCCAACTTGGCCGTAATAGTAGCGGTGCCCGATCCCGTAGCGGTTACTGTGCCGTTTTCATCCACGGTGGCCACTTCCTCATTGTCCGAGGTCCAGACAATCTCAAGACCTTCTGCATTGGTCACGGTGGCCGTTAGGGTTTCGGTATCCATGGTATAGAGCTCCAGAGATTCCTTGTTCAGGGTAATGGTAGGGGAATCCGGTTCTGGCTCCACATCTTCCACGGCGATGGTAACTTCGGCATAGCGTCCCACAATGCCATCATGGGCCATAATGGTAATGGTATGTTCTTCGGCGGTCTCAAAATCCAGATGTTTCCCTTGGGCCAAGCTCAAATTGCCCGAAGGAGAGATTTCGAAAAGGTCATCATCATTGGTGCGGATGCTAAAAGTGATTTTGTCATGGTCCACCTCATCTTTGGCGGTTACAGTGCCAATAATCTGAGTGTCTGAAATGTCTTCCTTGACACTGAAGCTGTGGTCCTTGACCACCGGGGCGGTATTTACATAGGTTGATACAGGCTCGTTGGGGTCACAAGACCATAATACGGTTACGGCCAGGGCACCCCATAAAAGTTTTCTAATTTTCATTTTTCTGAATTTTTGATATTAAGGCACAACAAGATGTACTATTAACATGGAATTGGAAGAGAAGATCTTACCTATACCCCTTTTGGATTGATGAATGAAGAGTGATTGTCAATACACCGTCATGCGATAAAAGAAATGGAATTAAAAATGTGACATTTCTTACTTTTGAGGTCTAAACAGTAAACTCCATACTATGAAAAAATTACTATTGACCGCTATGGCCTCATTCGTGCTGGTAGCCGTTTCGGCACAGACCGAGGAAGAACTAAAGGCCCAGATTGCCCCCAAGAAAGATTCCATTGCCGCTATACAAGGACGCGTAAATGCACTGCAGGCCCAACTGGATGCCCTTCCGGGTTGGAAAATTGGTGCATTTGGGACCATTGGCGGAAGCCTTTCCCAATTCAATAACTGGTTTGCCCAAGGAATCCCGAACAACTCATCCGGGAACATTGGGTTTACCGTGAATGCCTTTGCCAACCTTCAAGAAGAAAAATTCTTTTGGAGAAATGCCGCCAACGTGAACTTGGCCTGGGTAAAGTTGGATGACAAGGACGATCCGAATGATGATGATAGTTTCCGTCAGGCAACGGATGTCTTCAATATTTCATCCTTGTACGGTAGAAAATTGAGTGAGCATTTGGCCATATCCGCCCTAACAGAATACAGGACTACCCTATTGAGCAATTTTAACGACCCTGGATATCTTGATCTTGGTGTGGGTGCCACGTGGACCCCGATTCCTGATTTGATTGTGGTAATCCACCCGCTCAACTACAATTTTGTGTTCAGTAAGGAGGATACCATTTTCGAATCCTCCATGGGAGCCAAGATCGTGGCGGACTATACCAAACAAATCGGTGCCGTGAGTTTTAAAAGTAACCTGTCCATGTTCCAGAGCTACAAGAGCAGTGATCTGAGCAACTGGACCTGGACCAACTCGTTCTCCTACACTTTATGGAAGATGATAGGCGTTGGTTTTGATTTTGGTCTGCGAAACAACAAACAAGAGACCCTGAACTATATTGTGAACCGTGCCCCAACACCTGATCCGACTGCAACTTTCGACACCATTGACAACGAACTGCAAACGTATTGGACCCTAGGGTTAAGCTATAAGTTCTAAGAACATTGGAAAATAAAAAAAAGCCCTCGTTTCTGAGGGCTTTTTTGTGGGGTATCAGATGATTTTTCAAGTTTTAAACCATGGTCTAAGTAGGTTAAGATCAATGAAGATCGTGGGGGTCGACACTAAATGACTTAAAAACAATATGAAAGTAGTCCTAATGTAGTTATTGCCTAAACTTTTGTTGTGAACTCGCTAAAAGTTGTGGTAGGCTTATCCAAAAAGACAAGTCATCGTAAAAATTGGGCGGTTAATCTTTAAGATTTAAAGTTCATCCAAATGTTCTGGATATAGAAAGTTGTTGTATGGGAATCGGGTCACATGGATGTCCCTCACTTCGTCATACACCCTTTTTCGGAATTCTTCCAGATTTTCCTTGTTCAAGGCGGAAATAAAAAGGGCCCTGTCCCCAATCTTGTTGAACCAGGTATTCTTCCATTCCTCCAAAGTAAAATGGGCAGAGGTGCGTTCGGTGACCAAATCGTCCTCTTCAATGGTCTCAGGATGGTACTGGTCTATTTTGTTGAAGACCATGATGGTCTTCTTTTCGGCACAGCCTATTTCACCCAAAATTTGGTTTACCGAAGCGATGTGTTCCTCAAAATTGGGATGGGAAATATCCACTACGTGCAACAACAAATCGGCTTCCCGGACCTCATCCAACGTACTTTTAAAACTTTCCACCAGTTGGGTAGGCAACTTTCGGATGAATCCTACCGTATCACTCAACAGAAAGGGCAAATTGCCGATAACGACTTTCCTGACCGTAGTGTCCAAAGTGGCAAACAGCTTGTTTTCGGCGAACACTTCACTTTTACTGATCACGTTCATCAAAGTGGACTTGCCCACGTTGGTATAACCGACCAATGCCACACGCACCAAGGCACCACGGTTGCCACGCTGGGTCTCCATTTGGCGGTCGATCTTCATCAGTTTCTTTTTTAAAAGGGCAATACGGTCTCGAACAATCCTTCTATCCGTTTCAATTTCCGTTTCCCCAGGTCCACGCATACCGATACCCCCACGTTGACGCTCCAAGTGCGTCCAAAGTCCCGTCAATCTGGGCAAAAGGTATTCGTATTGGGCCAGTTCTACTTGGGTCCGGGCATAGCTGGTCTCTGCCCTTTGGGCAAATATGTCGAGGATAAGACCGGTCCTGTCCAAGATCTTACATCGCAGGATTTTTTCAATGTTTTTCTGCTGCGCCGGGGTCAATTCGTCGTCAAAAATGACGGAACCAATTTCGTTTTCATTCACGAAATGTTCCACCTCTTCCATCTTACCGCTACCGATATAGGTCTTGGGATTGGGCACGTCAATTCGCTGCACAAAGCGTTTCTTCACTTCGCCCCCCGCCGTGTAGGTCAAAAACTCCAGTTCGTCCAGATACTCATTTAATTTGGTCTCATCCTGTGTTTGGGTAATGACCCCTACGAGTATCGCCTTTTCATAATCAATCGACTTCTTTTCTAGCATCAAAAGGAATTAAAGTACAAATCTACACAATGTTTTGGAAGCTGATTTTGGTTCTTGGGCTTTTAAAGGGTGGTGAACACGGAAAAACACTATAATTTGAACGCATTGTTTCCTATCTTGAGGACTTAATTCAACCTAACTCAAAATGATGCTCCAGATGGATTCTGCCCAAAGCGGAGGAAACTGTCGTTTTTCTTCCCCCGTCCTGACGATTTTTCTATTTTTCACCTTGATTTTTAGCGGTCTTCAAGCCCAAAATACAGCCATCCCGAAACCGGAGGAGGTCATTGGTTTCAAAGTAGGTTCCGATTTTCATTTGGCCACGTATGAACAGTCCATCGAGTATTTCAAAAAACTGGATGCCGCCAGTGATTTGGTCGAAATGCGTGAAACCGGAAAAACGTCCGAAGGCCGTACTTGGTATTATGTACTGATTTCCTCCAAAGCAAATTTGGACAAAGTAGAGCATTACAAAGAAATCTCCAAAGCCTTGGCCCATCCCAAAGGGATAACCAAGGAACTGGCAAAGCAATTGGCAGCCGAAGGAAAGGCCATAGTGGATATTAGTGGTGGACTTCATGCTTCGGAAGTGGCCGGGGCGCAACACATTATCACCTTGGCGCATCAAATTATAAGTGAGGCGGATACCCCAAAGTTCAAAGCCATATTGGACAATGTAATCTTGGTGCTTTGGCCGTCCCTGAACCCCGATGGGCAGGATATCATCTCCAATTGGTATATGGGCAATGTGGGAACGCCTTACGAAACGGCCAGGACACCATGGCTTTATCAAAAATATGTGGGGCATGACAACAACCGTGACGCCTATATGTTGAATATGTTGGAATCGCGTGTGGTAGGCCGCACTTGGAGGGAATGGGAGCCTAATATCATCCATGTACACCATCAATCCTCACCGTTCCCAACACGGATTTGGCTACCACCATTTGCCGAACCGGTAGCTCCGCAAACACCTCCGTTAATGGCCAGGGAAGTAAACATGATCGGGATGGCCATGGCACAGGATTTAGAATCGGAAGGTTTGCCCGGTGCAGTTCATATGGGTCAAGGTTTTGATGCCTGGTATCCTGGGTATATCGATTACTTGCCTATGATGCAGAACATCCCATCGTTTTGGACGGAAACGGCTCTGTATCGATATGCCACACCTTATTTTTATACGTTGAGCGATTTTCCAAAAGACCGTCGCGATCTTCGGGTTGAATCGCTTTACAGTAGTCCATGGAAAGGCGGTTGGTGGCGGTTGGCCGATGCCATGCAGTACATGCAAGTAGCATCTGTTGCGGTGTTGGATTATGCCGCGAAATACAAGGAAATGCTACTCTTCAACAAGTATCAGTCTGGAATCAATACCATAGAAAAATATAAGAACGAGCCGCCGTTTGCCTATATCGTTCCCCAAAAGCAACGGGATCCTGTTCGGCCTGTGGAACTGTTGAAAAGATTGGCCTTCAATGGGATTCAAATTTCACAGTTGGAAAAACCGATGGAATATTCGGGGGTGACGTATCCCAAAGGAACTTGGGTAATTCCCATGGACCAGGAATTTGCCGAAATGGCCCGTCAGGTTTTGGACGTGCAGGTATATCCCGATCTAAGGGAATCTCCTGATGGCCCATTGGAACAACCTTATGATGCTGCCGGTTGGACCCTCCCCTTTCAAATGGAAGTGGATGTAATCACCGGTATGGTGCCTTTGTCCGATGATTTCCGAAATGTGCTAAAACCAGTGGAAGGTATCCCTTTGGAAACCACTGATGATGAAAACAAGGATATGAGCAAGGTTGACTTTGCTCCCGGAGCAGGTTTCGATACGGATAAAGTAGCTGCTGGCATCAAACCATTACCTGGAACACTCCGCGGTAGCGGCAGTACCCTTTGGCTGGACCCAGCGGAAAACAATAGCTTTAGGGTCATTGCCGAAGCCATGAACTCTGGATCCTCCGTGGTGTATGACGCCAAATCCAAAAAATACGGAATTCAAGGTGTAAGTCGAGGCAAAATGCAACAATGGGTAAACGACTATGCCATCAACGGGGTTTTGGGTTCCGGTTCCGGTTCTTCCAAAGTGAAGACAAGGATTGGCGTGTACCGACCTTGGACCGCCAGTATGGATATGGGATGGACGCGTTGGTTGTTGGACAATTTTGGTTTTGGATATGCCTCTATCCGCAATTCCGATTTTATGTTGAACAACCTAAAGGATCGTTTCGACGTGATCGTGATGGCTTCCGAATGGCCTGGATCCATAGAAAATGGACTGCAACCAGGTTCCGCACCTCCACAATATGCCGGAGGATTGGGAGAATTGGGTGCCCGGAACCTCAACTCCTTTGTGAAAGAGGGAGGAACATTGGTCACCTTGAACCGAAGCTCCGATTTTGCCATTCAGGCGTTGCACCTGCCCGTTAAAAATGTGGTAGATCATGTGGACAGGGCCAAGTTCTTTACCGGTGGTTCCATCATGCAAGTGGAAACCAATCCAAGCCATCCGGTAATGGCAGGAATGATGGACAAGGCCAATGTATTTGTGTACAGTAGCCCCGTTTTCAGTACCGAGGAAGGTTTTGAAGGAGAAGTGTTGGCCAAATACCAGGCACAAGGTTCCCCTTTGATGTCAGGATACTTGGTAGGAGAAAGCTATATGAACGGAAACGCGGCCGCTTTGGATGTAAAACATGGAAATGGGCATGTGTTGTTGTTCGGATTCCAACCGCAATGGCGTGGGCAGCCCATGGGAACGTACCGAACTTTGTTCAATGCACTGTTGTATGCGAACCAGTTGCCTCAGGCCAAAAGGGAAATTCCCGAAGGATGGGAAACTGTTAAGACCAAAGTTGCCGAACCAAAATCTGGCAAGGAATAGAGATTGCATGTGATTTCGTATTTTGCAGGGGATGAACTTCTAAAGGCAGCAGTAAATTGCACAGTTCCAAAGACAAGTACGCGGTAGCGTTTTATAACCTCGAGAATTTTTTTGACACCAAGAACGACCCCTATTCCTTGGACGATGACTTTACCCCCACCGGTCTCAGGCATTGGACCGAATCCAAGTTCAGGAAAAAGGTCGGTAAGATCTCAAAGGCCATTTCTAAAATTGGATTGGATTACAGCGGCATTCCACCTGTTCTGGTTGGGATAGCTGAGGTTGAGAACAAAACCGTCATTCGGGCGCTCCTAAAGTCAAAAAAGTTGAGGGATATCAATTACGACTTTGTTCATTTTGACTCCCCTGATGAACGTGGCATTGATACTGCACTGATCTATCACAAAGACCATTTTCAGGTGTTCCATGCCGAAACATTACCTCTAATGGTATCGAACACTAATGGAGACAGAGATTTGACCCGGGACATTTTGTACGTCCACGGAAAATTGCATCAAGAAGATGTGCATGTTTTTGTGAACCATTGGCCATCAAGGCGAGAGGGAGCAGAAATAACGAGTTACAAACGAGTAAAAGCGGCAGAAACCATTCTTCAAAGGCTGGAAAAGATTGATGAGGAATTCCCGAACTGTATCATAATGGGTGATTTTAACGATGATCCCAATTCGGAAAGTATCCAAACCTTGATGGCTACCAAACAGTTCATCAATCCAATGAAATCCTTATTGTCTCCCGTATCAGGAAGTGCCAATTACAAAGGGGCTTGGAGCCTTTTTGATCAAATCCTGGTTTCCCACAGTTTTTTGAACTATGAACCCGGCACCCATAGTTTTGTAAAAGCGGCTGTGTTCTCTCCCAGATTTTTAAGGGAATGGAAAGGAAGATACAAGGGCAACCCTTTTCGCACTTATGGTGGCTCCAACTATTTAGGGGGATATAGTGATCACTTTCCTGTTTATGTGGTTTTGGAAGAACACAAATAAGTAGGAAAAAGAATACACCACATAAAAGTTAATTTTCACAACAACTTACAGCAAAACACTATGTAGTTCGTCGAAAAAAGTAGGATTTTCATCGATGAATACTACATATCCTGATATATTCGTAGTCCAAATCTTACATTAACTTAACTATGGATTACAAGTTACCTATCGGGGCAAAGGGAGCTATCTTCTCCATTTTATTTTCAGTTTTGGGAATATGTTCTGTTTTGGGTCAATCCCAAAAGGCCAAGGAACAGATAAAGGCTACCTACAATCAAAGTAAAATGGCTTCATTCATTTCTGAATTGGAGGCCGAACATCAAAATACAGCTCAAAAAATTGGCCAATTGAAGGCCTCAAAAGGAATCAGGATTTCCGAAAAAGCCATTGATGGTTCCCCTATTGCGTTGAAAGCTATCGGTTCCGATGGAACCCCATTGTACTATACTACATTGAACGATCCATCCACCCAAACCTCTAGGGCCTATACCCTTTATGATAATGGTCTTTTGAATTTGGGACTGACAGGTAGCGGTATGGAAGTGGGTGTTTGGGATGCCGGTATCGCCCTGACTACCCATCAAGAATTTGATACTCGTGCCAAAAATGCGGATGGTTCCAGTGAAGTTAGCCTTCACTCCACTTTGGTTACCGGAAATCTGATTTCCTCAGGAGTAGAGGCAAATGCCCAAGGAGTGGCCTATGGCGCACAGGCCATGACCTACGATTGGAGCCGTGATAAAATTGAAGTGGCCGAAGCTGCCTCCAATGGCATGTTGTTGAGCAACCATTCCTACGGAATCCTTTCTGACAGGGTGCCCGATTGGTATTTTGGGGCCTACATTAAGGTTACCCAAGATTGGGACAAGATCATGTACAATGCACCTTACTATTTGATGGTGACCGCCGCAGGGAATGCCCAAAACTCTTTCGACAATGCTTCCCCAAATTTTGGTAAGACCGCCGATGGATTCGATTTGCTCCTTGGATTTACGACTACCAAAAACGGATTGACCATTGCTGGAGCCAATACAGAAATCGATAATAAAGGAAATCTGGTAAAAGCTTCCGTGGCCGGTTACAGCAGTTTTGGACCTGTGGATGATGGCCGTGTGAAGCCAGATTTGGCCGGGGATGGTTCCAATATCCTTTCCACCAGTTCGGCGACCAACAGTAGCTATCAAGTATCTTCAGGTACTTCCATGGCCGCTCCTGGTGTTACAGGATCCCTTTTGTTGTTGCAACAGTACCATGAAGAATTGTTCGGGACCTATATGAAAGCGGCAACCCTTAAGGGTTTGGCCCTTCATACTGCGGATGACGTGGGAGCCAAGGGTCCTGACTATAAAATGGGTTGGGGAGTAATGAATGCCAAAACGGCTGCCGAATTGCTTCAAAATAAGGAATATACCAGCTTGATCCAAGAAGAAAGTCTTGCCAATGGTGAAAGCTTCTCCATCACTGTTGCTGCCAACGGAAACGAACCTTTGATGGCTTCCATTTCTTGGACAGACCCTGAAGGGGAATATGTGAACCGTGGAGACTTGAACAGCACTACGGCCGCACTGATCAATGATCTGGATATCAGGATTACCAAAAACGGAGAAACCCACCTCCCATGGAAATTGAATCCTGCCAAAGCCAATGATGCAGCCACGCAAGGGGACAACAAAGTGGATCCCTATGAAAGAATTGAAATTGATAATGCATCTGGAACCTATACCATTACCGTAACCCACAAGGGGAATTTGAAAAATGGAGCTCAGGATTTTTCCTTGATTGTTTCCGGTGCCCAGGTGTCCAAATGTTCCATTGAAACACCATCCAGTTTGGAATTGGTTTCATCTACTGCTACTGAATCTACCATTTCTTGGAACGAAGCGGAAGAAACCCTTTTTGAAGTGCAATACAAATCCGTGGATACGGATATTTGGACCAGTGAATATGTTTGGGAGAACAGTTTTGAACTGGCCAATTTGGAAATGGGTAAGGTATACGAAGCCCGTGTCCGTTCCATCTGTACCGAAAATGCAGTATCCGAATTTTCAGAGACCATCGAATTTGAATTTATCGGCGAGGAGACGCAAATGATGAGCTATGCTCCCCTCAGCTATCCGCAAGAGCTGAACATTTCCGTGTTCCCCAACCCCGCCGTTGACTATTTGAACGTTGAGGCCGAATTGTCCAAAGATGCCCAATACTCCATTGTAACCACAGCGGGGAATGTAATCAAAAGAGGTAGTGCGGAGGGTTCCATCAATGTTTCTTCGCTGTCTTCCGGACTGTATGTTTTGGTTGTGCAGGACTATGCCGGTATCAAGAGTACTAAGTTCTATAAAAACTGATGGCTATGGCATCCATTAAAATCAACCTCCATTTTAATGGGGAAACCCGAAGGTTGGAAAGGTTGGTGAAGTTGATCTTCCTTCCTATCATACTGTTTTAGTTGTCACCCAGAATTCATTTCAGGGTCTCATCAAGCCATAAAATTTCAATCATTAGTGAGATGCTGAAACAAGTTCAGCATGACGATATTCCATGATACTTTTTAGATTTATTTCTCGGATATAATCAGTCCTTCAAATACGAATCATGAAGGTCCAATAAAGTAGTCTTTACCGAATTTTTGTAACCACGCTTGTTCGCTGCCCTATATTCCTTAAGTTTTTGAACAATGAAGTCGAGATATATAAACTTTCGATTATCTCTGTATTCTTGCAACAGAGCTTCGCTTCTGGACTGATTCTTCAATTGTTCCAAAATTATGACTTCCCCGGCCCTTACAAAATGCTCTATGACACAGGTTTTCCAGTTATAATAACCTTGGGGTCCCATTTCCGTCTCTATAGGATGAAACAACGCTTCTGTTTCTTTAAGCTCGGCATTATGTTGAAGCACTATCTGGTCAGCAAATGCATGTCCAAATTCATGGATGGCAAGACTTTGAAAACCTTCCATTTTAAAAATATAATCCTTTTCTATGGGTCCAAGAATGAATCGGGCCGCATTTCCTTCAGCATTTGCTCCTCCCCACCCAGGGCCTGACCAAATGGTCAAACTTGGTACAATATCATATTGAGTAAAAGAGGATCCGTAAAAGGATTCTATTTCCTTGATAATTGATGGGATTTCATTGAATTCTTTTATTTGAATCAAAGTAGAGTCACGGTAGGGTTTCAAATCATTCCAAATCGTTTCAAAATGCGATTCAGTGTAAAAGGCATCCACTTTTTGGACCAGTTTTCGGATAAAGTTGAATTCCTCATCGGTTTTAAAACCCAATTTAGCAGCTTGTTCTTCAGGTAATAGATAGTTTGGGTCAAGTGGGAATTCTGGTAAATTATACATTAATGAGATGAAAACACCGTAATCTATATCGGCTCCCATGCCGAAAATCTCTTCTAGTGATTTTTTGGTGCCATTTTCCGGATATTGATGGATCAGTTTTGAAATCGGATGATCGGGATCGTTATCCGATGGGTCCCCAAGCTCAATGATATATCCTAGGAATTCAATGTTTTTGAGGAAATGGATGTTTAGATCTGCCTCTTGTGCCTGACTTTTAAGCACAAATAGGAAAGCATAAATGGAAATTAGAATCTTCATCATTAGTTTTTGGCCAAAGAAATACTTTAAGATAATGGCAATCGACCCATAACATGTTTTCAGAAGTGTGAAAACGTGTTATAGGACACATTTAGGTGAAACACTTATCAGTTAATGTATTCTGAAGGTGATTTGCCCATGTGATTTTTAAAGACTTGGTTGAAGGTTGACTTTGAACTGAATCCACATTCCATTGCCAGACCTAAGAAAGTCTTGGTTTTGTTTTCCCCAGACTTCACTTTTTCCAGAAATGCATCAATCCTGTAGGCATTGATGTACTCTTTATAGTTTTTGTGGTGGTAATGATTGATGAGGAAAGAGACATATCTGGCAGGAAGGTTTAGTTCAAGTGCCAATTCTTTTAATGGGTAATTCGGATTTAGGTAGGGCCTGTTTTCCTGCATTGTCCTTTGCAGCAGAACCAAATTATCCTGATCATCATAGTTTGGAAACTCACGGTTTCTTTCTTCAAGTGCCAATGGTGGGAAGGTTTGGTTTTCAAGAAAATTGAAAAAGGCCAAACCAAGAAAAAGAATGATAAAGGTGTATTCAATAATTTCATAATACTTGAACCCAATAAATTCAAATAACAGCCATGCAAGGCAAACAAAGGAAAGGCTTGACATCAGCATTAGAAATCGAAATTGGGTCAGCATGCTTTTTTTTTGGGCCTTGAAATTTTTAAACACATTCAACTTATAATATTTGACCCAAAATAGCCCAAGTACCAATATCGTTCCGAGTAGCGGTACATATTCGGAAAACCAAATCCACAATGTATGGTTGATCAAAGAAATGGAAGCCATTTTAGACCAAACATCCAATGCATAGGCAATCAAGGCAGGCAGAAAAAGCCATAAATGCCAAGGTAGAAATCTGAAATTATCATCTGTTTGATATTTGATGAATAACCATATACAGGGTGGAATCAGCAGATAATTCAATAGCATCCAATATGGAAATATATTGGGACTATTATTGATTCCCGATTGAGCGCCCCATGAAAAAAGTAGTTCAATTGCAAGTATCAACACCACAATGCCGATGAAGAAATCCCCTTTTTTTGATGTGAAAACCCTTGACAACAACGCAAGGGCAATCAAAAATCCGATTAATGAGGAAAAGAGGAATAAATGCTGTTGAATTTCCAATGTTTATTACCTTTTGTGTTCGCCTTTAGCCTGTAATGTATGGTTGGTTTTGAACTAAAAATAATGAAATAAAATACAGTTTGACCGTAATGGTCAATCCAAAATAACCTAATAATCCGGGAACTATTTTACCGTGACCGATGGAGACCCTATCACGGTATTATTGGACAAGGGGTCCTTGGAACTCTTCAGATGGACTGACCAGTGCAAATGCCAGTTCAGTTTAGTAAAATAAATTTAGCACTCTCTATGAAAGGGTCTTGTAGCAATGCGGGGCTTTTTGTTTTCGCTTCCAACGAATCAAGAGCCAAGAAACAGGACAAAAATAAGTTCGTGTAAATCAATGGCTTTCCAACCCAAAATTTAAGATATCAGAAGTCTGACTAATTCTTTTGCTTATAGAGAGGAACAGAAGAACACGCCTCCCCATACATCACACTTTTGGCCACGGATTGAATTTTCATCATAGCCAGGATGTACGCGTTTTCGGGAACGGGTTTGCGGGAACATCCCTTAATGATTACCGGTTTATCCGTGAACGCTGAAACATCCAAGTTCTCCAAAATAGATTGGTACAGGGAAGTTTCCAAATCTACCAAGCTGCCTACAACCACTTTTTTGGCATACGGCTGCAATTGTGATGCCACCAGCATAAAAGCCCATCCTGGGATTATGGCATCCGTGGTACAGGTGAGGGACACATAAGCATCTTGGTACTTGGTCCAATCTTGGGCATCCACATGGGTTCGGAACTCCTTTTCGCGCAAAATCATGCCTTCGTAAAGCCATTCCGAAACGTCCAAAACCTTTCGCTCACCTTTTGGATAATAATCTTCCAGATTAAAGGTGACCAATTGACTTTGCGCTATCCGGTTTATGATTTCTTCTTCCATAATATCATTCCTACCAAAAATGGAACCAACTATAGTTTTTGATTCTGAGACCTGAACCTGCTGGCAGGGGATGTTTTCTGATGTTTTGTTTTCCTCCCTTTGACCCGCTTTCTCCATAACTCGAATGATGCTCGCTTAAGGTTGCTTCGCATCACTTCCCTTACATCATTTTCCTTCAATCCAAATTGATATTCTATGGCCTCAAAAGGGGTTCTATCTTCCCAGGCCATTTCAATGATCCTATCAATTTGTCTTATTGTCATCTGTTCTTGGACTTATAAGGGTCTTTTACAAAAGTCCAAGCTCCAATTTCGCCTCCTCGCTCATCAGTTCCTGGGTCCAAGGGGGATCAAAGGTGATTTCCACTTCCACATCGTTAAGATCGTCAATGGATTTTACCTTTTCCTCCACTTCAACAGGCAAACTTTCAGCTACCGGACAGTTGGGAGAGGTCAGGGTCATCAAAATTTTGACATCATTGTCCTCGTTTACAAATACATCGTAAATCAACCCGAGTTCGTATATGTCCACAGGTATCTCTGGGTCATAAATGGTCTTGAGGACCCTTACTATTTTTTCACCCAGGTCCTGGGTATCTATGGTGATTTCTTCGCTCATCTTTTTCTAGTTTAATTGTGTTTGGTAAGCCACTGCGTACAATTTCAACTGCTTGATCATACTTACCAAACCATTGGCCCGTGTGGGCGACAAATGCTCCTTCAATCCAATCTCATCAATAAAAGCGGTGTCGGCATCGATGATATCCTTTGGTTTTTGATTACTGAAAGCCCGAATGAGAATTGCTATGATGCCTTTTGTAATGATGGCATCACTATCCGCCGTGAACACCAATCTGTCGCCATCCAGCTCGGCATGGACCCACACCTTGCTCTGACAACCCTTGATCAAATTGTCATCCGTTTTGTACTGTTCTTCTATCAAAGGGAGTGACTTCCCAAGTTCTATCATGTATTCATAGCGCTGCATCCAATCATCGAACATGGAGAATTCATCCACTATTTCTTCTTGTATTTCTTGAATATCCATAGCAAAAAATTCAATTGTAAAAGTACCACAATACTTCTACCCAAACAACTGGTAGGCCATAGAGAAACATTATAGCATACAACAAAAACCCAATGGTCTATCTACCCATTTTGTCGGATATGGCATAAATCCTATCAATCAATTTCACAAGATTTTCCGGGGGATTATTGTCATCAAAGGTTTGGGTACTGTACGTTCCGTTGTTCACCTGTATGCTCAATTGGCCGGATGGAGCCCGGTCCGATGCATGCAAAGTAGAAGGGATTTCAATATTTTCCAGATTGGGAATGTCTATTTTGGAAAGCAAGGACACTATATCGTTCCAATCCGCTTCCGTGGTTTTTCCTTCAATTTCATAAGCGTCAAGACCTGTCTTTTTCACTGTTGTCTTTTGCGGATCTATATTAAATACAAAGGCGGACCTTCTCCCATAACTTTCGTAATGTACGGCTTCTATAGTGTTCATCCCTTGGTTTGAATTACCACATCCCATAAGATGGGTCAATACGACGAGAATTATATATCCTATTTTCATGGTTCTTAAATGTAAGAATAAAAAAAGGCACCGAGTTTCGGTACCTTTCAATTAATTCGATAGTTTTTTAGTCGGCCATTGCCGCACGATACCCTCCTGGAGCAAAAACAGACCACATACGTTCTTTTTGACCTTCGGTGAACATGTTCAAGCACGGGTCATCGGAATAGTCCATGAAGTTCATGGTCATGTCGTTGGTTCCGCAGCTCACCGTTGGGTATACGGGGCATCCCCTACTCGGTCCATCAGAATCGGGGGTGTCATCCACAAAATCGGAAGCCCCACAGCCTCCATCACCCCAAATGTGTCTTAGGTTCAACCAGTGGCCCACCTCATGACTTGCGGTCCTGCCTGTTGAATACTGGGTAGTTCCCGTGAACCTATAGTCCAATACCACTCCATCGGTAGCGCGATCACCCCCTGGGAATTGGGCGTAGCCCAAAATGTTCCCGCCACGATAAGGCATATTGTTCACGACCCAAATGTTGAGGTATTCTTCAGGATTGACCACTGGAGAAACAAACTTCATGGAATCGTCCGGTCTCCATGAACGCCTTCTGTCATAAGTCCTGATTACTTCCTGAAGTGTAAAAGTGATGTTGATATCGGCTTCCACAGCAGAAAATTCGGATGGAATCGTTGCTCTTCCAGGGTTATTCAGATTGTAGTCCTCATTCAATGCATCAAGTTGATCCTGAATTTGGGACAATGAAATGTTTTCGCTCTGTGTTCTGTAAATAATATGGAAGACCACTGGAATCTCAATGGACCCATCCGCTAGCAGTTTTTGGGTCATTCCCTGTTTTAAAGCAGTTTTTGTATGATCTTCAACGGCCTGCATCCTGATGGCCAAGGTAGGGTCTTGGGCCAATTTTTCTTCCAAAACCCCCATGGAACCACATTGGTCCATTGATAATTCGAACACTTCCTGCTCAAGGGCTTGTTCGGTTTCCACAGTTGTTTCTGTTTTTTCACACGATGCAAATAGCACGGCACCTACAGCGAGATACTTAAAAACTTTTTTCATAAATTTTAACATTTAATTAAGGTTAATGAGGCCTGAAGATATTAAAATTTAACAAAAAATTAAGCTCTTGTTAAAAAAATCGATGAACTACAATATGTGTAAAATTATTCTTCTACAACGTTATAGTGAAACCGTTAAAAAAACAGATCAATAAGATTATAGGAGCATGTTACGGGCTCTTTTCACTCCTTCCACCAATTTATTTACTTCTTCTTGGGTATTGTAGAAGCTCAAACTGGCCCTGACCGTTCCTGGTATCTTGTAAAAATCCATGATGGGTTGGGCACAATGGTGGCCTGTTCTAACGGCTATCCCCAATTTATCGAGAATAGTCCCGATATCATACGGATGAACCCCATCGATATTGAAGGAAATCACAGAAGTTTTGTGCTTGGCCGTTCCATAAATCTGCAACCCTTCTATGGTGAGCAACTGTTCCGTGGCATACTGCATCAATTCTTCTTCATATTGGGCAATGGCTTCAAAACCGATATGGTTCATATAATCCAAAGCGGCACCAAAAGCGATTCCGCCGCAAATATTGGGGGTACCTGCTTCAAATTTATGGGGTAGATCAGCATAGGTGGTCTTTTCAAAGGTAACCTCGGCAATCATCTCACCACCACCTTGATAAGGCGGTAGTTTGTTGAGCCATTCCTCTTTCCCGTAAAGCATGCCTACCCCAGTGGGACCGCACATTTTATGGGCCGAAACGGTATAAAAATCCACATCAAGTGCCTGTAGATCGGGTTTGATATGCGCCGCAGCCTGTGCACCGTCTATCAAAACGGCTGCACCGACTTTGTGGGCCGCATCTATGATCTCTTCAATCGGATTGACGGTCCCCAAAGCATTGGACACATGGTTACAGAAAACCAATTTCGTTCTATTGTTCAATAGCTTGTGGTATTCTTCCATGATCAATTCCCCATTCAAATTCATGGGAATCACCTTCAATGTGGCACCGGTACGCTCACAGAGCATTTGCCAAGGCACAATATTGGAATGGTGCTCCATGGCAGAGACCATAATCTCATCTCCTTTCTTTAGAAAGGATGTAAAGCCCGTGGCCACCAAATTGATGCCGTGCGTGGTACCCGAAGTGAAAATCACCTCATAGAAATGGGCAATATTAAAGTGCTTTTGGATTTTTTGTCGGGCTACTTCATATGCATCCGTTGCCTCTTGCGAAAGTGTATGTACCCCCCGATGGATATTGGCGTTGTACCTATGGTAATAATCCACAATAGTGTTGACCACCTGATCGGGCGTTTGCGATGTTGCCGCATTGTCCAAATACACCAAGGGCTGCCCATTTACCTCCCGGTCAAGGATAGGAAAATCCTTGCGGATGGCCCCCACATCAAATTTATCTGCTAAAGTGCTTTTATCTGTCATTTTGAACAAAGTGGAAAATCTAGAAATGTCAGGAGATTTCTCGCCCTTCCTTCAACTCGCTCAGGACTTTGGCTCGAAATGACACCTTACATTACAGGTCGAAACCGACCCTTACACCTAATTTATTGGCAATGATCTTGTTTATCCTCGCTTTTAGCTCGGGAATACGAACACTTGCCAGAACATTGTTGGCAAAGGCGTACATCAACAAGGCCGTGGCCTCTTTCTTGGGAATCCCCCTAGATCTTAAATAGAACAAGGCCTCCTCGTCCAACTGGCCAATGGTACATCCGTGGGAACACTTCACATCGTCCGCAAAGATTTCCAATTGGGGTTTTGAGTTGATGGTAGCCCTGTCACTCAACAAAATATTGTTGTTCTGCTGAAAGGCATCCGTCTTTTGGGCAATCTTGTCCACAATGATCTTTCCATTGAAGACACCGGTGGAACTATCCCCAAAAATCCCTTTGTAATCCTGATGGCTTTCGCAATTGGGTTGTCTGTGGTGCACCAAGGTATGATGGTCCACATGTTGTTTGTCTCCCAAGATGGTCACCCCTTTCAAGGTAGAATCAATGCGTTCGCCGTTTTGGTAAAAGTTCAGGTTGTTACGGATCAATTTCCCTCCAAAGGAGAAAGTATGCACCCGAACCACACTGTTGTCCTTTTGTGAAATATAGGTGTTATCCACCAACGAAGCGGTCGGGGCATCGTTCTGGACCTTGTAGTAGTCCACAATAGCGTCCTTGCCAGCATAGATCTCCGTTACCGAATTGGTGAACACCTCATTTTCGGTCAAGCTTTGATGACGCTCTATGATCTGCACCTCTGCATTGTCCTCCACAACAACCAAGTTACGGGGCTGTAACATAAGGGCGGCCTCATTTCCCGTTGCCAAATGCAAGATTTGGATGGGCTTTTTGGGCATCTTGTTCTTCGGAATGTAAATGTAGGCCCCTTCCTTACAAAAGGCAGTGTTCAAGGTGGTCAACGACTCATCCTTGGAGGCCACTTTGTTAAAGTACACCTCAATCACCTGCCGGAACATGGGCTTGCTGAAAGCGGAGCTCATCAAACAGACATCTACCCCATCGTGGGTAGTTTCTGAAAGGTATGAACTGTATACACCGTCCACGAAAACAATCTTGTAAGTGTCAATCTCATGAAGGAAATATTTCTTCACATCCTTGTATTCCAACGTTGATTCCTCTTTTGGGAAAATGCTGAAATCTACCTTTTGAAGGCTATTGAGGGATGTATATTTCCATGCTTCCTCTTTCTTGGAAGGAAACCCTTTGATTTCAAAGTTCTTGATGGCCTCTGAACGTACTTCGTGAACCGGGTGGTCCAAGTCCACATTGTTCTCGAAAGCCAAGAATGATGAGATTAATTTTTCCTTTAAATCCATATCTAATCCGTTTTCAGTTATCCGATATCTGATTTCTGACATCTGATTTCTGAAGTCTTATATCTATTAAACCGTAGCTTCCTGTTTGATCCAATCGTACCCTTTTTCCTCCAGCTCCAGTGCCAATTCCTTGGTACCGGATTTCACAATCTTTCCGTTGTACAAAACATGTACATAATCGGGAACGATATAATCCAACAAACGCTGATAATGGGTAATCACGATAATTGCGTTGTCCTTGTTGCGTAATTTGTTCACCCCGTTGGCCACAATGCGAAGGGCATCAATGTCCAATCCGGAATCCGTTTCATCCAAAATGGCCAATTTGGGTTCCATCATAGCCATTTGAAAAATCTCGTTACGTTTTTTCTCCCCTCCGGAGAACCCTTCGTTCAAAGAACGGGAAAGAAATTTACGGTCGATCTCCAACAACTCGGATTTTTCACGAATCTTCTTCAACATCTCATTGGCGGGCATTTCTTCCAAGCCCCTTGCCTTGCGCGATTCGTTGATGGCGGTCTTGATAAAGTTCGTTACCGAAACCCCTGGAATCTCCACAGGATATTGGAACGAAAGAAAAATCCCTTTGTGGGCCCTTTCTTCGGGAGCAAGGTCCTCAAGGTCCTCCCCTTCCAACATGATATTACCTTCTTCTACCTCAAATTCTTCCTTGCCCGCGATTACCGATGCCAAGGTGCTTTTCCCTGAACCGTTTGGTCCCATGATGGCGTGCACCTCTCCGGCATTCACCTTTAGGTCGATTCCTTTTAGGATTTCCTTATCTTCTACGCTTGCGTGTAAATTCTTGATTTCTAACATGCTGTTCTTCTTCAAATATTATTTTAAGTAGTTAGGTGCCTTGGGCAATTTTTCAAAATCCTCTTTTGAATGTTGTAAGTAGACCGTTGCTCCCATTTCATCGGCAAACGCTTCAAAAGCTGCCATGCTTGCCTTGGTCTGGGCCACATCGTAATTAAAAATGGGCACTCTACGATATTCCCTGTTTTCATAAAAATGGTACATGTCGCCAGAAAGCAACAAAGGACCAAACTCGGCCAAATCCACAAACAAGACCTGGTGGCCCGGCGTATGTCCCGGCATGAATTTCATCACCACAGTGCCATCCCCAAACACATCATAATCGGTGTTCGCTATTTTCTTGACCTTGGTCAAATCTTTTATAGCATTATAGATGTCCGCGTTGTTCTTTTGATTTTCCTCACTGGTCGCAAAATCATATTCTTTCTCCTGCACCAACCACGTTGATCCTGCAAAAACATTGGCATGGCCAACATGATCAAAATGTGTATGGGACAAGGCGATATAATTAATATCACTAGGTTTCATCCCGATGGTAGCCAACTGGTTCGCCACGGAATCCTTTCTGGAAACGGTAAACGCTCCATCCGGAGACGTGTAGGGTGCGTCCATCCCCACCAAGTTTTCGGGAAGTCCGGCATCCCACATCAAGGTTCCCTTTGGATGCACGATTACGTAAAATGCATCGGCAAATTCCTTGGATTGCCCGGTATAGGTGGTATCCTGAGAAAAGAGCTCCAATTTGTTGGCATTCACGGTTCCTCCGCTGAATGCATATAGTTTTACCTCTGGTTTTGCTTCTTCCACTGTGGTCTGTTCCACCTCAGCGGTTTCTCTTTTGGCCTGCTTGCAAGAAAAAGCAGCAACAAGGACCAATAGTAATGCCATTATCTTTTTCATACTAATTTCATTAATTATCCTACTGATCCCTCAAGGCTGATCTCCAATAGTTTTTGGGCTTCCACGGCAAATTCCATGGGCAGTTTGTTCAATACCTCCTTACTGAAACCGTTCACGATCAAGGCAATGGCCTTTTCGGTGTCGATACCGCGTTGATTGCAATAGAAAATCTGGTCTTCCCCGATCTTACTGGTGGTGGCCTCGTGTTCTATCTGTGCCGATTTGTTCTTCACCTCAATGTAGGGGAAGGTATGTGCCCCGCAACGGTTGCCCATCAATAGGGAATCACACTGGGAGAAATTACGTGCATTGTCTGCCCGGCTGCTCACCTGCACCAAGCCTCGGTAACTGTTTTGGGACTGTCCTGCGGAAATACCTTTGGAAATGATGGTGCTCTTGGTGTTCTTGCCCAAGTGGATCATCTTGGTCCCGGTATCGGCCTGTTGAAAGTTGTTGGTCACTGCGATGGAATAGAACTCGCCAATGGAGTTGTCTCCCTTCAAAATGCAGGAAGGGTATTTCCAAGTTACGGCGGAACCGGTTTCTACCTGGGTCCATGAAATTTTCGCGTTCTTTTCGCAAAGACCACGCTTGGTCACAAAGTTGTAGACGCCTCCTTTACCTTCCTTATCTCCTGGGAACCAGTTTTGTACGGTTGAATATTTGATCTCGGCATTGTCCAAAGCAATGAGTTCCACTACCGCGGCGTGCAATTGGTTTTCGTCCCGCGATGGTGCGGTACATCCTTCCAAGTAACTTACATAACTGCCCTCATCCGCTATGACAAGGGTTCTCTCGAACTGGCCAGTCCCTGCTTGGTTGATTCGGAAATACGTGGAAAGCTCCATCGGACACCTAACCCCTTTTGGAATGTAACAGAAAGACCCATCGGAGAATACGGCCGAGTTCAATGCGGCATAAAAGTTATCTTTTTTGGGAACAACGGAACCGATATATTTCTTAACCAATTCAGGGTGTTCCTTTATCGCTTCGGAAATGGAACAGAAAATAATGCCTTTTTCTGCCAAGGTCTTTTTAAAAGTGGTGGCCACGGAAACGGAGTCCATGAC
>Ga0114901_1000607_pt1 | contig 23515 bp, 28 predicted proteins | sample MalvireepMed_s16_FD_89686 | JGI IMG/M metagenome (GOLD analysis project Ga0114901, IMG submission 89686) | Marine viral communities from the Global Malaspina Expedition - Malaspina viral metaG DeepMed_s16 | ecosystem: Environmental > Aquatic > Marine > Oceanic | place: Mediterranean Sea... | reverse complement strand
TAAATCATCCTTAACTTTCCAAATACCATATCTTGTACTATCATCAGCATGAGGATCGGTAGTATCTATAGCCGTATTCTCCCATATATAGTCTGTACTAGCAGTCCATATTTCAGCTCTACCAGCAGGATCTACAGTAATACTTGTTTCATATTTTATCTTTCGTCCCCTAATATCAACAATATCTGTCTTTACCCCATCAAGCCCAAACATAAAATCATCTGTACCATCAGAACTAAAGCCTGCCTTGACTTCGGTATTTAGAATTAGAATAGAAGAGCCTACAGAACAGGCCCTAAGAACATCCTTAGCAGATCCTGTTCCATGTCTAATATACCTGCGTATGGATTCATCAATATCGGTATCCACTTCTTGGTTTATTATTTCTCCTTCTTCAGTTACTTTGAATACATACAATAGCTGAGCCGAAGTATCATCAAAATCAATCCCAATAATATACTGCTGTTTTTTACCAACCAAGAACCAATACCACCACATCGATGCTGGGTTAGGAACTCCCAAATCTATTCCTAGTCCGTCCATTGGATAAAAACCATTTCGTTTATCGATAGATCTTTCAGTAGTACAGAACATATTATCCATATCCTCTACTTCATTGGGTAGTCTCTTAGACGGAGCTTGTCTACCCACACCACCAGATAAAGTATTAAGAGGAATCTTTACTGGAAAATATGAGGCACCTTTTCTTTTAGCCATTATTATCCTCCAGGATTGGTGGTTCGCCAGTATCTAAGATATGAAGAGTCATTACCACGTGAGTTTCTATTCATAGCTTCTCGTAACTTGGCAGATGAAGCCGAGAATATGGTTCTACGACGGTCATCGTAATCAGCACCCTTACCTTTAGCCATATAGAGACCCTCAAGACCAGCCAAATAGGTATCTGCATCGGCATCACCTTGTGTTACCATTTGATATTGTCTTGCACCAGCAGCTAAGATACCCCGTTGAACAGGCGTATCCATATCTTCCCAATTAACTGCTTGAATAATCTCAATACGAAATTCAGTATTAGCATTCCATTGATCAGTTTGATCTGTCACATTCCAAAGATATTTATCAGTAGTACCTTTTGCTATACCAATTATATTATACCCCTCATTATTAGTATGATTTGATATAAGTTCGGCAGATAGAGTATCGTAAGGAAATGTTGGTAGGGTTATCTGACCTTCAGCATCTAAAGTTATCTTCTTAATCCATCTATTATTAGCAATACCCCTCATTTGGAAATCACGGATAAATTGTTCTAAGCAAAACTGAGCAGTCTCTGTATCAAGACCACTGTTTTCGTCTATGTCTGATACCAGAGATTCTCCTGCCATTAACAACATATGATTTACGGCATCTAGCTTAGAAATACTTCCCATTTTATCCTCCTCTAGTCTTTTTGCGTTCTCCCATTCTTTTCCACTCTCTTGTTTCTCTTTGCTTTGCTTTTACCATAGGGCAATCAGTGTTTCCACATACTTTGCAACTCATAGACATTGTATTCATAGGACGATGTGTTCTAAAATTGCGTTTATTACCACAGCCTATAAGCACAGTGGCTAAAAATACCAATACTAATAATCTTATCATATTTCTTTCCTCCTCTAAAGCCCCTTGCCCCCCAGAGGGGGACAAGGAACGTGTATGAATAGAGTAACTAATGTTACGCTATAGTAAGTTACGCTTGTACGTAACCGTCAGCATCAACCTTCATACATCCAACGCCTCTCATTTCAAGGCGAGTATCAAAGTCACTGCCAGAAGCACCATCTCGTGTATGAATAATTGCAGCACATTCTGGACGTAGAACGCCAGTACCACTCATCATCGAAGCGACTGTGAAAGATGTATTTCGACGAACATCATCTACTGTATCAACTTTCAGTCCCTGCAAACGAATGCCTGCAACTGCTTCTGGTGTAAACATAACGGCACGAACTCCGTTAATAAGAGCAGTTGTATCTGAACCTGCAAGGTCACAAGAGAAGTCAAGATTATACTTAGCTTCACCAAGACCATCAGAGGACGTATCTTCACCACTCTTGTCACGCAACTGATCAGAGCCATGATTGGTCTTAAGAATAGTGCAACCCATGTACTCAAGAGTATCATGTAGTTGACCATATCCATTAGTCAATGGACCACCAAGACCGTTTACAGCACCACCAAAGTAAGGTTGCATACCACCGTCGTCAAAGTCTGAAGCAAGACGAGCGACACCAAGAGCACGAATATCCATGAAGCACTGTGGGCTTATAGCCATGTACAGTTTATCGTATGGGATATTGTTTTCTTGTAGGAATACAATATACTTCTCTACTTGTTCAAGAGCCGAAAGAGCGCCAAGAGCACGATCAGCAGCAGCAGCACCTGTAGCACCCCAAGCCTTGAGCTTAAGACTGTCAGTAGAATCACTACCATAAAGAGCTGTGTCCAAGTTTAGGCTTGGACGTGGGTCGCCAACAATTTGTGAAGTCACCGCAGCGCGAGCAAGATAAGAATAAAGTTGCTTATCTCGTGTGTTTGCAAGAGTCAACGCAGCTTGACGCGCGAGCTCGTTTCTGAATTCCCACTGTGTTTGCATGAGGTCAACATTATCGATCTCAAAGTGAGCAGCCATGGGTCGCTTGTCCAACTTGAGTTGGAATGTACTAGCTGTTGATGCAGCACCGCCAACCAATTCTTCACCAGCATCCCATTGTGGGTTTAGGTTTACAGTACCCGTGATCGGTATTTCAACCGTAGTACCGCTAGGAATAACTCTTGTTGTTACAAGAGGTTCAAACATATTAAATTCGTCATAAGCGTGGATAACCTCGCCTGACCAGATAGGAAGCCAAAGCTTACCACCTGTTGAGTTGCTACCACTAATTGCATTAGTTGGGTGCGTTCTATACGGCAGATGTGCCGCTGTTAAATTTCCTACAGCAGTCATAGTAAATTCTCCTTTATTAAAGTAAAACTATTATTGCGGATTTGTTTTACTCTACGTTCAGGATTGTTCTTTCGAGTCCTTACTGTAGCGGAACCTAATAACTCGGTATTATCCTTTGCCTCTATTAGGAGGGGGATTTATACACATTAACCAAGTTTCCCTTTGTGGGGGTCCACTTTCCCCTTAAGCAGGTAATGTATTCCAGTCAGTGATAGCCATTTTATTCTGTACCATATCACGGTACTTAGGATCATACTGGAATTTAGGGTCATCTCTCTCTTGTTTAAACTCACGCCTATTCGAATACGGAAGTATTCCTGATTGACTTGCAGTAACTTGAGTTAAATTCTCACTTGGAGCTGGCTCTTTAGCCTTTTCTCTAGTTACTGAGGTGTCATACATAGACGCAAGACCTCGAAGAGTTACTTCATATTGTGGTGAAGCAAGACCTATATTTATTCCCTGCATATCTTCTGGCGGCAGATTATTGCTAGCCCACTTAAAGATCTTATCCAATCTTTCTCTTCCGCCGACTGTATCGGCAGCACTTGAATAAGATTCTCGTAGTCTAGCCTTCTGTGCCAGAACATAATCCTCAAGCATTCTATCTGTAAAACCAGTACGCTGCTTGATATCGTTTCTGGTTTGTTCTGAGAAGTCTCCTGATGCAGCAAATTCCATTCCCCACATCTCATAGGTTTCTTCGTCTAACTTCATGCCTTGGAGTTGCTCTTCAACCTGAGGATTTTCTTCAGGCATCGGAATTCTAAGTTCATCGGTCAGTGCAGGCTCAGAAGGTGTAGTTGGCTCTGGTACGGGAGGTGGTTGCTGTTCTTTTAATGTAGCAATCTCCTGTCGTGCCTGAGTATACTGTTTCTGTGCCTCTTTTAAACTATCGAACCAAACACCAGCATTCTCAAAATTATCAGGAACTACTTCGTCACTTGTTTCTATGTGTGTTTCGAATGCAGTTCGTTCATGTTCATGCTGTACTTGTTCCGGTGTTTTCTCGTGAGATTGTTCCAGAGGAGTCTCACCTTCTACTGTTGTTGTACTATCCATTTGTTAATCTCCTTACGATTGTTCTGTTTCCCCAGAGTCAAAGGATTTTTATTAGGAAGCTCATGCCTCCAGAAATTATTATTGCAATACCCGCAGCCCATGTAGCTACCTTAGTTTGTACTATTGCAAGATGTCGTTCTATCTTTAATAGTCTTTTATCTACCATATCCAATCGATGATTAGTACGCTCAAGTTCATTTAATACTAATCTCTTATATTCAGTCCAGCCATTATCCCCTGTGCCGGCTTCCCATGGATCTTGTGGTGGCATAATGTCTCCTTAACTTTCGTATAGTGCTACTATATCTGTGGCATTAGTATTTGTTGCTTTTACTCGATCAGAAGAAATCTCTAACACTTTTCCAACCAAACAATCTTTATGAGTAATTATATCGCTTGCTCCGTTCTGTAAAGTAACTTGTGCAGCTTGAGCATTAAAAAATCTATCTTGTAAATAAGTAACAGCAGCACTTCTTTCCGCAGTACTTAAAGAGGATCCCTTCCATATAATAAATTCTAATATATCCCCATACATTTCCTGAGTATAGGCACTACCAGTCCATCGAGAACCCAAAAGAAAATCTCCAGTGTCTCCAGAAAAATCAGTATTATTGGTTACAGAAGATCCATCTGTTGAACCATCTAACCATAACTGCATCACATCGCTAGAATCTCTAGATACACCTAAAATATACCAAGTATCTTTACTTAGCGAAGCAGTGCCAACCGGATCGTCACCACCTACAGCAAACTGTACTTCATTACCAGCACCATCTGATTGCATAAACCATCTCCACGCAGAGCTATCATAATCCTTTGCTGCTATTGTTTGATAACCTGTACCACCAGTAAACCTAATTACAACCATCATTTCAAATTCCTTATCAAAATTAAAGTCACTATAATTAGCCGCTTTTAGATATGAGTCAGACCCATCAAAAGTTACCCAAGGTTTAAAATTTGTACTAGATGCACCAGCAACAGTCATAGCTGTAACACCCGAAGTTGGTCCGTCTAGTGTTGCATCTCTATCTCCTAAATTATCATCCCAACTAGCTGCACCAGTACTTTCTGCATCTCCACTTCTATACCAAGTCGTAGGGGTTCCTATATCAGAGGCAACAGTTAAGTCTGTTTGATTACCCCCACCTACATATAAAGCATCAAATCTAGGATCATAAACTGTAGAATCACTAGTAGTAACAGATACTGCCTTGGTATATTTTTTATAGCTCATGACATACTTGAGTTTGTATCTAGAACCACCATATCAGTAGCAGCTGTAGCAGTTGATTTTATAATTTTAGGGCTTATATTATAAAGAGTTCCTTGAACCATATTCTTAAAAAGAACTGCAGTTGTATCTCCAGAAAGTATCATAGTAACATTACCACTTACTCCAACATACATACCATCCCATCCTGTTCCAGTAAACCCTGTTACTTCATCAGTATCATGAGGAGTAACAGCTGATGCCTTAATATATTTTTTATATGCCATGGTTTACTCCTTACTTGTAAGCAAAAAAGAATTGCGCAGTACCAGATGTACCTACAGCTTGTGTAGTTAATGGTGCTGTAGAGCTGCCATTAAAGTGCAGTCTAAAATAAGGAGCATACACACTAGATACATCAACAAAAAATGCTTTAACCCCAGTAACATTTGGAGTTGTATCAGTAGATAATGTTGCAACATCCAACCAATCAGTATTGTTATGTGATACTTGTAAAGTTAGTACGGCTGCAACATCAGCAAAGGCTACCTTTACATCCATACCCATAACAATTTTTTTATTTTCAAAACTATCTGCACTAGGAAGAATACTTGTAGAAACTAAAGAATCACTTGATCCAGCTAAAGTAGATGACGTAGTAGTTGTTCTAACTGTATAGCCATTAACTGTAGTAGACGCAAATGAAGGTGCTGTCCGTTCTGCCATAATTTACCTCCTATTGATAAGCGAAAAAGAATTTAACGGTTCCAGAAGTACCTAAATCAACCCCACCACTATTTAATAATAGTCTAAAGTAAGGGGAATAGATTCCAGATAAGTCTGGTAGAAATTTATATGTATCAGCAGTACCAGCTATTTCACTGGATATCGTAACTGCTGTAACCCAATCGGTGTTATTGTGCGAAGCCTGTAAAACTAAGTCTGGTCCACCGCCACCAGTAAAATCTGTCTTAGTCATCCCCACACTGTCAGGATCAGTGATTGTAATAGCAGTATTGCCAGCCGTTCCTCCTATTACTTGATTAACTGTTACTACATTGTCTACTCTAGTAGCTGTTAATCGAGAGTTAGCATTAAGACAAGTAGTTAGGTTTGCAGCTGTATTATCATTACTACCTGTATCTATTGCAAAAGTAGGAGATACTGAATCCGAAGATGTAGTAGCACTTATATCAGCGGTAGCTGTAATTGCTGTAGTATCTGTTGCTGTAAGGGCAATAGTATGAGTACCTCCAGCTGTACCGCCAGCAAGTTTTCCACCTGTAAGTGCGGATTCATTAACGAGAACTGTGCCGACCGTATCTGTAAGTGCAATGTCGTTTCCATCAGTACCAGCATTATCTGCAGTTAGACTAGCGTATGACTCTGTACTTGCTACACCATCAGATGCTGTAAGACCCTTAACGCCAAGCGTGTCTGTGAAACTTGACCCAAATTTTACTTTTGTAGTATCAGTAGTACCATTAATTGCGAGTTTTAAATTAGCAATTTTAGCAGCATCACCACTCGGATCAAGATACCAATGAATCTGATTTCCAGATGGAGTACTTCCCATCGAGTTTCTAGCCATGACTGTAGCAGTAATATCACCTGCGTATCCACCAGCATCTTCAGGAACAAGGACTGTGAATGCATCGTTATGATAAACAGTTCCACCTGTAATTTTAAGTGCATCTGTCGCTGTAGCCTTAATCTGGGCTTTTATATCAGCAGCACTAGAAATCGTTATAGTACCCGAAGCAGCCGTATCAAATGAATCAACTACCACAGCTCCAGCTATTATTGTTTTATTTTCTATAACATCAACATCAGCATCTATAGTTAGGCTTGATAAAGAATTAGTAGCACTAGATAAGGCAGAAGACTTAGCACTTTCTCTAGTTTTATAGCCACCTTCAGTTGCTGTAGAAAAAGAGGTTGTATATTCTGTTGCCATCTATTGAGCTCCTTGCATTTGCTGCATTGCCTGTTGTATGCCCTGACCACCAGTTTGTTCTAAGTCTTGCATTGCTGCTTGGAGACCACCTTCAGTCATAGCTTGATTAACCATCTTTGTACTATCAGCAGAACCTTGAATCTGTGCTTGCGCTTGAGCAAGTTCCATCTGTTCATTCTTAACATCTTCTTCGCTCTTTATCCACAGCTCAGCATTAAATCCTAATGAGCTAATAAGAGCACGACCATACTGATCCCATCTAAACATAGCAGCTGCAACTTCTGGTAAGTTTCTAACCATCTCACCCATTTGCATTAGTTTTTGTAGGTCAGAGTCTCTACTAAGAGCCTGTAAACCAGTAACAATAGCTACACTTAAGACACCCTCTTCAGTAAACATATCCTGAAGACGCTCATCTATCTCGCTATTGGAAGTCATAAGGAATACTGTACGTCTAACAATAGGTTCCATTAAGTCTCTAGCAATAGCAGAGAAAGCTCCGCCTAATACATGCTCAAGTTCTTGACCAATCATTCTTACCGCAGTAGCAGTAACTCGTTCACCTTGTGGAATACTCGCCGAGTCTAAAAGAAAAGCTCTACCTACTTCTTTTCGTAAGATATCAACACCAGCTTGTGTAGATTGTATCTGAGGATTCATTGTAGTCGCTGGCGATATAGTAAACACTTCATTGGGTCTAGATGCAACAAAGGCACCAGACGGAGAGCCAGCTATATCATCAATTTCTGTAATGCCTGTTGGGTCTACCCCTTGCCAGAACAAAGAAGCGGCAGCAATGCCGTTGATTAAACCCTCAGTAAAACCTTCAAGGGCTTTTATGTCTCCAATAAGATCTTCACAATGAGATCTAGCATAGTTTTCTCCCGGTATACTAGACCATCTTAGCATGATATAGGGAGGTACTGTATACTCTCCGCCACCACTAACAGAAGATCCTTCAGAGTCTTGTTTAGTTACTGTATATTTACCATCTTTAACAACAACCCTTACAAAAATTTCTTTATACCCACGTTTATGGTCATAGCCTTCAGAAGAAGATATCAGAGCATCATCACTTTGTAATGCTTCTGGTAAACTTTCGAATTCTCTATAGATAAGTTCTTCAACTTCTCCATAAACACTACGACGACAGACAAAATTATCCAGACGAATAATTCTAAAGTTCATATCGTCTTCCATAATAATAAGAACATCGCCAACAATAATAAGATGCTGTAGTGCTTGGTATATAATCTCTCTGAGATTGCCACTTGATAGTTTGGTATATACTTGCTCACTTAAGCTGCTTAAGAAATTCTCTACTTCTGTTTCTGATTCAGCCCCAGTACCCATTTCAAATTTAAAGAAGGGCATATCATTAAGAGGCAATAGTGCTGATAACATTCTGCTAGCCATAGCCGTAACGCCTCTTGCAGCAACCGAACTAAATGGCTGAGGTAATTGGTTTTGTTCTGTCCATCCTTCGGGAGGCATGATTGAGGGTACTGTTAAGGACGCACAATACCTAGCTCTCTCTAGTTTATTTAATCTAAGAGATTCAAGTATTCTAAATCTATTGGATATATCAACCATGATTATTCAGGCCTCTCTTCTTCTAGACTTTCTTCTTCTTCAACATCAGAAACAAATTCTGTTCCGAAGGCTAGAGAAGCAAACATATCTGCTACAGTAGTATCTATGTCTTCGGGGTCTTCAAGTGTTTCGGCTACATCGGCTCCTTCTGTTTCGAGCCTTTCTATCTCAGCCAAACGCGCTGCTTCCTCTTGTTGTGCTAAAGTTCGTTGAGATTCTTCTCTAGCAACACGTTGTCTTTCTTGGATAGCTAAGAACTCTCTTTGCTCTTCGTCACGAATACGAGCAAGTTCCGATTCCTTTTCAAGTAATCTCTCTCTGTCAGAAGCAGACAGACCCTGCTGAACACTAGGACCACTAAACTGTAGAAATCTATGCTCTAGTTCCCATTTTATATTTCTCATTGTCCTGGTCTCCTTCTCACTCTCAAAGCTCTTTTCCTACTTCGCCGCCAAGAACTCTTTTTCCTCCTAGTTGGTGTATATCCTGCTGCTGCTGCAGAGTCAGTAACTCCAATAGGTGCGCCAATTCCTGCTTGTTCTTTTTTAATCCGTCCCAATTTTTTCGCAAACTTCTTTCCCTGAACCATACTCTGTGCCGCAAACTTTCTTCGCTTAGCTTTAGCCTCTGCTTCATATTTTATTTTAGCTGCAGATAGCTTTCCTTCCCATTGTTTCATTAGTCTATCTATTCTCGCTTGAGCTGCGGCTCCTTCTTGAGCAGCACCCGCACGCGCTGATTGTTCAGCCTTTTGCCTTTGTCTCTTATACCTAGCATAATCCCAACCCTTTTGAATAGGTTTCGATACACTACGAATTTGTTTCCTTACCCAACTTCCAAACCCAAACTCTGGATAACCTGTTTCTGGATTAACACTATTGGACTCATGACCCACAGTAAATTGATTTATATCTAAGCCTTGTTTATCAAATATAGACTGAATCTTTCTTCTATCAATCTCAGTCTCTATAAGTTCTTTAGGTATAACTATTTCGCCAGGAGTTAAGTGGGAAAGCAATGTATCACCACCCCGACCAGCCTGTTCTTCAGGAGTAGTGTCACCCTGAGCTAAAGCTGGTCCTGCGCCCATATCCATAGCACCTTGCATCATTGCTTGTTCCATCATAGCTTGATTACCATTAGCCATTTCTTTTCTCCTTACGTTGTAAATTTATAATTGATTCTATAGCGTTTATAACTTCTATCTGCCCACCCCTGAATACAGAATTTATAGTAAACTCTTCTGAGTCTTCCCCCAACTTAAATTCAAGAGGAGGATACTTTTTTCTTAGAAACTTTACTAGCTCTTGGTCTAGTAGTGGTAGGTTTTTCCATTCCATCTGAATTTTTTCCCTCTAGTTTTAAAAGTCTTTGGTCTATATCCTTTAGTACTGAAAGCATCTCTGCAGGCAGAACCGTAGCATTAAGTCTCATCTTTCTATAGACTGTTTCAAGATTGTGCATCATAATATTAATTCTCCGTAATGTCTACAGTTTCACATGATCCGTTTACACAAGCTAGACTATGTGAATTAACTGTTGTGTCTTCTATTTCCCAATTACTAAGCTCACTCCAATCAATAGAGTTAGGTATAAACTTAGATAGCTCTAAATAATTCTTTTCCGATATAGCTTCAAACGGTGCTTGGTTATAAACATGATCTGATTTTGGTAAGAAAGAAATACCAGATACCCAATCCCAATTATCATATACCCACTGACCAATAGCTAAATAATTCTCATCAGTATAGTTAATTGTTACGCTAGGTTTGTGATCACACCAATATTTTTGATACAATAACCACAAATCTAAATGTTCAATAGGATCATAGTCTTTATATGTTGTAGAACTCTCGGGAGACCTTATAGGAAACGAAAATATAGTTGTTTCCTCGGGCTTTCTTTCATCAGGTTCATGAGGAATACCAATATCAACCATAAACAAAGCCAATGGATTATCTTTATCTATTCTTACTCTTCGTATATAGTAAGAAGAATATCTAGGATGAATTCCTGACGATGTACCAGCTACACATGATGTAGTACCAGATGGCTTGCAACAAGTTATAGATTTGGATGGAGATATATCTAATATAGCAGCCCATTCTTCGTTAGTTTCTTTTGCTATCTGTCGTAGTTCCACAAGAAACATTTTCAATCCTTCCGATGGTACACACATAAACTTGTTATCATATATACCAGTAAACGAAACACCAAGAAGTCTTTCAGATTCACAGTTAGCTTTCCAATCAGGATCTAAGTAAGTAAACCGAGTACATGCAGATTGTATAGTACCCAGTATCGTAGCCTGTTTAACCTTACGTTTGATAGTTGCCTTGTTATCATAAGGTCTAACAACAACTTCAGATAAATTACAAAACTGTTTGGGTCTTAATATAATTTCACTGCAGGGATTAGTACCCCAGTTACAAGACTCTCTACCAGACATAGTAGCTATTGTATTCATAGCTTCCCTATTACATATACCACGCTCACCCGAATGAGAATCATAAATAGAAGACCACTCTTCCATGAATCTTCCCATGCTAGGTTTAGACATATATACAGCAGAGTTATTACTAAGTGCTCTATGTCCTGAGTTTTCCCACCAAGCACCTGATTTAGCCATAGACATTTCTCTGTCATCTAAATCAGACAGCGATATAAGAGCTGATCGCCTTACGCCACCAGCTATAACTATCTCACCAACCATACATATAATATCATGTACCTCAATAGGTGTTAGTTGTCTATCCTCTGCTTCCAAGAATGTATTAACAGTAAACTTAAACAATCTTTCCAATGGCTCTGGTCCTGAAGAGCGACCACCAAATGTCTTAAGTCTCTCTCCCTTTGGTCTAACATTACTAGTATCCCATGTAGGATGATACCCACCATATAAGGATGATAGTAGCTCTCCAAAGGAATCAGCCCATCCTCTTCGTGAATCTGGAACTTCAATAGTAAGCTTCTCGTCTCTTTCTATGGACGGTATAGTAGGTAGTTGGGATATCTCTTGCTTCTCGCATGAGAATCCTACACCAGTACCGCAGCACAGTATGTATAAAACATCAGAGAATGACCTAATTGTATTTATGGGTAGGTATGAACAGTTGTACAGGCACGTATCGTCTACCTCTGCCGCATCCCCTGCCGTCATTAGTGCCCTCATAGAAGGGAAAACTTCTCGATCTAATGTCGATACCCTGATTTCGTCCCAATCGGTACCAATTATTTCTGGAAACCTGCCTTCGAAGTAATCGTAATAGCGATCTACACATTCTTCCCAAGTTTCTCTCCTCCCCGAATCTTCTTTCCATCTACAGTAACTCCTAGTTACCACAAATCCTTGAAATTGATCCATATTAAAGCTCCTTTGTCTTTATGACCCAACTATAGGGTTCCATAGTTTAATCTTCTTTGTTCTTAGATTATATTCTTTGCTGGTGAGTATTTTAACACACCTAGCCATGGCTATTGCTACCTCGGCATCGGTTAATCCGCAGTTCTCTCTTATCCTATACTTAAAATCAGTATATAGTTTTATAATGTTGGCTTCCCAATCCTTTTCATCCCACTCTTCCAACATCTTATCAGCTTTTTTAGGCCCAACTCTCCATAAACCAGGTATATTATCTACAGAATCCCCCATTATCCACTGCTTGCAGAAGAACCTATGAGCTTCCTTGTTAGTTATGTAACGTAAGTCTTTGTCTTTGTTGGGGTTAAGGTGCCACCCAGGAACTCCAAGTAAATCTTTGTCTACCGTAACAGCAATATGAGTATTCTTAGAAGCATAGATACCTAAGATATCATCAGCTTCAAGATTTGGCAGAAGCTTACACTTATAATTTTCTATCATAAAATCATAAACATCATGTAAATACTCTGGAACATAAGAATCTATTCTATTGCTTTTGTAATTGGGCCATTCTTTTTTTCTAAAGTTATCAGACCTATTACAGGATAAGGCAATTACTATCTTGGATACCCCATCCGGAGTCCACTTTTCCACTAAGGAGTCTAATTTAACTGGAAAGTGGTCAGGATTATTAGCTTCAGCCCAGAAAGCAGTATGATATTTTAGTATGTCTCCATCCAACATAGCTTTTTTAGGTATCTTCTTCATCTTCGTCCTCGTCTTCCTCATCTTCATCGATTCCAGAGAATAGATCTTCTCCTAATAGAAGCAAATCTACAAGTTCATCTATACATCTAGCAAGATCTTCTGCATGTTCACTATACTCTGTAATAACTCTACCATTCTTTGGCTGAACACCACACCATATAGGAACCAGTAGCTTTACCTCTTCTTCTAGATCTTCTAAGCTTTCTTCATTCCTTATAAAATAGTTAAACACATTCTTTAGTTCTTTGTTTGTGCTATTTTCTACTATCTTAGCCATATCTTCTAGCTCATGGTTTCTCCATCTAATATCAGGATCATCAGGCTTTCGAGTACCGTATGATAGAAATATAAGAGTCCCTTTATACTTAAGAGTTATCTCTATTTCACTAGGATATCTACAGTCATCAACTATAACACATCGTTCCCAGTATTTGCGATCATCTTTTATATCCTTACGCTCTTCATCTCGAATAGACAGTAAGCGTTTCTCAAATTCTTTAGTACTAAATGAACAAAGTATTGGAATAAGCCCCATTGCAAAAGCATTCTTTGCAATTATATGCGCTAAAGAAGTTTTACCTACTTGAGCTTGACCAGCGATTACTATTAATTGCATCTCTTAGCTCCTTATACAAATCCTCCGGATAAAATATTTTTTTATTTAATATACCTATGTCCACTAAAAAACTAGATATAAATGTAGCACAACTATCTGGCATAGGAGTATTTATAAATCTACCTAACAAATGATAGAAAAGATAATTGGTCCACCTGATTTCAAAATCAACTGGAATAATAGGTAATATATCATCTATAACCCCAAGCTTAAAAGACTCTAAAGGAGCTGCAATTAAGCCATGATATATGTGTGGCTTTATAGCAGAGACACCATTACGTTTTTCTATGACAGCATACTCAACAGCGAGTGTTCCATTGTTTACTTCTAATCCACAATGTGTGATATTAGTCCTAGAAAAGTATCCTATTCCTTGGTTCCTCCAATCAAGAGATCTAGTATCATAAAAATGTACAGTGTATTCTAGTGACATTCAGACCAGTTCTTTCCAATGCGATAGTTACCGTCCATTTGTACAACACAACCTAACTCATGCCCAGCATCTATAATAGCATCAACACCTAATCTACCCACATCATCAGCAATCTCTGGTTCACATTCTAGTTGCCACTCATCATGAACAGTAGCCATGAAAGATACACGGTTAGGGTATATCTTATTTAGTTTATCGTTCAGCTTACATTGGGCTAGCTTCATAATTATTGCACCATCACCTTGTATCTGTACATTTAAAGCTTTGTGCTTAGCTCGACACGGCACTTCTCTACCATCAAGCAAAGTAATAGTACCCTTCTTTGACACCTGAAACTGACAGTTATCCATAAGATTCTTAAGAGCAGGCATGTTGTCAAAGAATTTATTCTTCATTAGCTTTCCTTCTTTAGCTCTCTTTCCAACTATATTGCCAATCTTAGTATCACCAGCTCCATAGATTAAGGCATAGAAGAAAGTCTTTGCATCTTCTCTAGTAGATAAGCCAGCAGCTTTTTGGTTAACAGTGTGTATGTCACCATCAAGTACAGTCTTTCCATAAGAACCATCATCCCATCTAGCCATACGATTGGCTAGGAGACGTGCTTCTAGTCCAGAGGCATCTACCCCAACCTGAACCCAACTATCTCTAGGAACGAACAGAGCCCGTGCTCTTGGGTCTCCTGATACCTGTTGCAAGTTTGGTTGGCTTGCTGTCATTCTACCAGTAACAGTACCCTGTGTATTGACACAGCCATGTATACGTCCATCTCTTGAACTAACAGATCTTAATATCCAATCCGATAGTTGACTTAACATCTTAATAATATCAAAGTATTTAACTAGAGTCTTTGCTTCTGGATAGTTAAGTTTTCTTAGAACGCCAGAGTCTACTTTGGGATTACCTTTTTCTGTCTTTGGTCCTCGCCAACCATACTTGCTATGTAGTCTATCGGCAATTTGTTTACGAGAGCCGGGATTAAAGTAAGTAACTCTGTCTTTCAAACGCTTGCCGGTTTTATCCGACCATCTTTCTTCTGTAATAGGCTTGAAGGTCTCAGACATTTCATCTTCGATTAAAACCTTCTCCATTAATAAGTCGTACTCAAGTTTATTAGCGGCATCTAAATTGAAACCGATACCGTTATCCATTTGGCTTGCTAGTATCTTAGCCACATCGTGTTCAAGTTTAATAGACTTAGGATAGTCTGAAAGAAAACCAGAGTCACGCTGTGTATCAAATATCTTCTTTGTAATAATAACATCTTGCTTACAATAGGAAACCATACTATCATGGAACTCCTCGAAGCCTAAAGCATACTGAATCTTATTACACTTTAAGTATTCTCCCCATGCTTTAAGAGAGTTGCCCCCAAATGGGTGGTCTCTTCTATCGGGGTATACTAGTCTGGATACTATAAGAGTATCATAAGCCTTTGTGTTTATCTCCCCATATAATCTTTCTAATAAGGGTATATCATATTGAATAATATTGTGTCCTATTAAAACGTCAGCCGATCTTAACAGCTTAACACCCTCTTCTATTTCGTGTTCTAAGAATGTATACATCTTACCCGTATCAACATCCATAGCACACATGCACCATATCCTAGTAGCTTCTATGACAGGTACTTCTTTCTCAATGGTTAACTCAGCTAACCCATTCCCCTCAATATCGAATACTAACTTCATTTCTTATCATCTTTCATCTACATTATCTACAGCTTCAGTAATATCCACCTCGCCTATATCAAGGAAGTGGACTAGATTTTTAATTGTTTCTTTTGGTTTACTTAACATGTCTTCGAAGTAAATATTTAAGTATAGTATATTGGTATCCTCTACCCACTTATCAACCATAAAATTATGGAGTCCCATTTTGTTGTGTATATCCTGCATAGTCATGTCTCTGTATACGTCTGCAAATGGGCAGTCTAGTTTGTTTTCGTCAACAATCTCTATGTCTAGACGTGATAGATCATACATACTTTCTGCCTGTCTTATAGTATCATATCGTTTACATACAACTACCTTTTCAATATCTTTAGCATTAGTTTCTAAAATCAATTCACCCATTAACTTAACCGCATGACCATTAGTAGTTCCAGTATATTTCCCATGACATATATCAAGTAGGGTATAGAAATCTAATTCCCAATAACCTTTAGGATTAAAACCTACAGCTTTATTGTTTTGTTCTTTAGATATTTTAATCTCAACTGATTTATCTTTATGGTATCCTCCCCACAAGCAGTGTTCATACACCTGATTCTGGGGCTCCCCTACTAAGGGAACACCCAGAAGGTGTAAGGTTTGTATCATTAAGCTACTACCGCAGCGACCTGCTCCAGTAACTATTATCACACAGCATCCCAATCATGTACCAACTCACCACCATCATCAAAAGCAAAGTCAAGTTCTTGAAGTCTGCCAGTTGAGTGGTCATAGTATAGACATGAAGCAACACCAGACTTACCAGTTAGTCTGTTCTTTAGAACCCTAACTGTAGTTGTGTTGGCTATCTTAGGATCAGCATTCTGTCTGTCACGCTCCAGTGCAACAACTGTGTTAGGAACACTGGACAGAGAACCAGAGCCACGAAGATCTTGTAAGGTAATCCTTTCTCCTTCTTCGTATGCCTTATTGGTCTTCTTAAGTTGAGACACTACATCAATATGTACACCAGTACGAGATACCAGTGCTCTAAGTTCCTTCATAATGTTATCAATAAGCAGTCGTTCAGAACTACCACCATCATAATCATTGGTACTACCGATAAGTCCGGCGGCAGCAGCAGTAATGTGATCTAGTACAATAACATCAACACCTAATGATACAGCCATGAACTCAATTCTAGCACAGAGATTCTGTAATCCACTGTTGCCTAAGTGATCATAGATATATAATTGAGAACCTTCAAGAGTATTCCTAGCAATGGCATACTCCTCATCAGTATAGTCATCTATGATGTCAACACTGATAGGTTCTTTGCCTAGCTTAGAACGTAGTTCATTCATGATACGCTTAGCTCTAATAGCCTTCACGGGCTTGTTAATGATAAGCGATATCATATCATCTACTGTTTCTTGTGGAGATTCCTCAAGCATAATAGCTCCGACACTACGACCTTCAATTAGGTGGTGGTGTATTATCTCTCTAAGAATAGTAGACTTACCAGAACCCGTACCTGAAGCCCACAAAGTAATCTCTCCGCTTCGTTGCCCAAGTAGAAACTCAGACAAGCTATCAAAGGGGAAGGGATATACCCTAGTACCTTCAAGGGTAGCTGATTGTACAACCTGTGACACATGAACAATCTCATCCGGAGAATATTTCTGTGCTTCCCACATAGCTTGAATAATAGCTTTACCTTGATTCTTAAGTAGGCATTCATTAGGATCTTTGTAAGGTAGACTAGCTACTTTACATTTACCTGGAGGCAATAGTTCGGCAACTTCTTTAGTTGCATCACGACCTGCCTCATCCATATCAAACATAAGAACAACTTCTTCATAACTACAAACGAATTCTAAGTTATCTTTAATTGCTCTCGCAGCTCCAGCTGCTCCAGAAGGTAAGCTAACTACAGGCCATTTGCACTCAAGTAATTGAGCAACAGACATGCAGTCTATCTCACCTTCAGTAATTACGAGTCGTTTTCCTTTGGCACTTTTCCATAGGTGTTGACCCCACAAAGAAACTTTGTTGGTATCTCCACGCCATTGAAATGCTTTCTTGGGACCACGTAACTTTTGTGCTACCATCACCCCATCTTTATAGAAGGGAGCGATATCAACACGATCACCATTCTTTATAAGAGATTGATAACCATAAAACCTAGCAGTTTTCTCCGTGATATTTCTATCACCAATAGCTCTGATATCTCCAGTTACAAACTTGAGACCAGATCTCTTCTTAGAAAATGTTTCTGCTTTAGTATTAATTCCTTCGTGATATCCACAGGCAAAGCAATGTTTGCCTCCGTCTTCATACACGCATAAATTATCACGCGAAGTGTCCCGCCCGTTTTCAGCACAGACAGGGCATCGCGTTCTCTCAGCCACTTGTGTCATTAATTACTCCAAGGCATCTTTGTTTTCATCCAATTCCATAGAGGCGCACCAATAAGTGCTCCTGCTACAAATACTACAACAGTGAAAAACACTGTTCCCAATCCCCCACTAATTATTGCATTCATTTTTATACTCCTTGTTCAAAATCTTTTTAAGTACACTCCATCCCCACGCAGCACTGATACATCCAGTAGCTATAATCATAGGAATGAAAATCCAATCAGCATATTCTGCTATAACATAATTCAAAACTATTAACGCTATGCCGCCAATGGTTGGTCGCCAGCCCATAGTACCTCTGCTTAAACAGAGTAATACCATGCCGGACAACAAACACAATCCACCCACAGCACTTAATACTGTAAGGGTTTCTTTAGCAGATGTTACTGCTTCGATCACCTTTTCTGTGGGTGTTGGTTGCCCCCAGCCCATTACAGATTGTATAGTTCCGCATCCGTACAGTATACCACACAGTGCTAACAGCGTCAAGAAATTTCTTAATCTATTTTTCATATTGTTCCCCCTAATTAATCACCATCTCCATCATCTATGATAGTTTGGCTCCCATCACTTTCTATTACAATTACTATATCTTTCACAGTTTATCTACTCCTATAGTAAAATATCCTATCTCATTTTTAGGAGTCCATTGTTTAGTAGCAAAGATTTCGATAATTTGAGTATCATCTACCCATAAATAATTATTCATGCTGTCTAATATTGATTTAAGATAGTTGTCTATATCTGCTTTCGGCCCGATAAGCTTTGTTTTCTTTGGCCTAGTAACATATAATTCAACATCAACCTTTAGTGGACCCTCAAATGGCTCCATGTCTCCTAAGATTTCGGGCACTAAATCAATCATATCTTTTCTAAACTGTTTGTAAGGCCCAGCAAAGTAAGCCCCGTGTTTAGAAATACGGGGCCTACTTGCAGCAATAGGGCTAATTGGAAATACCCATTCAGGCATTAGATAGGAAGATCGTCGTCAGAACTTTCTGCTAAGGCTGGAGTAGTGTCAGTGAACCCTTCAGTAGGTTCAAAGCTACCCAAATCCATATCATTCTTTTCTATAATCTGGCATCCATTAAGGTATAAACTCATTGAGTTATCCCGTGTGAGTACAGCAGGCGCTACTCGTAAACGAACTTTATCACCACCATAGGGTACAGAGTCTGTCTTGTTTGCACCAGCATCACGACAAGGAAATGCTGCAATATTCTTCTTAACAAAAGTCTTAGACTTTACCTTAAGTAAAGTGCGACCTTCATCATCTTCTCTCATACCGTTAATCTTTGTTGCACCACTTTCTTCAAGCAGTTCATCAAGCTTCTCTTGAAGCTGTGCATCTACCAGTACGGTAACATTATGGTTGGACGAATCAGCACCAAACTTATCATCAGGTGCATGAAGGTGTCCCCATATAACATCTACAGTTTCTGTTGTAAATGCAGGAATTTTAGTTGTCATCATTATTTTCTCCTTTATTGTTGTCAACTTCTTCTTTCATAGTATCCAAACTTTTCTCAATATTTCCCACAATCCCTAAAAGAGTTGCGGAAATTGATTTTAAATATGTTTCGAGTTGCTCAAAGGGAACCCATACCTTTTCTTCTTCTTTAGTTTCTGGCATCAGATCATTATCTCCATATAGGGATGTCCGTTTATTACAACACCAGCCCCGTTGACTGGTTTCTTTATAAAGTTCCTACTATAATACATTAAAATATGGTCTTTGTCAACCCCACATGGGACATTAAATCCAAATATTTTATTTCCAGTAGGACCAGCAGACCAACAAATGCTACTCGCTGAGTGCACATGTCCACTAACAGTACTTTGTATCCTAGCTTTAGCTACGTTAAACGCAGGTGTAATACCAGAAGATGCTCCGGTGCCGTGTATATAAGCAACATCGTCTACGATCCACTCGTAATCCCATTCCCATCCAGGTGTATCAAAGACATCTTTATAATCTTTAAGATACATGGCTGGTATTCCTACATTAGAACTTAGTCTATGTATTCTTTCATCGTGATTTCCTATACAAACCTTAGCTTTAGGAAATGCTTTCTTCCATGCCTTCATTTTCTCCATTGATCTATGGTACTCAGCAACAGCTGAGTCAGACTCAGGATGTTTCTGGTGAAACGAAATAGCATGGTGATCTAATACATCACCTATGAATATAGTTTCTGTTGTTTTATATTTCTTTCTCAAACCTCTGCAGAACTCAAGATAATCCTCTCGTTCAGCAGGAAGGTGTAAGTCTCCAATCACTAATATTTTAGTCATTCATAATCCTTTTCCCCCTTTTCTTTGGGTACAAATAATCCTATATCTAATCCATTATTAGGCGGTACCTTATTTGTAAGAAATGTTTCGAAAAGATTTCTAACAAAAATTGTCATCATCCCCTCAGAAGGAAATGATATCCTTAGTTTCTTACAATTACTATCTGTTACAGCTAATTTGAACGTATAATCTAATCCGTATTCCATATCTCCTTCATTTTCTATTATTAAATGTGCCATAGTGTTAACTCCTATGCAAAAAAGTAATCTGATTCTAGGACTTTCTCTAATTCTAAGTCCCCCCTATTAGGAGGATCAGGTAACATAACGCCCAGCTGATTCTCCGCTTCTCTCTTAAATTTTTCTAATAAGTTTTCAGAATGTATATTAACAAACTCTTCTCTTAAACAATTGATCATTAGATCTACATAATTAGCATGACATCCATATGAATCATGTATCATACTGAAGTCTATTATACCATAGAATGAGATTTTGTCAAGAGTTAAAAACATATGAGCAGCATCAATACTATGAATAAAGTTTGGGCTAATAGCCTGTGTTGATTCTCTAGAATTAACATCATCAGTTTTCACATAAAAAATTAATTCCTTGCGATTAAATAAAGCTGCTAATGACCTGCGCTTCTGCTGTTTATTGTAGTAGTGCACCACTCTGAACCCACTAGGTGTTGTCCACTCTATATGTTTGTTCAGGTTGTTAGCAATACTTACTATATCTTTAAGATATTGTTTACCCGTATTAGGTCCACTAAGTGAGACATCTAAGCTGGCTTTTATAGCTCGTGCTAATTCAACTAAAGCACCACCGATCTTATCCTTTGATACCCAACTAAGATGACCCTCTTCTTTGATGTACCTTTGTATACCATAAAACGTAATACCATATGGCTCACACATAGTAGGTCTCTTAGTTACCTTGCGGTCTATAACATTATTCCAATGGGCTAAAAATCGTCGCAACCAACCACTAGTATCAGTAGCTTTAGCACAATATTCTGTAGTTTTATCAGCCACATATTGATATAGGTCATGGGGTTCATCAGAGGGTATGATACCAGTAAGCTTAGCTATTGGTTCGTCTCCCATTATGGCAGACCAGTGTTGGTTCCCATTGCATTTACCATCTACCTGTACCGGGACATAAGTATAACCATCATCCCTAGTAATATCAAAAATACTAGCCAGTCTCTGAAAGGACTTATTCTTTTTGATAGAGTCGTCAATCCATTCTCTATTTTCGTAAGGATCTTCTGCAATCGCATTGATCATCTCCCAATTATTATCTACCCACTTAACTCTTTCTTTAAAAGGTAGCTTGTCTTTGTCAAACAGATTAGCTAAGTGTATCTTCTGCCACCATCGTCCTCTATCAGTAAGCTCAGCTCCCTTAGCAAACATGATAAGACCTTTGTCAAAGTCAGATGATTGTGGGCTAAGTAACTCACAGGTAGTATAAGCCCTACCTCTGAAGTCTAGTGTATATACATGATAAAAATAGTTCCAAGGTATAAGGCTCTTGGCAAGCTCTAAACGTATAAGCATACGTCCACGACTCTGCTCTTGTTTATACCACTCACCCCATTTTTCTTCTCTATTTTGACACCAAATTGCCTGTTCTTCTTTTGACCCACCTTTAGGGTAAGGTGCATTGAACATGAATTCTTCGAAGGAATAAAAGGGTAAGTTTGCTAGCCCCGTATTGTTAGTAAACAAAGTCTCCATAACTTCCATTACTCTTTCGTTGACAGCCCATTCAGTACCCATCATAAGATTTAAGCCATCCAGTACTAGCTTTGATGGCTTAGAAAACTTCTGTTCTTTAGCATAGTCTCCAAAGAAATTGGATCTATATTTTTGTACTACTGGTTTTCTAAGATTTGTGTGTAGGTAGCCACCAGAATTCTTTAGAGTATGGTTTTCAGGTCTACATACCATTGGTCTGTATACTAAAGTTGATGCTTGCAAAATCTCATGTCTTTTATGCAACTCTTTTAGGATTTCAGGATGAAACTCTACAGATAAATATCTTCTATGTGTATTGCCCCTCTTTATTCTGTGTGTTGCAAGGACTATAACATTAGATGTTGCTGCTATCCTTAGCATATTGTGACCAAAGTCATGCTTCTGCTTAATGCTTAGCTTTATGTTCTTGTTCATCTTCTTAGCAAAAGCTTTGCATCTTTTGATTGTCCAGTTCTTTATAAACTTAGATTGTTTAAGCCAGTCCTCTCTATTACTTTCCTTGGCTCTTTGAAACGCTATGATATCACAAGAATCTTTAGCTATCTGAGTAGCTATAGCTTGAGCTAACGGTGGTATGATCTTCCCACTCTCCCACCTGTATCCCCAGTAACTACTAGAGAACCAGCTTCGTATGGCAGCTCTGATAGTTATATCAGCTAGCTTTTGAGAACCTAACTCAAGCAGTGGATACAACCATTGAGGTGACTTGTTAGAAGCACACACTTTGTCAATCCATTCTTGGAAAGTATCTCTAAGTTCTTTGATAGAAGAATCTATAAGTTCCTGTTCAGGTATCCCCTCATCGGGTGCTCTATCATAATCTTTCCAATACTTACCTTTGCCATATTCCAGCATGTCCTGTTCATATAACAGCTGTGCGTTTCGTCTTTCTTGTTTAGCTTCGTCAGTAAGAATGTCCCATTTCATATAGAGTTATCCCCCCAAAATTTTTCGACCAATTTTTCATGTTCTTCTTTAGTTATTCTACCAAAAGCAAGATCATAATTCAAATCATATATTTCTTTAGGCACGTTGCTGCTTCTCTCCGCATCACCCTTACCCGCACCATGTGGTGTGTATATCTCTGGCTTGGTTGGTCCACTTAAGCCAAGCTTCTTATGCCTTCTATGCTTTTCTCTAAGCTTCTTCCAATTCTTATGCGCATTAAAAGAACCACCAAAGTTCTGATCATTAGTTTCTATAGATACTTCTTTTCTCTTCCTAGGCATGCTGTCTCCTATATATTGTGGGGTGGGGTAGCTGTTTATAGTTATTTAACTGCATGCTCCAGCTTCCCACCCCCATTATATTATACCTGCTAGCACAAGAAGGAATTGTTATTAGCAGTGCCAGTTGCTATCAGTCCTGAGTAGGGCTGTCATTCTCAGAATGTGCTTATTGCACCCGTCTGGATGGGGCAGGTATTAGATTGT
>Ga0114901_1000604_pt1 | contig 23583 bp, 35 predicted proteins | sample MalvireepMed_s16_FD_89686 | JGI IMG/M metagenome (GOLD analysis project Ga0114901, IMG submission 89686) | Marine viral communities from the Global Malaspina Expedition - Malaspina viral metaG DeepMed_s16 | ecosystem: Environmental > Aquatic > Marine > Oceanic | place: Mediterranean Sea... | reverse complement strand
GTCCATAGTTCTAAAGTAACCGTATATATACGATTACCATATGTCCAATTACCTATAGGTGTTTCAGTAAAAGAAGTATTTCTAGCTACTAAGGCATCACCCGCATTTAAATCAAACCTAAGTGGCTCACCATTCCCTGTAACTACTACAAGGTTTGGTTTAGCAACATTACTCGTGTTCCATTGTCCATCTAAATCTGTTAGCAGATCATCTGCTGGTAAAGGTTCGTTTGCCATTAGAAGGTCTCAAATGCACGTAAACTATCTATACGTGTTTCTATTTCTTGTGTCCATCCCTCAATTTTTTGGGGGATTTGTACTCTATCCATACCACTTACTGCTAAATTACCAAAATCTGAATCTCGTAATACATCTATAGCAGCAAGTTTTCTAGCTAAATCAAATACAATTCCACCTTCTCTATGGTCGGTTGCTATATCTTTACCGTACATATAGGAAATTTTTATAGGCATTGTGAATTCTCCACCACCCCATCTCCATACAGGAGCATTATAAGACGTAAATCTCGCTGGAAGTAAGAAAAATCTAGAAAATTGAATCATGTTAGTATCCCGTACAAAGAAATAATCTTTCTTTCTTCCTTGCTCCTTAGCATCCCAACTTGCTCCACTCCAAATTTTTAAACTCATTATTTTATAACCATCTTTTTTATCTAAATGAAATCCACCTAAATTAAATTGATGATATTCTTCATGTATAAAATTAGGTCTCCAAGATTTTCTAGTTGTAAAATCTATATAAGATTGTGCTGATTCTATATATTGCTCTACTGTAGCTTTAGTAGGTATAGTTGAGGCAGTAAAATCCGTACCACTTCCATCAGTCGTTGTAACATTTTTTAATTGCAAAAGATTAAAGACATCTTGGGTTGAACAATATGAAGCTAAAGGACGTTTACGGATGCTCCTAAGTGAAGGGGCGGTACTTACTGAAGTTGTCGAAGTGCATCTTACCCAATAGTTTGTAACGCTGTTTACCGCAACGGTAGCCCAATCAGACATTCGCCCAGCAGGAAATTGTTCTGGCCCATCTTTAGAAAAATCATAAGGAGTATCTGGACTATCGTCTGGATCGGTATAATATGTGGCTGATAAAGGAGTAAATACTACCCACGTAGAACCGTTGTAGTATTCCCATATTAGAGCACCTAAACTACCTGCAGTATCTACATCAAAAAGAGCCATATCAAAACGATCAGTATCACCTAAATATAAAATATCGTTAGTATCCGCTAAAACTGTAGATGAAGTTCCAGCGGGGGACTGCATTTCTAATGTTATATCAGTATATGTACTACTTCCATCAAAAGCAAATACTTTACTAAAATATTGATCTGTGGCACTAGTTGGCATTATTCCTCCTGTTCTGGAGTTTGTTTATCTTTATCCTCTATTTCTGCCTCTGGTTGCTTTCCTCGTAGATACATACCTACACCTTGTAATTGCTGAATTTGTTGAGCTAGTTGTGATCTTTGACCATCTAGCTCTTGTAAATTCTGTACAAGTTTTTCTATTTCAGTAGTAACTTTTTCTAAATCTAAACCGACATTTATATCTGCCATTTTTTACTCCTTGTCCTGTAAAAGCTTAACCATTTTCTCTAATTTCGCTGTAATTTTTGCTAACTCTTTATGATCTGACATTTTCTTACAACATTCATCATCTGAATGTTTGTCACAAATTGCTTGCATTGCATCATAATCTAAATCCAGAAAAACTCCCCAATTAGGGTCTTCCGCTCTTTGTTTTTGATACCATTCAGAATCTTCAATAAAATCCTTTAGATATCTATTTCTTAGATGGGTTATTTCCTTCAATACAGGATTCCATCTCTTTAATTTCTTAACTTTTGTTCTGTCTGTCGGGTTCTCATACAACCATTCTGCTAATGAATCATATACTTCATCTTCAATCTGCTCATGCATTTCAGCATATGTAAGTGCTCCATGCCATGCCGCAGGGTCTGATAAAGGTCTTAATTCTATTACTGGTTCTCCTCGAACCGTTTTTATCTTTAAAGTAGTTTTAGGCATTTATATCTCCTGTTCTTTAACTTCTCTACCTTTTATTATACTGATATATAGAAGAAAGTCAACTAGTCTTTTAATTGTTTAACCTTATTATTATTATTCTCATTCATCCTTTCAATAGTTTGTAAAGGGCCAAGAACATTTAAAACTTCTGATTGGGAAGAACCTTGTGTTAAGGTACTACGTCTATTTTTTAATTGTAATTCCAGCGATTCTGACTGGTGCACGTTAACATCTTCCGTATTGAACGAACCGTCATCTAATTCTGCTTTTATCCTACTCCAATGTTCTATTTCCCTCACCCTGTCCGTTGCCTGTCGGCTAATATTATCCAAAGCAAACTCCAATTCCTCAATTTCTATTTCCAATTCCATTCTATCAAATTCATCTTCACATTTTTCAATCTCGTCTTTTTTACGTAATAGTTCCACAGTTCTTTTTCGGTAATCAAAAGTATTGATGCGTAGCTGTTCATACATGACCGCCTGTTCACGGACACATTGCCAGTATTTTGATGCGGGAGTAGGGTGCTTTCCATCATTCAAAACAGATGCCCTCATCTCCGTTTCTGTCCTGTAAATCTGACGCTTGTTCATATTGTCATCAAGTTCCGTTTTTAATTTGGCTAGGAACTTATTTGACTTGCTTGGCAACATTGGAAAATTTTTCATGGTAATACTATATCCTTTGGTCTCCCACCGAGCCATCGCCCTGCTTGGGTAATTGTTTTTTCTTCAGTCGTAGCGGAGTCATATTCTGCCTGTCTGGTTGCCATAGCACTATCCACAAATGCCTGACCCTCTGCTTTTGTAATGACAGTTAAACTATTATTCGATGCCCACGTTGTAGCATCTGAATTATCTTCCAAAACCCATACGTTATTCGGGTATTCTTCCATTGAAAAATTATCCCTGTCCGTATGTGTATATGTAGGATTTGAACCTCTGGCATAAATCATTTATCCATACTCTCCCGTATAATCAGTATTCCCAGATGCGGGTGCACCACCCCACATAAGACCACCACCTGTTCCGCTTGCCCTGAATCCTGTCCCTTGTGTATTGTCACACGTACCTCCGGGATAAACATCTTCAAGTGCCCATGCCGTACCGTTCCATTGTTCACTCGTTGCAATATCTCCCCAAGAATCTCCTGATAGGTGTTTACCAGCACCTCCTACTATTAGTCCCGATGATGTAGTACCGAAACATCCTGCTTGTTGTCGGGAATGTGACACAAGGGTTGCTGAAAGTACTGAGAAACTTCCTGATGAAAGGTGCTGTACATAATTATGCTGTGACGGATAGCCATAACCTCCGACGACAAAACAATCGTCTGACGCTCCAAAAGTCATCATGTAATGTGTAGCATTATCCATCGTAGCACTGTCTGACCACGTTGAGCCATTAAATACTTCGGTAACGTCTAACGGAGCACCTCCGGGATAACCGTCACCTCCTGCTACAAGGAATGATGTATTGGATGTTCCTGCACCACAACCATTCAATGCACTAGTGTCTTGAGTAAATGCAGCCTCCGATGACCACGACGAACCACCATATGTTTCAACAGTATCGACTGCAGCAGATGCATCCTGCCCACCTACCGTTATTCCACTTGTCTGTGATCCTCCGACCGCTGAAACTGCCCTTACACCTGACATACTTCCGACCCCAACCTGTGACCATGTTGATGTTGCTGGCCCAGTATATTCTCCGCAACTTGCTAGATAATTAGTTCCATCATGACCACCTACGGACAATGCCGCAAGTTGTGTTCCTGCCCCCCCATGTGACTGTAGCCCTGACGGATAAACCCCACCAGTACTCCATGTAAAATCTACTATCCCTGTAAATTCAAGAAGATTCAGCTCCTTAAGATTGGTGTCAGTTATAGCGTTGATATTCTTTATATCTGTAATCGCTATAGTATTTACTTTTTTTACTTCATTAGCCATTAGTCTCTCTCGATGATATCTAGGCTAGGATTGACAAATATATCTCTTGGCCCAACTGCTATTCCCATAACCTGAACAAACTCACCATCCGCATCAGGGATGGTTCCATGCACTAAACCTGCGGTGTCGTCATCTACATACATAGTGGCTCCTTCGGTTAACTCACCACCCCAACCATTAGAGTCGTTGATAATTCCGTGAGTTAATACTTTTACTGGATCGTCTGCATCTGCATCTGCCACAACAATTCCTATTGCTGGCATCGTTCCCACAGCATTTGCTCTAGCTTTTGCAACTTCCCCATCGTCAGTATGGACATATACAGCATTTCCTACTACTAAATTCTCATGTGCTATGAAATTCAAAACAATTCCGGTATGAGTGTCATTAGCCAATGCTGATGCCCCAAGAGATTCAACGACTATAGGCGTTCCTGAAAGAGTTCCACCCGTAGTGCCATCGTGAGTTAGTTTAACGTCACTGCCAATACCTAAATTAAGGACTGCTGAATCTGTAATTAGCGTTACGTCATCTCCAAAAATACCATCTTTTGCTACACTCAATCCACCATCAGTTTGAAGTGAACCATCTGTAGTTGATGTTGCATCAGTTGTATCATCAGTCTTTATAATTCCACCCGCAGTCACGGTACCTGTGGCTACTGCTCCAGTTGTTGTAATAGTAGATGAACCAGTATCAACATTTCCAAATCCTGATGTAATACTTCCTGAATCTAAAGCACCTGTAGTAACTATACTACTACTTCCTGCTGCTGCACCAGCACCTATATCGGATAAGACTTCAGACGCACTTCTACCCTCTACTGCTGTTCCATCTATTCTTAAGAAATCATTATCGGCAACCCCCGATGTATAGATAGGAATATTATTATTACTGATGCCTGTGTCTCTTGTTGCGACAGAACCTAATCCTATTGATGTTCTTAATGTTGATCCACTCTCCGCAACGGGATCACCTGTACCATCTCCTACAATCATCTCACCATCAGATAAAACAGCCATAGCAGTAATAGCTCCCGTGCCTGAGCCTAATAATACTCCACCATCTGTTAGGGTTGATGCTCCTGTACCACCATGAGCAACGCCTACGTCTGTAGCTTCCCATGTACCAGATGAAACAGTTCCTAATCCCGTAATACCCGATTGGTTGGCAACCGATACTAAACCTGCGTTAGTCATAGCTGCTGTACTTCCCATTGTAAGAGTGCCAGCTATTGTAGTAACAGATGACGTACCAGCACCTATATTTACATCAACCTCTCCATCTTCAGCTTGTCCTAATAGAGACAAACCTACAGCTAAATCGCCAGAATTTTCTGCTACATATAATTTTAACCCACTAGTTTCATCTGTATCATCTGCTTCTATAATGTAAGCTTCCATTCTTGCAAGTTCTTCAGGGGCATTATTAGATGCATCAGTACCATGAAACGTAATGGTTCCTAATATATCATTATCAGCACCTTGCCCTGAACCGGGGTCTTTAACAAACTTTAAATATCCCCCCGTTGCATCGGCGTGAGTATTTGTAATAGATATAACTGGTTGGTTAGCACTTGAAGAGGTGTAAGTAGGTGTACCTGCGGTTGCCGCTGCCCAAGTAGGGACTCCTGAAGCAAGAGTTAATACTTCATCATCAGAACCTTTACCTAATCTTGTTACTGTGCCAGATGAACCTCCGTATATAATATCTCCTTCTGCACTCATAGGTGAGAGAGCATCAAATCCAGCAGTTGCTGTCCCAGCTCCCGTACCACCATCAGCAATCGCAACATCTGTACCGCCAGCTCTATAAATAGCATTTCCCTCAATAGTAAGATCACCAGCACCTGAACGAGCAAGTGTAGTATTACTTGCATGTCCTAATTCAATACTTGTAAATTGGGGACTGTCACCTGTACCAACTCCTATAGAAGTTCTTAAGGTTGCCCCGCTTTCTGCAACAGGATCGCCTGATCCGTCACCTACAATCATTTCACTATCAGCTAATACGGACATCGCCGTAATGGCTCCCGTTCCTGAACCCAATAAGACTCCACCATCAGTCAACGTAGATGCCCCAGTACCTCCATGAGCTACACCAACATCGGTAGCTTCCCAAGTACCTGATGAAACAGTTCCTACTCCAGTAATATTGGATTGATTTGCGACTGATAGTAACCCGCCATTGGTCATAGCGGCAGTACTACCCATTGTTAATGTTCCAGCTATGGTGGTAGTAGAAGCTGTTCCAGCTCCAAGAATTACATCCACTTCTGCGTTATCATCCGCTTGTCCTAATATTTGTAACCCTAATGTGTTAGTTGCATCATTTTCTGCTACATAAAATCGTAGACCTGCTGCTTCTGAACCTGCCGCAGAATCTATAATATAAGAATCAATATAAGCTAAACGTTCATGAGTATTCTCAGCCGCATCTGTACCATACCATTCGATAGTACCCATGACATCATTATCGTCACCTGAGCCACTATCTTTATTAAATCTAATTTTCCCAGCCGTGGCTCCAGCGTGAGTATTGGTAAGCTCTATCATCGGCAGGTTAGCCGAAGTTGAAGTTGCTGTTAGAGTATCTCCGGTAAAGGATAATGTACTTTCGGCTGTAATCGCACTAGTACCTGTGCCCGTAAGAACAGCATTATCTGTTAAAGAAGAAGCCCCAGTACCACCATGGGCTACGGCAACGTCTGTCGCTTCCCAGACACCTGTCGCAATAGTTCCAACTGCCGTTATCTGCGTTTGTGACGCATCTACCCCTATGACAGAACTTGAAGCTGTTAATCCTGTACCAGCAAACAAAGTGGCTAAATCGTGGACTGCTTCTTTATTCATACTTCCAGATGCACCACCATCCAGAAACAAGATGTAGTCCCCGTCAGCTACAGCATCTTCTGTGGCAAGTGCAGGAGTTAACTCCACGAAGTTATCAAGCCCAATTTTCTTTATCACTCCACCGTCATCGTAAAGAAGTTCGTCTGCCGCTGCCAAGCCGGAAGTAATTTCTGTCTGCCCGGAAATAGTATTGTTGTTCAGCATAGACCCTTCAACTGCATTTGCCTGAATCGTTCCTGCTCCGGTTACATTACCTGAACCATCGAAAGATGCTGAAGTCCAAGCCACATCACCTGTCATAGCTATTGTCCTACCTGTAGCTAATGCAGTTGCTGTCGTAGCGTTCCCTGACAAAGCACCTGAGAATGTGGTTGCAGCTACTGTACCAGAGCTGGGGTTATAAGTAAAATCACCATCGGATTCCAGCCCAAGGTTCCCTCCATCAACATCTCCACCTGCTGTAAAAATAACTGCATTGGTTTCGCTGGTACTTTCATTATCGGTAATAGTTACTGTAGTTGCAACAGTTGCAGTTGTCGCTGTACCAGAAAAATTAGGGGCTGATAATGTACCTGTACTAGGATTATAATTAAGATTCCCATCCATTTCTAGACCGTGAGTACCTGTAGAAGTTGCAGCACCAGCAACAAAAGTAATTAAATTAGCTTCATCAGTATCTTCATTGTCCGTAACTGTAATAGTCGAAGAAGTAAGACCACTAACAAAGTTAGTTCTGGTCATGTATTTAATTACATCAGGGGTTTCAGAAACGTCTAGAAGTAATATTAAATCGTCCCCCGCAATAGAAGATAACACCGTTTGGTCGGTAAAGATATCTCTATCTATTGAGGTAGCTTTTATATTTGTATCAAATAAGGTACCTCTATGTAGTCCACCTGTACGATTACGAGAGGAAGGCATTTATCTCCCCCAGATTATTCCACGAATTCTAGCATTCGTACCAGAAGCCCTTATTATACTAATCTTTTCATTAAACCAAACACCATCATCAAAATATCCTTCATTTTCAGGAATAAGCATTGAAGATGTTGTGGCGGTACCATCAAATTCAATATAAGCATCAGCTAATTCAACCACAAAGGAAATTTTATTTGCTTCTTCCATAGTTAAGGTAACCGCATCTTGGGCACTACCACTACTCGTAGTAAAGGTAAAAGCTTGATGCTTTCCATAATTTTGAAGTAATTCAATTTCTTGTCGCCATAATTTCGGTGCCATAGTTTATCCTTTTTTTCTCAATAATGTCGGTTTACTTAATCCCAATGGGTTTCCTCTAGACTCGAAGGAAGTAGGAAATTTAAATCCTTCTCTCTCAGAGATAGCTGCTACTGAAGCAAATCTAGGTTTCTTTAATTCTTCAAACATTTCTTTATTTTCTGTAGAAAGAAAAGATATGTCCTTCTGCAATTCTTTAATTATTGAAGTCATTTCAACTATATCGGAGTTCAAGTTTTTATTTTCTTTTTTTATTATTTTAGACTCCGCTTGAAGAATAAGATCATCTTTTGTTATTTTAGTTCCTAATTTTTTAATCTTATTAGCTACTTCAATTGCTTTATCTCGCTCTACTTTACTATTAGAAAAATCTAAATTTAAAAGCTTTATTTGTTCATTGGCTTCAGATAGTTCATCTTTAATGTTCTTATTTATTATACTCAACTCGGAGTTTTTTACACTTTCTAAATTTAAATTTTTTTGTGTTTCGTTCTTATGCACAAGGGCTTCAAGTTTAGACTGTATTGCTTTTGTTTCGTTTGTCTCAGCCTCTTGTAAAGTATTTTTTAAATTATGTATAATTAAAATTTTCTCATTAATAATATCAATTTTCTCGTCATGATGTTCAACGGCAATTTGAAGTTTACTTTGGAGCTCTGCGACTTGTCCATTTAATTCCCGATGTTGATTAATAATTTGTTTGATTCTAGGTTCACGATTTTCATATACCACGAAAGATTTTTGAATAGGATCAAATTTAGCTTTAAGTGCTTCCAAAGCCTTCGCTAACAAAGCTTTTTGTCGGGAAAGAATTTCTCGTTGACTTCGGTCAACTTTAGATTGTTCTTGTATTGCGTCAAAATCAATCACTTTTTTTGTTAGTTTTTCTAATTGATCTTGATATTCTTTCTCTTTTGAAACATTAACAAATTTTATTTGAGAAACTTTTCCAAGTCTCTTATTTACTGTAGAAAGATTAGCTTTATTAGAATTAGATTTAAAATCATTAAGTTTCATAAACAATAGCCGGTTTTGTGGCGTATATCCTATCCCCTAAATTACCTCTGTAAAGGTTCTCAATCCAATTTTTAGAATTTGATGGATCAATTCCTAGGGTTGGCTTACCGTTAGAATCATTTATCGTATAACCTGCACCAACATAATTTGAATTGACGAGTCTATTTATATAACCCCCTTTACCGTGTGAGGCTAGATACGTTATTTCTACTTTATTAGTACTTTCGGTATAGGTAATATCCGCTAAGAAATCATCTTTTCTTGGGTCATTCCACTCTATAGGAGAAACGGTATAATAACATTTAACTCTATACTGTTTGGGTAGTGTTTTCTCTACTACAGCGGTTTTTACTTTTTTATTTGTAGTTCTAGTTTTTGGACTTTTCTTTACCTTAGGCATTGCTTATCTCCTTAATTTTGACTTACATTCAAATTAGAATGCTTACCTGAAATTCTTGACTTTGGTTTTCGTTTTGACTTTCTTGTTGGGGTACGTCTTAATGAACCTAAACCCGTCTTATTAGTTGGGGCTTTAATTCTAGATTTTGCTCCCGTTCTAAATTGACTTGTTGGGCCTTTGGCACTTCCCACACCAGCTTTAGTTCCTTGAGCTTGTTCAGCTACGTCTACAGTAGTTCTGTGAACTCGTCCTGTACCGATATGACGTAATCTACCTTTACCACTCAATCCACCAACATTTCTTTGGTGAGCTCCAGCAGCAGAAGAACCTGCACGAAGGCGTTTTTTACCTCCACTACCGACATTAACCTTTCCTAGATTACCTTCTTTAGTCCACCTGTGGCTTACTGGGTTCCATACCTCTCCCGGTCTGGGGGGAGCAGGTAGCCTTTTATCTAAAAAAGTTTCTCCTGCCTGTACCCCCTTAGAAACAGGAGCTCGGCGTACATAAGTATCAGATGAATCTGACCAATGTTTTTGTAAATCTTCCATAGTTACGCCATCTTTAAGAGACTTGCGTTTCATTTGACGATTAATCATTCGTTCCCATTCTCTTTGTTGAGCTGCGGTCATTTCTCCTCTTGGAGAACCTCCACCGGAACGAACAATTTCGTCACTTAATCCAAGACCCGCTAGAAAAGCAACTAAATTTGAGCTGATTTTTTGAAGAGGCTTAGAAGTTGTCTGAGCCTTCTTAAGGAATTGAGGTTTCCCTACATCCTTATATTGTTCACTATGAATCCCCATGGCTTTTCTAACGGCTTGCATAAATAATCCTTCTGGAGAATCATCTACTTCTAGCAAAATTTTATTTAAAGCGGTGATATTTCCTTCGGATAAGAAAGTAATAAATTGGGTTACATGATTTGAAGATTTTTTCTGAGCCTGTTCTGCTCTTTGGGCTTGAATTTTTTTAGATTCGTCTGGATTATTTTCTTGCCACGCTTTAGTTCTTTCGGCAGATTTTTCTTTTGTATCTTCTAGTTTTTTCTTACCAGCCGGCCCCTTAAACTTTCTTGCACCCGCACTTGTTTTTACATCTTTTTTGCCATACGTACCTTGTGTATGTTTTCCATCTATCATAACCCGATTTTGTTTACCCCTTCTATTTTGAACAGACGGGGTTGCTACAGCACCGTAAAATTCTTTTATTCGACTTTGTTCCCCTCTAGTAAGTTCTTTATAAGGTATTAATTCTGCAACACCCCGATATTTTTCAGCCAGATACCTAGCTAGACCCCATGGGTTTCTAATAGCATCTGCTTTTTGAAGGGATTTTGATTTAAATAAATTTAGAAATTTTGCCATTCTATGTCTCCTAAAATATTATACTCCTATTTTATCTTTTTCTTTAGTCTTTTGTACGTATAAATGAAGTTGTAAAATTTCATTAGCTGTTAATTCGTCGATATCGGCTTTACCGAATAAATTTCCTATTATTTTTTTAGCTTTATTTGCTGCTGTTGTGGCTGTTTGTCTTACATTCGTAGTTACATCATCTACTGATGGTGGAGTCACTGAACCTTTCGGATTTTCTGAAGCAGATGTATGTAATCCGGTATTCTGTAATGCATTATGGGAAACATTATTAATAGGAGGTTTTTTTACATTTTCAACTTTTGGTAAAATTCCCTTTCTTCCTGTTATTGCGGGTTTTGTTGGTTCTAAAGCCGATCTAATTGCCTGACTTTGACCTAATCGTTGAGCTTGTAATTCTTTATTTGTAGAACCGGGGGAAGATGGACTCAAGTTTACTCTATGAACACCATGTTGTGAAATTAACATATGTCCGTCAAGTGGGGTATCCGTCAGGGTACCCGTAGAAGGATCATGTGTAGAAGTATGGAACCCGAATGCTGATGCGGTACCTACCTGAGCTCCTCCAGCACCATTATCTTTTCTCCAGTCATCAAGATTCTTTTTTAAACCCCAAGCTCGTGTTTCTTCATGCCATATATATCCATTAGCAATTTTTCGTCTTGCTACTTCTGGATCAGGAGGCCCTGTTTCAGGTCTTTCATTTTCCTCATGAAGAAAGGCTTCTTTATGTATACCAGATTCTTCTAATTTTCCTGTGATTGCATTAAATTCATCTTTTGCATTTTGTAGGGCTGTTTCATCGCCAGATTTAATTGCACCTTCCCACTTATCATGGGCGGTATGTAAATCATTCATTAATGATTGTTGGTTCTCATTCAAATTTAAATGATGATGTTCTTTAACACGGGAGCCTTTTGCATCAACTTCTCCATTTTTAATGTGATCATCACTACCATCATCGGCTAAAGATTCTACATCATAATCTTGGTTATCATGATTGTATTTTTGTCTTCCTATCATTTTCCCGTTTTTATCAAAAACCCCCCATTTAGTTGCATCCCCTTTATGTTCAGAAAATACTTTATGGGCTTCTTTTTGCTGATCTTTTTCTTCTGCAGACCATTTAACTTTTTCATCTCGATCTATATATTTATCATGAAAATTTCTGGATTGTTGATCCTTAATATCATCATGAGTTCTAAATATTCTATTAGCTTCCGGGCTGTTGGGAGCATGTCCAGAAGATATAATTTTATCTGCTTGTTTTTCTGCTTCATCTATATTTGCTCCTGTTCCCATCTCAGGAGCATCTCTTCCTTGTATTTTATCTGGATTCTGTAATAAGTAAATTTGTTTAAAAATCTTATCTTCGGTTTCTTTAGATAACGTTCCTTTATTATCATCTCCATAATATTTATAATGTGCTATTAAATCACGAGCTAATGCAGTAGAAGTAGCTCCAAATCTATTGGCATGTCTTTCTTTTCCATGTCCTAACCAACGTGAAACACCTTTTTCACCATATAATTGTTCGGTAATTTTATCTATTGAAGAAATATGGTCAGGAAGTGTGTTAGCATCTTTATACGCTTTAAGTGCTGCATCTGTATCCCCATCAAATTCATCTATTACCTCCTGTGCTTCCTTCTCTGGTATATCCGCTTTCTCTTGTAACTTAAGGCTTTTTTCGTGTGCCTCTAATGCTTTATCGGCATCTCCATGTTCTCCTATTAATGCCTTCGCTTTTGTGGCAGTTAATTTTATACCTTTCTCCTCAGCCTTCGTTTGTAAGTTGGTTACTTCAGTTTTTACTTTATTATCTGCTTTCTTTGCTTTTGCTGCTGCATCTGCTTCTGCTTTCTTTGCTTTTGCTGCTGCATCTGCTTCTGCTTTCTTCGCTTTTACTTCTGCTGCTTTTTCTTGAGCCTTGTTCTGTGCTATATGTTGTGTATTAAAATAGTCCCTTAAGCCCTCATGATTATTTTTATATTGGTTCAGTAATTTCTTTCCGAATGCGTCTAATGTCGGTTTATATGGTGATGACGGGGGATATTTTTGTTCGTATGCAAATTTAAGTAACCCATCGCTTTTGGCTGCATCGTACAAAAGTATATTGTCCTGTTCGGTGTCTCCTGTAAAGGGAATACCTTCTGTTGAAACTTCTTTATCTGTTGGAGCGTCTGTAGATTTTGGAGCTTTTTTATCTGTTGGAGCTTTTGTAGGTGTATCTTTTGGTGTGGGTGGTGTCAAACTTACATTCACATCCTTCCAAACACTCCCATGCTTAACCCAATGCTCGCTAAGTTTCTTAAAATCATCCTGTGTTAGTTGCTTGTCTGCTGCCCTATTTAATAAATCTTGGAAATCTAAAGCATCAAAATCTTGTCTAGCTTCAGATGCTTCCCATTCACTAAACTTTGTATCTTTTAGATTAGTAAAATGATCCTTTAAATTATTTAATACCTCTTGAGCTTGGGATTGTTGATCTTCAGGAACTTTTTCCTTTTCCGATTTTGCTTTTGCTGCTGCATCTGCTTCTGCTTTGACTTTTGCATCTGCTTCTGCTTTGACTTTTGCCTCATTATCCTGATGAGCTTTTAAGGCATTTTTAGGGTTTTTGTGTTCCCGTATTAATGCTTGTGCCCTTTTGGTAGATATTGTTAGACCTTGTTTTTTAGCGGCACTTTGTAAATCCTTTATAGCGTTCTGTTCGGCTATTCTTGTATTTGTTTCTCGTTGTGTTTTTTTCTCTTGTGCATCAATTAACGTGTCTAACTCTTTTTGATTTATTGTTGGGGGTACAACGTCTTTAAGTGCTCCTGATATCTTAGCTTTGTCAGTAATTACAAGATTTTGTAAATATTTTTTCTGTTCTTTATTCTCCCAAGGTTTTCGTTGAGTAGTAGTTTCTCCAATTGTCTCTGAATAATCAAATAAGAATTCACCCGCTTCGGGGTTTATTCTATATGTTCCGTCCTTTTTCTTTATTACATCATCCGCTTCTAATTTTACATTATGTACAGTTGCGGAAAATGGGGCAGGAGGAGGTTTCTCTTCAACTGTTCCTGTTCTTTTTTTATGCTCATTAATAAAATCGGAATCATTACCCCACGCATCTTTACCTGTTTTAAAATGATCTATATATCCCTGTTCAAGATTACCTGTAGCTGGTATTTTCCCTCCTCCTAAAGCATCAGACCAATCTGGAATTGTTCCTGTGGCTTCATCTTTATCATCAATATCAAAAAGATCAGTTACTTCCTTTCTATTGGTAGGATTTTGAGCATTTATAAATTTTTTAGCCGAAAGTTTAGACGAAAAATAGTCTCTTTTTACTAGCTTATCAGCTGTTTTATCGATAGTATTGTTTAACTGTTTCTGAGTTTCTTCCACTTCTGCCACTATTGGTTCTGGAGTAACCAAATTATCGTCATTTGTTAAGTCTACTGAACTACTCTCAAATTTCGCAGCAGAAATATGGTAAGGGTTTTGGGATGACGTTCCCAACTTCAGACCTGTCGCAAGTAAATGAGCTGCTCCTTCAATAGATAATGGATACTTACCTTTTGTTGATCTAGCATTACTAGCAATATATCCTTTATCTCTAGCCGTTTGCTTACCTACGTTAGCATCAACCGTAAAAGGATGTTTATTGTCAGATAAATGCTTGAATAATTTATCTCGATCTTCTGAAGAAAGACTGAAAACCCATCCTGCTAAATCCTCCTGTAACCCTTCTGCCGCATCATCCCTCTCAGAATAAAAATATTTGTCTATATTATTCCCAAAATTATCTAGTTTGGTATCGGTAAGTCCATTTATAAACTTCTTTCGTTCTTTTCGAGTCCACTTTTGTGCTACTATAACCTCTAAAGCATCCTCTACAAAACGTTTAGATAGGGAAGCTTTTTCAATAAAATCTGCAAATTTTTCTAATGAAGATTCGTTAGCCATAGCAAGAGCTTTGGCATTAGTATTATGCTGTCTTGTTCGTTGGGAAGCTTCATTCCACGCAGCACTTTCCCTAGATTCTCCTTCAGGAACAGGTAAATCCGGGTCATCCCTTAATGAAACATATAATTCTTTAACCTTTGACATAAAATATTATACTGTTAATAGTCCTTTAGCAATCAATTTTTCTTTGTTAGCTTGGTGTTTTGCTGTCAGTTCATCTTTGTTTCCACCGTAATATTCTACGGCAAATCCTTCTTCACACATTATTTTATTAATACTGGTAGTTCCTTCTGGTGTAAATATCTCTCCGAGAATACGCCCAAACTTCCCCTTACCATGACTAACTAAACGTATATTAGAACCTATAGGACACATATCCAGAAGAAACTTTTTAGATATTAATCCTCTTACTTTTTCTTCTTTATCCCTAGTTCTGGATTCTGGGGTATCTATACCTAACATACGGATACGCTGTTTGGTTAATTTTGTAGAAAAACCTAGATCAATGTCTACATCTAAGGTATCTCCATCTATTATTCTTGTGACTTCACAATAATACTCGTACATACTAGCTCCTTGTCTGCTTTATTATACTAGATTATTGCTGATTTGTACCTCATTCTTGACAAATAATTTTCTAAGTTCCTTCCGAAATTGTGTACCTAATACCCATGCCACAAGTTTTAGGTAAACATAACCAAAGTTTGGCCCATGATGATCATTTTTTACATTCTTCCAGTTATATAAAATTACATGGGACATCTCATGACAAATATACCATGGGTTTTGGGCAAAGACGGGAAGAAAGATTTTAGTTTTCCATCCCCTTGCAACATCAGTTACATGATATTCATCTTTACAAATAATTTTTGGTATCTTTATATCTGCCCAAATACTAATCTGTGTTACAAATTCAGTAATCTCATCTTTAGATAATATTTGTCCATTATTAAACAATGGCCATTCCTCTTCTGCTTTATATATTTGTTTAACTTGATAATCTTTCATTATTAATATCCTTAATATATATTTAAATAGTAAGTATTTAAATAGTTAACTTAATTAAATAATATAGAGTATAACACACCTAATTTTCTTTGTCAAATTCGATAATTCGATTACATTTCTACAGATACCTTTGACATAATTCAATTTATTTGGTATCATTAAATAAGTAAACATGCGAATGGAGAACCGAAGGTTCGACTCACGCTTGTGTTTTCCCTGAAAACCCTTAACGGGGGTGGAGTATTATGAATGAAGAATATATATGCGAAGAATGCGGAACTAACGTAGAAGATCATTTTGCTGAAGCTTACGAAATGTTTGCTGATTCTTATGATGGTAATGGATATTTATGTGAAGAATGTTATGAGGAGATGATATTTGATGGTGCGTAGAATAATTTCTGACTTAGCTTACCTTATATTGGGGTTGACATTAGGTTTAATTTTATATATAATGGGTAAGAGGAAATGATTGATATACAACAAAGTTTAATGTATACATTTTATTTTGTCTGTGGTATACTGTTAGGAATATTACTATCTGATATTAGTAGAAAGAAAAGAAAATGATTGATAAAGATAAGCCTAGTATTAGCCAAGAGCATTGGGAAGAACTTATGGAGTGGTATGATGGTGCTTTGATGGCTGATGGTTTTGGAGAAGCTTTGATTGGGTTTGGTACTCAGTTTAACCGCCCCCTTGCAATTTATGATTCTAATAAATGTATTGATATACTTGTAAAAAGGGATGGTATGACTCCAGAGGAAGCACAGGAGTATATGGACTACAATGTATATGGAGCTTATATGGGGGAAGAAACCCCAGTATTTATAGGAGATTATATTCGTGAACCCCACTACGAAATTTGATTTTGAATTTATGGGTAAGATAGATGAAGATAAATATATGTTCATTATCAAAGCCAACCCAAAATGGAATGTATTATCTTTTAATGAAAAAACTAAAATAATTGATAGACAGGCTTGCAAAACGGACAGCCGTATGCTAAGATATATAAGAAGAAAAACTGGTAAGATACCAATTATTCCTACAATGGAATTACAAGCATTAAGGAAAGTAACATGGAACGATTCAGATGACGACTTCATTTTATTCGGAAAAAGCGGAGATGTATAATCAAATAGTTGATATTTTTGATAGTATTCGTTATGATTTATTCATTATGGAAGCTAGACAAAACGATAAAACTGATGATATTATAGACAAGTTATATAGATTAAAGGAGTACAATATTTATGAAGCTTAAGCCTTTTGGGAGTCTTATACTTATTAAGATTCTTCCCGAAGATAGTGAACCGACTACTACGGGTGGCATAGTCATGCCCTCTACTATTGATAACTCTAGAACCCCTCGTATTTGTTCTATAGTTGCAGTAGGGCCTGAGGTGCGTAACATACCCATCGATACAAAGGTTCTTATACCTAGAGATGCAGCAGCAATGCCTTTGGATAATATAATTCCCCCTGACGAGGGTGGCAGCGTATATGCACTAGTACAGCCTTTAACGATTATTGCTACCTTGTCTGAATGATATGGTAGTAACGTAACCCTTAGGGAAGGTTATGGATAACTGGATTAAGGACGTAACATGCTCGATAGAATGCGGAAGTATTTCCCCATCCCATTGATTTTATTCGGTGGTATCATGGCAGATGTTTCCAGACATGTAGCAGATGACATAATGACCATTCAAATTATTGCGTGGACTTGTGTTATCGTAGGAGCTATTGGATTAGCTCGAATTGTCTGGAATAGGATTAGGTGGTTTTGGGGATAATGACTCCCCCGAATCTTAACAGAAGCTTAGGACGTATACAAGAAATATATACCGATATAGCTAAAGTTGCAGATAAGGTAACGAAGAGCAGGTGTCCATACAAGGATGCCAAGTCGATGTGCACAGCTATGTTTGCTTGTTCCAACCAAAATTGGAATGGGCAACATAGCCCAATATGTACTGCCAAAGATGGAGACTTGAACTATAGGAAGGCATGGAGACTTTAATATATGTACATTATTCCACATACGAAAGAGATGGTTGCCCAAGCCTTACAAAAAGCTAAGAAGTTAGGAAAACTAAAAAATTCTATAACTAAGGGTAGGGGAAATGCGGCAGGATATTTAGGAGAAGAAGCGGTTGCAAAGTATCTTAACGCAACCATCATGAGCAATGACGAAGGCAACCAAAAATATAACCACGACCTAATCCTACAAGATGGGAGAAGGGCTGAGGTTAAAACCAAAAGGCGTACCGTGCCACCATTAGATCATTACGATGTCTCTATTGCACAAACAAGCCTACACCAAAAACCCGATGTATATATCTTTGTCAGCTTAGAGTTCAAGGAATCTAAACGACTGGGTAAGAACATGGTATATAAACATCTACAGAATGTATGGTTACTAGGAGAAAAAACGCCGAAGGACTTCCTTGACCAATCTAATAAATGGAATACTGGTGATATTGATAAATCCAATAACTTCATCACAAAAACCAACATGTACAATCTACCAATCAATCTCCTAGATGATATCAAGGTATGATTCGCTATTGCGTTCTATCAGGTACACTTATTTTTATTTTAACCGTTCCCCCACCTGCTATTGGCAATGACGAAAAACTTATCCAATTATTTCATGTACTAGGCAAGATTTATACCAAACCTTATAAAGGTGGTGGTTTTCTACGTGGTGATCCTGTCGAAGTTGACATATATCGTTCATCTACCGATGAAATTGCTTAAATGCGATATCGTATTTAACCACTCTCAAAAAGTCTAAAATATTACTCTCAAGTAAGATACCTAGTTTATGGCTAACTTCCCTAGGGCGTTTTCGCATAACCGGGGGGGTAATGAATACAAGATTTAACATGGCCCCCTAAGGTACTTTAATTTAATTTTGTTTTATAATTCTTCCAGCACCAGAACAGATGTTCTAAAATAAAACTATTAAATATAAAGCTTTAATTTTACACGGTAACAGGTCTACCCTATTGACATAATATTAATTATTCGATATACTGGCCTTAATAGAAATTAGTTATTGGAAGGTAAAAAATGACTGACTGGATAATCAAAATCAAAAGAACCGAAATACTTCATAAGAAAGTATCCGCACAAACTGAAGCTGACGCAGTTTTTGAAGCAAAAAAATTACTACCTTATATGGTAAGTGATGATGCACAAGTCGAAGCAATAGAGGTTACTCTCGACATGACTGGTAAAGAATGGATGATGTAAAAATTTCCCCTAGTGTAAAAGCTGGGGGATTTTTTTTTGGTTTGAATTTCTCTATGATATATCTATGAGAAAAAAGACTCTCTACCCAGACAAGATAGAGAGCCTATATTCTCGATTACCCCAGATTTTTCTGGAGGTTTGGGTAACCAAGCAAAATTCTAACCTCCAGAAATTATCTACTTTAAACCTCCGACTTGATTTTGTAACTGCTCTATTTCCCCATCAATAAATTCTTCTAATCTATCAATTTGAGATTTTAATTTTCTCATTGTTGTTGTCATCTCATAAGTATCGATTTGTAGATTTTGATATTTCTCAGTATCTATTAAACCCATATCCCCATAACTAATGTCGTCAATTCTAAAATTTACATCAGACATTTTTAAGATTACGCTAGAAACACTTTTAAGGCTTTCGTCGTCTTCCTCCGCAAAACGTTTAGATAAAAATCTTAAATCCTCACGTAACGGGTATAACTTTGATAATTCCATTTTTTAACCTCCAGATTAATTAATGTATACCGTTAATGCTAACTTAATATTTTCTAAAAATCAAGCCTAATTGATACCTAATTTAAGATTTTTTAATATTAAAATTATCTTAGATATATCATAGCGATTTTTACGATTTTTAAAAAGTCTTAAATTAGTTGCTAAAACGCTTGATTTTTGCCCGATTTGTCTGCTAAAATATGGAGTATAGAGATTTTTATTCTGGAGGGATTAAATGGACAGACAACAACCATATGAAAAAGATATTTTTCATCTCGGAGCTCAAGCGGAATTTCACGCCATAATTGACGGAATGATTAAAGAGGGATTTAATACCGCAAAAACTAAACGAGGATGTCGGGGAGCAGTAAAACGAGCTCTCACAAAATTAGAGTTTGAATACTTTGAATATGCCGACCCTGAATTTAACGGAACCAAAACAATAAACCGGATTATATTTGGAACAGAAGACGCACCATTTGATTGGGCAATTGAAGTCACAGGGATAACAAGTTTCGACAATCCTAAATTTTATTTAGAATGTGAAACTGGTTACGCTTTTAGTCTGGAGGATAAATAAATGAATGCATTTCAAAGAATGGAACAAGCTTACAAAACCGCCAAAGTTGAAATTAAATTTTTGGAAGAACAATGCGGCAAGGAAAAACTTGAATTATTAAATGAGATTAGACAATTAAAAATAAAATTAGGGAATCGGGAAAAAGGAAAAAACACCGAATAAAAATCTCTCTATGATATATCTATGAGCATTTTAGGGTGAGTACAAACTAATGTACCCTACCCTAAAAGTTCAGTTACAATTCCGACTCATGAATTGGTTCATAAGCATTTTTAGGAATTTGGGCAATTGGCATACCGTCACGTTTCTGGTTGTTTTGAACAACCTTAACGCAACTTTTACAAATCGCTTGACGGATACCCTGCGGATCACGTACAGACGGAACCTTATGTGGGTTAAAGGTCATCATCTGACCGCAACCATAACACGAACCCATAGCCATTGCATATCCCATTTTAAACCTCCAAGTTTAATTATTAAAAACCGTTAAGTTAATTATAAACTATATGCCCCAAAATAAAATATCCAGCATACTCTTTTTTATCTTATCACTTCGCCCCCCCCTTCGTTCCACAGTTCCATAGTTCCCAGTTCCATGAATATTCCCTATGATATATCTATGATATTTCTCCCTAAAAAACCCGCCGTTAAGCGGGTTCCTTAAGGTCGAATAGTTCATTAATAGCGGTAGCCGTCTCATAAGCGTTTACATTTTGAAAACCTTTAAAGTTTGGCGTACTGTCTTGGCTCATGTCAACCGCCATATTGTAAGCGTCGTTTTTACTTGTGTAAGTGTCGCCGATATCTTTCTTTTCACTTAATGCTATTTCACGAACTGCGGAAATAAAGTTTAAAGTTTCGATATTTGTTACCGCTGGAATATCCTCGATATGGTTTTCAATGGGATAACGAACAAACATTTCAGCAAGGTTGTACAATGGAACACTGTTACTTATCCATAGATTAAACGCCCATGTTTCACGATTAGACCAACCATTGTAATTATTCTCTGTTGTTGCAGGTATGTAACCCATAATTTTTTACCTTTCTTATTAAGTTATATTGTTTTGTTTCTAATACTTTAATTATACCTTATGAAATTAGAGATATAAATAGAAAGTCTATTATCATTTATCATTTCCCCAGCCCAGCCCCCGTTCCACAGTTCCACCATTCCAGCACCCCAAAAGGTATATGATATATCTATGAGCAAATCCCTACTCATCAATAGATAAGTAGGAATTTAAGGGATTTATGCGGACTCACATTCACCGCACATATAATCCGCACCCATAGAGTTGCCCACATAAGCACCATGTCGACAATAACTGTTAGGGTCATCGGGTGTTTCTATCCCGTCGTCGGGGATGGAATATGGCCAGCATCGAGGACAATCCTCTATATCGCAGTACTTGGAATCGTGATTCATAATTAACCTCCTAGGTTAAGTATAGCATATGCCACAGAATAGAAACATCCAGCATACTCATTTTTATCACAGACCAAGGCTACCCCCCGTTCCACAGTTCCATGGTTCCCACACCTACAAAAATCTATATGATATATCTATGAGCCAAATGGGGCAATATTAGAAAAATATTACCCCATAGATTACGCTTACCAGCCGTAATCCCGCTCACGTTCCGCTAGACGTAAGTAGTACGCCCGTGGCGCAGGCTAGGCAGGCGGGATTACCCGCGTTGTTGCCATAATACCAACACCTCCCGTCACAGGCAGGCGTGCTATTGCAGCCATCACAGTCAGTGGTCGCCCCGTCGGTAAACCAACATTGACCGTCTTCGATCCCACACACGCCTTGCTTGTCCCCGCATGACGGACACGTATGCGTGACCCCCGCCCCACACTCATTTGATTGTCTAGGCATTTTAAACCTCCAGTTTAATAATTTGCCTTTAGGCAAATTATAACATGGCTGTCAAGTTAAAAAGCAGGTAAGAAAAAAAGCAGGTACATATCTTATCTAAAACCTATACCCTTCATTCCACAGTTCCACTATTCCTACCATAGGGAAAATTATCTTAGATATATCATAGGGAAATTTAAGTAAAAAAATTCCCCAGTTTTTACGCTGGGGAAAATTTTCTACATTAAACCATGTTCAACCAATGGTGATTGAAAACCATGTGGACAAGTTCCATCGGGTTCTACTAAACAACCATCAACAGTATTGATATCCTCATCAAGCATAGATGAACGCAATGCCTGTTCTAATGACATGGCTTTAGGTTTTACTGGATTATCTACCAATTTTTGACCCAAACCCGTACCGAGTCCACGCCCCGAACCATGTATATTAAAACAAGATTCACACATGAACGCCCATTGACCCGTTTTAGTTTCAGCATCATATTCAGCTTTTGTTTTTGTCTGACAAAAATCGCACCACTGATTATCCCATTTTATCTCTGTTGGCATTTTAAACTTTCTACTAAATTTTAGCTTATGGGTTAATTATAGCATAATATAAAACGGTCATGTGATAAAAACCCCCCTAGATACCTCCATATTTTATCACTTCCCCCCATTCCACCATTCCATAGTTCCAACACCTAAAAAAGGCTCTATGATATATCTATGATATTTAATTTTTTATTATTAAAAAATTTAAATTTTTAAGGGTAACCACAAGACAAAATGATTACCCTTAAATTCTGTAGGTCTAACTAGGGACTTCTGGTTTTTCTGCTTGTATGCATTTTTGAATATAGGTACTTAATGTGTTAACATCGGCAACTATATTTCCAATAGCGGTTTCTAAATCGTCTACGTTGATTGGACTATCTGACCAGAATCTATCCTCATCATTCGGGAACAACTCATCTAGATTCTTTATTAAGTCCTCTATATAAGTTTCTGCGTTTGGGTTTGCCATGATATTGTCTAGCTGTACCATGTTATTCCAAAGCTCCGTTAGTGTCTCTTGTCTTCTGTCTTGTGTAGGAGTTAATCCTAATGTCATAGTAACCTCCATTACTAATGTTATATAACCAGTATATCATGACAATATCAAAAAGGTCAACCAATCAATATCCATTATCCTATTATTATTATCATAGACCGCCATTCCACCGTTCCCAGTTCCAAATCATAGGTAAAAATGCTCATAGATATATCATAGTTAAAGTGGGTGGCTGGGTAGTTAAATAAGGGAAACTACCCAACCAGAAAATTTAAGGTGCGTCTACTTTACAATGAATATTATATGTGTCGACACAATCGCCACAAATATATTCAATTCCTGTTCTTAACACTTTCAAAGGTAAATCTGCGGTACACATATCATGTTCGCATATCGTACCCTCAAAAGAATCTGACGGCGTGCCCTTCTCACATAATCCACATGGTGCGAAATCATTACTCAATTTAAATTATCCTT
>Ga0114901_1000602_pt1 | contig 23603 bp, 37 predicted proteins | sample MalvireepMed_s16_FD_89686 | JGI IMG/M metagenome (GOLD analysis project Ga0114901, IMG submission 89686) | Marine viral communities from the Global Malaspina Expedition - Malaspina viral metaG DeepMed_s16 | ecosystem: Environmental > Aquatic > Marine > Oceanic | place: Mediterranean Sea... | reverse complement strand
TTATAACACTGAAGTGCTAACACTGAACTAGATATTTTGCCTAACACTGAACTACTGTAACACTGAACTACTGTAACACTGAAACACTGCAACACTGCAACACTGAATTACTTAATAATCAGTGACTGTTCCATCCGGACAGTGACACGTCACTCTGTTACTATATTGTGGAATCATAAATTTTAAATTAAAGAATTCTTCAATAATGAGCAGTAGTTTTTTAATTAATAAAGAAATATATAACTGTGACACTGAAACCTCCCGAAGACGAAATCGGGGGGTTATTTTTTTATACCGGGGGTCTCATGGAAACATTTGTTATTACACTTCTATACACTTTGCTAGCACTGCCAGTAGCCATCCTTGGCGGGGCACTGATAGGCATAGTTTTAGGAACATTCATTAATTGGTACAGGGATAGTTTTGGAGATGACGATTATCATCGTTTTTAGTCTTCTAGCATACATTTTGTTCAAAAAGTGGAATTCTAAAAACTCTATTTAATAAATAAAGTTTCTCTATAGATTACGTGATCGTAAAAAAAGGTTTTATTAATTAATAAGACCTTTTTTGTTATTAATTAATAATAAACTTGTGCATACGAATCGAGATTTGGATAGAATAAGTTAGTAATGAAAAAAATCTACAACCTATACCTAAGAGGAATAAAATGTCCAAAAGAATGCAGGTACTCAGGCGGTTAATAGAATCGATAGAACCTAAGATTTGCATCGAAGAATTAAAACAAAGAAGAGGTGGACACATAAGAGCAAAGCTACGCACTGAAACAGGAAATCCGTTCCTATTCACCTTCCCCAGATCTCCCAGTGATTGGAGATCAGAAAGAAATTCTAGAAGCGTCTTAAGAAGACTAGCAAGGAGATAACAATGAATACAGCTCAACTAGAAAACAATCCTGTAGCACCGAAAGCTAAAAGCAAAATGAAGTTTTACTTAATTTGTGCATGCTGCGGGGTACTAATAGGCATTACTAAAGACCTGATTATTATGGTCTTATAATTTGAAAATTACATAGGGCACTGAGTCCTATGGTTGTTCACGAGAAAATAGACAAGTTTGGAGACCGTTGTGAAGTTATATGTAGGAAATTTAAGTTGGAACGTTGATGAGGGCATGCTTCGCACAGCATTTGCTGCTCACGGAAATGTTGATGAAGCCGTTGTAGTCACTGATAGAGACACCGGTAGATCACGTGGTTTTGGATTTGTGACAATGTCAGACGACAAAGACGCAAATGATGCAATTGAGGCACTGAATGATCAGGAACTCGATGGTAGAGTAATAAAAGTTAACGAAGCTCGTGCTAAATCTACCGGAGGTGGTGGAGGCTACAAGAAAGATGGCGGTAGTAACTACCAAAAGGGCGGCTGGTAAGAATCAAGACTATGGTTTGGTGGTGTGCGCATAGGTGAGGTTTGGTGATGTACGTTAAGATCAGGTCTTATTGGGCTAGCTAGGATATGCTTGGGTATATTCCGGTGGTTTTAGGTAAGGTTTGCTTACCTTTTGCGCGAAAAATGCATAAACTACGTTTATGAAATATAGATATGATATGGAAAGGTATGCATCGGTGGGATTCGGCAAGGTTCGCCTCGGTGGGCTCTGGAAGGCTGCGGAAGGGTGATGGTTAGCTAAGGCACTTCTTTCTTGTTTCTAACGGGACAAGAGAGACTTTTTTTTTGGTCCGGTGCGGCACTGTGAGGTAAGGTTCGTATGGGTCAGGTGGTGTAAGGTCCGCTGCGGTGTGGTAGATTCAGGTTAGGTCCCTTTCTTGTCTCTAACGAGGCAAGAGAGACTTTTTACGGTTGGATTGGGTATGTTAGGGTGAGTCAAGGTTAGGCAGCCATCGGTCAGGTTTGGAACGGCTTGGATTGGTCGGGTAAGGCACTCTCTTTCTTGTTCTTAACGGAGCAAGGGAGATTTTTTGAGGATGAGGTTGGCTTTGGAATGGTGAGCTGCGATTTGGTGGCGCTAGGGTCCCGTACGCTCCGGTAAGGTTTGATCCGGTATGATCCGGTAAGGTTAACTTCTTTTCTCTCCTACCTTTAGCGAGGTAAGAGAGGATTTTGTTGAGGTAAGCTCCTCTTGTGTCAGGTGGGGTGGGCTCCGGTCCCGTATGCAATGGTAAGGTACGTTTTTGGTTAGCTTCGTCTTGGTAAGCTGGGGTGGGATGTGGTGGGTTAAGGTACTTTTCTCTTGTTCTTAACAGGACAAGAGAGACTTTTTAAAGTGAGGTTGGCTCGGATATGGCAGGTTCTGTTGCGGCACGGTGTGATAAGGTAATGTGCATTTTTGGTAAGGTAAGGTAAACTTTGCTCCCCACGTCGTAAATATGCATAAAGTAGGAATACGCATTATGCATATCGTCTCTGAAATGTGAGTTTCAGAGGATATCTTTAACGGTAGAGTAGTTTGTTTACTCTGCCGTTTTTTGTGTTTATACAATTTGGGAATTAATAAATAATATTATGGCTAAGAAAGCACGTAAGAAGAGTAAAAAGAAGACTAAAAGTAGCATTAAGCCTGCAGCTGATCATAGTGCCCAGGGGCCCGCCGATGACCAGGACGCCACTGTCGGGATCCGAGCTGAAGGCATGCCTAAATTCAACCCTTTTTCCCCTACAGCTGATGAGATTCAAGCTGCAGCTGCCCAGGTAAATGACGGCGAAGGATCCCAGTCCCTTGCTGCACGTGGCCTCGAACTAGCTAGGAAAGGGTCCCTTGAGGATCCGCAGGTAGCTGAGGCAGCAGCACGCGAGTGGGGGATCAACATGTCAAGACTGACTAACACGGGCTCTCAAACTCCTACAGCTCATGAACTGTCAAAGGACCAGGGCACTGAACTGTCAGGTGACCAGGTCACTGAACGTAGTCCCGAGGAGCAGGCAGCCATAGAAGAGAATCTCCGAGCGATCATCAGAAAGAAGCACGAGGAAGACGGCTCAGCTGCAGGTCCTCCTATCCAGGACAAGATCCAGGTCCCAACCAAGATAGACATTAGGGCCTGTCCCTGGGGTTATGGAGTTTTCGCAACTGAGAAAATTGAAGATGGCGAGGTAATCGAAGAAGCTCCACTGATCATCCTGGCCCTTCGAACTGGAGACGCCAAGGATCAGCCAAAGATCTCAGCTCTATTCCCTCATACAACTCCAATTGGATGCAATTGTGAAGAATGCAAGGAGCTGGGTCGTCGAATGGTGATCGCCTCTGGATACGTGCAAATGTACAATCATTCTGATCAAGAGAATGCACGGATGCTGCAGCACAAGGCAAACAAAAGGATCTATGTGATCGAGGCACTGAAAGAGATTAATGCTGGTGAACAAATATTTATTAATTACGGATCTGGATACCCACGTCAGTGGTTGGGTCTACCTCAAGAAGATGCTTAGCTCTTTTTGTAATTCTTCTTTTTACTCGGAAAATCATTAAAAAACATCCCTGGTTTATTTGCACGAGGCGCTAAAGATCCCTACAGTGATATAGGTTCAGTAAGAAACGATGAGTTCAAAGCGGACTTGTCCGCAGAGAGTGAGTCGCAGAGAACTGAGCTTTGGTAAAGTCTGTGATCGAGAAATCAGTTGCAGGCAAAGCCAGGTACGGATTCGAGTCAACGAAAGTTGAGGAGATCCAAGCCGAACGACGAAGCCGAGTGAGATGCAAATCGAATAGAGCTAAGTCAGGGAGGTGTTCACGAAAGTGGACACCTCTTCTTTTTTGGGGTTTGGTAGAAGTATGCCATGCAAGGCTGTGGAAAGGTAGGATTATCTATGCTTAACTTTTTGAAACTACGAAAAAAGAAAGTGAAGCCCAGTCACGCTGATATCCACATGAAGGTCCTAGCTGATAAGATACGATCAGCTGATGATTTCGGCTCCTCTACAGTTAACTTAAGCTTAGATGAAGCCGTAGCACTGCTCGTGTTTTTACAGAACCTCGAAAACAAATAACTGACAAGATAATTTGCCCCCCAAAAAGCGGAGCGCCTCACGGATAGAGGTGCTCTGTTTTTTTAGCCGATAAACAATGGTGGGGAATTAATAAATTAATTTTAGAAAGCATACATATGGAACAGTTTCCAATAAAGATCAAGGATAAAAGAGACGCAAATGCCTGGGAGAATACGATTACTGTAGATCCTAATAGGGTAATGGTCTACGACATTGAAACGACCGGTCTGACCAAGTTTGATCACATCACGACAGTTGCCTGGTCCATGGCAGGTAAGCTAAAGCACTGTGTCTTCGGTGACGACTGGACCGAGTTCGAAGAAGACTGGAGGAGAGCTTCTGGCGTCGTCACTTTCAATGGGACCTACTTCGACGAAAGATTCATCACTAAGGATTTCGCACTTTCGAAACATCCTAGGCACTGTGATCTACGTTTCTTTTTAAAGGCCCAGGGAAGAAAAGGTGGTCTGAAGAAGCTTGCTGAAGCTGAAAACCTGAACAGACCTGCAGAGCTCGACGGAGTTGATGGGTTTTTTGCAGTTCTACTTTGGAAGTACTACCAGGAGACTGCAGATGATGAGGTCCTGAACCAGCTGCAGGCATACAACATCTGGGATGTGATCCTGACAACCGAGCTATTCAATCGATTTGTAGGGAATTGGCTACCTAGTGACTGGGACATGTTGCCGAATATCAACCTGGCTAAGCTTAAAGAGGTTAAGGATCACTACGAAGAACCAAAAGTTTTATCTATAGAACCAAAAAGTACAAGTACAAAAAAGGATCCCAGTCAGAAGACACGTATTTTGAACGAGTTAGCTCCGCCGAGCTGCGGCACGCCGATGTATGAAAAACCTGGTGATCCGCCTAGGGTTTGTAGATCAGAATCAAGCTTTGATCCAGGAGGACCTGATGCAAGTTGAAGGAAGTTCGTGCAGGTTACCTAAAGTTAATCGCACGTTGATGTATCTTACTGCAGCGTACTGTGTTTTCATGATCCTACTTTTCATGTGCCCGCACTGCCGCAGTATTTTATTTAACGTATAATCATACATGTATGAATTTGAGCTCTCAAGATAAGAAAGACGCCGGTCTTCTTGCCGGAGTGTTGTGCTTCCTGGTAGCTATCACCTTGGTCCTGATCTTATCCATGGACTAGCTGTCCATATTTCGTAATCCTATAAACCGTTTAAAGAGACCTATATATCTAATACGGGCCAAGTAGCCCCCAACTGACACTTAAAGCTTTTTTTTTGATCAAAAACATCAAGATCACATCAAGATCTTCGATGGAGCGTTCAAAAACACTGTTTTCGGGCCCGCAAACGCCGGTTTACCTGGTACGAACAGTTCAGGAATGACACGTTAATAACCTGCCATTTGGAAGAATTGTTTATTATTGACGGCGATGACCTGGAAAATTTAAGTTCGGCAGGTGTGTCTGGGGCACGAGGAGAACGTGCTGCAGGCACTGACAGATCCGAGGAAGAGTTCTCATGAGATGAGGGAAAAAATTTATTAATTGATTTGGTAATCCCACAAAATACACCACCGCCGCAACACTGAACTGTAATTAATAAACTTTGCTTTAAAACCTAAAGTTAGATATCCTAATATAGGATATTTATGAATACTAAATTCAAAGAACTTAGGGCCCGCAGCTACAAGCCAGCACACGGTGGATACCCAGGGAGGATCTCTTGGTCCATTAAGAAGAAGCCAGCTAGCACTGCAGACTATAAAAAGAAGAACTATGAAATATCGAATATGGAACAAGAAGATCTCTCAGATCATTGAAGCCGAGTCAATGGGCGCCGCTTACTACCAGGCACGTGACAGCTTCGGTGGCGATTGCAACGTTGAAAGATTAGATAATTGGGACACTGAAGATCCAGGATCATCTTCTGGAGGACCGGTACATATAGGGCACATACTGAAACCCATCAAGGAGAAGTATGAAGCGGAATTACAGAGGCGTAAAAAACAACGAGGGCCCTCTTCGTAAGACATGCAGGCACTGAAAGACGTGGTTTTACAGATAGGAAATAAGATCTGGACGAAGAAGATAAAGTGAGCTCGTTCCAATAAAATTTATTAATTCATTTTATAGAACTCAGCTTTTTACGATTAAAAAGTTGAGTCTTATTTTTTAGGTATATCCCATGAGTCTTCTTGAATACTACGGCGTAGATTGGTTAATTTTTGTATTTACACTTTTGCAACTATGGCTGCTAGGAGAGAAGAAGAGAACTGCTTGGATTGCTGGTGGATTGATAGCTATAGCTTCTGGGACACTTGGTTGGATGATCGGAAGTTTTGCCCTTGTCTTGATGAACATAGTATTTCTATTCTTTGATATTTGGAATTACATAAAATGGTCAGATTCAAGAAATGTATCCACAAAGCACTGAACTGTCTTGCAGAGTCTTTTATTAAAAAACTATACTGATGTGTCTGACATCTAGAAACTGATGTGTCTGACATCTAGAATCTTCTCTTCCCTCCTCCAAAAACCCCATGCTACACAGCATGGGGTTTTTATATAAAAACCCCCTGGAGGCTACTCAAGGGGGCTTTTAATGAAATTCGTCCCCAGTTCTTCTCAAAACTCTTCCTAAGAAGAACAATGGCTCTTACCCTGAGGACGCCTAACTATAGTTCATTCAACGACATAGAGCAACTAATTTTTAGGTGTTTTTAGCACTGAAATATGTAATCATGAAAAATGCTGTATTCACAGAAGTCAAAAAGTACAATCACAAAAATAAACCAGACTTCTATACATGACAAGCCAGTTGGCACTGACATATAAATTGTATTTATTTACGTGCAAAGAAAATTAGACGATTCTGAAAAAAACATACTGAAGCACTGGAAAACGATGTTTTTATTGGTCAATAAGATAAAAACTTATCAGTTAAAACTCCGTCGTTATCAAATAGATCAAACCAGCGTGCCGCTTCTGCTTGATATACTTTTCCTACATCTTCATTCTCTTCATCTGGATAATCAAATATTAGCCACGGTAATGACCAATGGACCCTTAAGGTGTTGGTTAAAAGCCGAGCACTGATCCAGTTTCCTTGAAAAAATGGACATATGTAGCCAATTTGGAATTGTACTTTCCATGCTATTTTGGCTAATTCAACAGCAGAGTCAAATCTCAATCTATTGGGCATGATGTATTTATCGTTTTCGCAATCACACTTTTCAAGCATTGAGAATATAGATTCTATACTTTTAACAACATCATCAGAGATAAACTCCGTGCTCTCGTCCCCTCCAGTTGATGAGCTCCTAAATTTATTAAGTTCTGATGCCTTGAATTGGTCGGAAGATTTGTATTTCGAGCATTGAAGATTCATCAAGGTGTAATTTAAATTCACGAACCACTTCAAGAAGTTAGGACACTGAATCAATTCTCTTTTTATTATCCATCGCCAGGATATGTCGATTGATTCTATGTGAGATTGGATCCACGGGTGTCTATCCGCAACTGGTCTGGATAATTCTTGTTTGACTTGAACATGATTAACAAATATTTTACTCAATGATAACGAATTTGCTATAAAAGCTACGAAAGTAGTTGTGGGTGTTTCAGGTATATTTCTTTTGTAAATCAAAAATTTAACTCTTTTGTGAAATGTATTAATTGCACTGTATTTTTTTAAGAACCTATGATTATATCGGAGCAAACACAAGGAGATAATAATATGCTTGTCAAAGACGTATATGTAAATTTTAGAAAAGAAGCTGAACTACCCCTCAGACTGAGAGGAAGAACTGTAATAGGAAGAGATGGAGATGTAGTCCCCAGGCGTCATCATCTCAATTACAAAGCACTGTATTCTCACGGCAAAGCACTGAATGATGGGATATTTTGCATACCCTATAGGAGAGGTATTCGATCATCATTTATAGCAGCACTATTTGATTTAGGGCTTAATTCGATTCATCATACATCTGATGTTGTGTCCCTTACGAAAGAATTAGCTTCCGGAAATCACTTTCGAAATAGTAGAGGACAGGCAGCGCTACAGGTTCTTTTTGCAAGATCTGGAAAAATGAACGATGAACAAATTATAAATAAATTAATTGAAGAAACATGTGAACTGCAAAGATTAACCGGGATGCATCCGTATGGATTAAAGCTTGCACAAATAGGTTTTTGCATTGATGTAGTTAAACTCCATGGTAAAGAAATATTTATTAAACTAAGAGGTGGGATACAAGATGAAGTTTGTCCAATAAATCAAACTAGAAAATCTTACAAGAAAAACGGAAAACCCACCATTCCCGACATAAAAGATTACGACATAAATAACGTAAGAGAGTGGAAGATTGATAAGGCCCATAAGCTTTATCCGATGGAGGAGTTTTGATTATGCAAATGTTAAAGTAACGATTTCGGAGACGTTGCTTTAATGCATAATCTTTCAAGTGAGAAGGACGTGGCGAAAGTCGCGTCCTTCTCTCTTATTAAAAGATGCATAAACAGAATTTACACAAGTATCTGTTAATAACAACCTTACGAGTTCTTAAAAAAGATGCATAAAGTCATCATTCTTCTGTAATGGAGAGTCCATTCTGATATAATAGATTGTCAGAGAGGCTACGAGATGAATAAATGATATTTTTAGGATTCCGATATCAATAAAAATGCATAATCTTTTCTAATCCATAAGACAGGTACTAAGTAAAACAATTTTATTAATTCTCTCAAGGAGTAAATACAATGGCTAGAGGTCGAAAAACAAAGAATGTAAAGGCAGAGGTTGCCTCAATGTCCACATCTAAGAAGATTGAGTTCTTTATTCAGATGTTTGGATGGAACGAAGAGCAGATTCTTCAATCAATCGCACATGAGAATCCTACTATTATAGAGGATGACCATATGCGTATAAGGTTTGGCGGTGTGTCTTGTCAGTTTGACCCCGAAGCATTACGCAAGATGGTCGCTCTTATTCGTGTTGCTAAGTCGAAGTTCTCACAGGGCAAGTCAGAGCAGTTGGTTATTGATACTATTGTAGGAAGGGGAGAAGTGGTTTGCTTTGACGATATTGAAGCAGACCCTGTTCGTCGTGTAACAAGTGGACTTCGCCAGATTGATGAGTTGTTCGGATACTCAGATGATTACGATGCGTGGGGTATGCCGAGAGGTCAAGTTAGTCTTATGGCGGGGTCGCCCGGCGTGGGTAAGACTAGACTTATGACTTCTGTTTGTGGACACATGACTCATCCTAATAATGATGATGGATTTATGGCTCTTTACTTTCAGAATGAGTTTGCTTTGGCTCAGTTCAAGCAGTTGAATAAGAATGTCATCGTGCCTGAATCTCGATTCTTGTGTGGCGACCTTGTTCATCTACAAGACCAAGTTGATTTTATCAAGACTCAGGATAAGTGTCCTGACCTTGTGGTAGTCGATTCAGTTCAGATGCTTGCCGAAGCCAAGTCCAAGTCGGGCATTGAGCGTTGCATCGCCTTCTACAAGCAAGTCGCTATGGAGTTGGATATTCATGTTACCTTCATCGGTCAGTTGAATAAGGCGGGTGAGGTTGCGGGTTCTCGTAGCGTTGAACACCTTGTAGACCAAGTGTTCACCGTCCGTCATATGTTTTTGCCGGGTCAGTTTGGCGTGAATGTAACTAAGAATCGTTGGGGCGAAAGTGGAATCGCGGCTCGCTTTGAGCATACAGCAGAAGGTGTTATCTGCATCAGCGAAGGTAAGCGAAGTGGTGGAGATGACTCTGCGGAGATAAAATTTGACAATGAGTTTGCTCTTTAGTACCATTGTCCCTTGAGAAGCCTCGTCCCCACTTACCAGTGGGGCGGGGTCTTTATTAGTGGTGGGGTGCGGTTGTGTGTGGTGCGGCAAGAATAGTTCTGGCTTGGTACGGTAAGTTACGTTAGTTTGTGGTAGACTATGGTTAGCATCGCTTTGGTTAGGTTGGGTAAATTTATTTATTAATTGAGTGAGAATAAGAAATGCATAATCTCGCTCAATTTAAAACATAGAGGTTGAGTATGTTGCTCAACGATTTTTGGAAACCGCATTGAGAATCCTAAGGAGAAATCAAATGCAAAATCCTTCTGATAAAATTCGTGATGACGTAATGGCACTAGTCCTAAATGGGATTATCACGACTCGTAAAAATGACCGCGAAAGGGTTATGAAAGCGAGAAGTGCTGTGGGTGTTAATAAAGATTTCATAATTGATGAAGTCATTAATATCCAAGGTGTATGTTGTATCGGTGGAGAGAAAGACCCAACCCCAGTTCGCGGAAAGCCTGATTGGGAAAACGTCTGTCTATTCCTATTGAGTAACGCCGATGCATCTGCGAAGCGTAAGGCAAGTAAGATGCTTGAAGATAGCAAGTTGGGAAGTAAGGTAGAAATTGATACCTTGACCCTATCCAAGCACGCTACTAATATTCGCGAATCTATGCGTGAGGTAGTAGAGCATCGTCCGTCATCTCCGACTGTCAACATCCGTTGTGGATGGAGTCGTGTTGAGGATACGGTTGCTACTCAGACCTTTACGGTTGATGACGCTGTGGTATCTTCTGACGGAATGGATATTAATATTTCTACTGGCGAGATTGTATCTTCAACCAGAGATGTTGACGCTGATGTTGATGTCGCTACTGACGAGATTGCATCGTCAACCAAAAATGCATAAAGTGATTTGTACCGTAAGGTGTAAGCCCCCTGTACTCTAGAATAAGGAGAACCGAGACATGGCTAATGCACTCAATAACGCAAATGTACGCGTTGATATGCCACTTGACAATATGGTCACAGTGGAACAGTTGATGAAGAATCTTGAAAATCGTTCAGATGACCGAGAAGATTTCTTCATGCCTCAGGCTAGGGATGCGAAGTTCCATTACAACAAGCCAGAGGAAGGAAGTCGTGGGCAGTTCACGATGCAGTTGGAAGGTGAGGAATTGGAAGTCACCCCGAATGCTGTTCGTTCTGCCTGTAAATTGATGAAAACTTCGCGAGAATTCTTCCAAAAGAATTTCCCGAATTGGCAAAACAAGTTGACTCGCGATTTCATGTCGGCAGTTGACCACCAAGAGCGTGGAATCATTGCTCGTACGGATACTCGTAGCAACGGTACGACTCGTAGAATCGAGTCATTCTGTCCAAGCAGTTGGAATACCGATGTTCAGGAGACAGATATGGTTCGTGGTGTTGCTGAACGGCTGAATGCTCAATATGAGGATTCGCTGATTGGTGTACAACACTTGGGTCACAAGTCTGCTCGTACGGATGTTCTTCGCTTTGTTTTTGGTGACCCCATCATGGGTGATTCAGACCACAAGAAGATGTATCCGATGCTTTCCCTGATTCACAGTCCATACGGATTCGCGAATACGGAATTGTGTTTGGGTCTTTATCGTGTGATTTGTAAGAACGGTATGCTTCGGCAGGACTTCCAAGCGGGTCGTGCGATGTGGAATCAGACGAGTAATCCTGATAGGTTCTTCCAAGACATTCGGGAGACAGTAGATGTCGCGGGCGACTTCGCATCGTACTGCTCACAGGCTTTGGCAGATATGCCTAATAAGAATTTGGGTCATCATCCGATGGCGATTCTTGGTGGGCTTCGTAATAACAGGCTTATTAACAATGACCACTTTGACTTGTCGGTGTCGATGCTTCCTGAGCGTTCGGTAGATACTGAGTATGATATGCTCAACCTTCTCACCGATTCTGTGAAGGGCATCCGCTCTTTGGCAAGGCGACAGTACGGAGAGGCTTCCGCTCTGCGTATCGGTATGCAACAGTCAGGATACTCTGGCGTACTCGATGGTGGCTTTGATAAGTCTTATGCCAACAACCAATTCGCAGGAATTCGCAGGAATTAAGATTTATTAAGTCAGCGAAAAACCTTGGTAGCGTGCCTCTTAACGGGGGTACGCTACTTTATAGGAATATAAAAAACTAAAGTAATATTTTTATTAAAAAATGCATAATACCATTTGCTTTATGGGGAGTGAGTTAATATATTATGTTAGTTCAAACGTAACACGAAAGTGTTTTCATGGTTCGAAATGGTGGTTCAGAAACAGGAGAACAATCCAATGGCAAGAACCGCAAATACGCGAGCGCCAAGCGTTTCGCAAGTTAGGTCGCAGATCAGTAAACAGATTGCTGTTCTTCGTACCCATGAGTCGAGTCTCACTTCACAGTTGAATGAGGTTCAGGAAATGATTGCTTCGTTTGGTAACCACTCCAGTGGTACTGTTCGTCGTGGTCGCAAGCGTGGTCGTCCCGTTGGCTCAAAGTCAACTACGACCAAGAAGAGTACTAAGAAGGTTAAGACTTCTGGTGCAAAGCGTGGTCGTCCTAAGGGTTCGACCAGTAAGGGTGGAATTAGTCTAAGCGTTGCTATTGAAAAGAGCATGCGCAAGGGCAAGAACTACTCCGTGACGAAGATTAAGGAAGGGATTGGCAAGGCTGGTTATAAGTCTTCTGCTAAGAACTTCTCCGTCATGATTAATCAGACGCTTGGTCGTTTGATGAAGTCCGGAGTAATCAATAGAGTTGAGCGTGGTGTCTATGTCCGCATTGGCGAGACTACCGCACCGGCTCCCGCTTCGACTCCTGCTCCCACGCAGGAAGCAGTCACGGCTGGAAGTCCAAACGCTGAATGGAGCGAGTAAAATCGATTCTCGTTAGTCGATAACTTGCTACAAATCCCCCAACAGGGAGGACGGTCTCATGGTATTGGTGCTTGAACAAAGAACCACTGCTTCGACCGTTCTCCCTGTTTCTTTTTATTGGCAGGGTCAGGTGCGGTAGTTTGTGGTAGAGTTAGGTAGTGGTTGGGTTAGCTGCCGTGGGGTAAGGTTCGGCTACTTCCTTCCCCCTCATCTCCTAACGGGGATGTCGGGGACTTTATGTGGTAAGGTAGTGCTGGGCAGGATGCGGTTTGTTGGGCTTCGGTCGGGTACGCCCCCGGTAGGGTAATCTTCGGCTTGGGGAAAAGATTTATTAATTAAAATGCATAATTGAACTTAACAACTAGGGTGTAAGAAAGGAATATTATATGAACACCTTTAACGATGGCGGAAGAAAAGAAGCAGGATACAAAGGGACTACAGGAGACTGTGGTACAAGAGCAATTGCTATTGCTTGTCAACTCCCTTACCAAGAAGTTTACGACATGGTGATTAAGCACGCTGGTCGTGAGCGTATTAGTAAGCGCAAGAAGAGCAAGTCTCATCCACGAACAGGCATCTATATGGTAACCATGAAGCGCATTATGGAGGCTTTGGGGTGGAAGTGGAAGGCAACTATGGGCATAGGAACAGGTTGCAAGGTTCATCTTGATTCAGATGAGTTACCTAAAGGCAGGATTATCTGTCGTGTTAGCAAGCATTATGTTGCATTAATTGATGGGATTATTAACGATACGCACGATTGCTCAAGAGATGGCGGTAGGTGCGTGTATGGATACTGGTATAAAGAAAATGCATAATCTCTTATAGCCACTAAGGTGTCAGGAAGATAAAGGATTAAAAATGATAGGTACATTCGAAGACGTTACTGACATTATAAAAATGGGACAACCAAGAAGACCTTCCGAGTTTATAAGTCTATGGATGTCTAGAGGTTGTACCAGAAAAGAAGCCAAGCAAGCATATAGGTCATTTCAAAATACCAAGGTGTATCAAAGTGATTATTACATCGTTCATGTTGAAAAGAAAGAAGAAGGATGGATTCACTTAAGTATTAGAAATGCAGACGGCTCTTCTAAGCATGACTGGAGGGATTTTCAAGCAATCAAAAACAAGTTGGTTGGCAAAGAAAATGAAGGTATTGAGTTGTATCCCGCTGAGAGCAGAATTCTTGATGAGTGCAACCAGTTCCATTTGTTTGTAAGAGAAGATCCAGAAGATAGAGTTCCAGTAGGAAGAAACTTAGGCAGAAGAGTGAGTAATAAGCCAGATGCCCCAAACACATTTCAACGTGGATCAGATGATGTAGAAAGAATGGCTGATTCTCAGGGAAAAGTCATTGCAAACAATAAGATCAAGGAAAAGTCATGAATAACATTAGTGAACTGATGAATAAGAAAGAAAAACTACACAAGGATCTTCAGCCATACCTTTGTTTTGAAAAGGGTATTGGCACTATGTCTCTTAAGCATCCTTTGGTGTTTCAGATTTTTTATAGCCCAGATTTAAATGCTATGTGCAACAATATATACAAGCAGAAAAAGCAGTGCATTAAGGAATACATTGAAGAGAAGAACTATTCTCAACTTTTGTGGATGTACGAGAGACCGCATCGAATTGATGCTTTCCTAGAGCATGTCGCTCCAAACCTCTCGTTCCGAACTGATGAGTATTGGGATATTTTGAGCAGTCTAATCGTGGATAGTGAAAACATTTGGCAGTGGAAATCAAGATATGAGAATTTGGTTATCAATGTAGATGCTGAACATGCTCGTAGAATGATGAATGATGAAGAAAGAGAATTCTTCGATAATCTCCCTGATGAAGTGACTATCTATAGAGGCGCGTTAGAATTTGAGGATGGAACTTCAAATATTGATGGTTACTCCTGGTCTCTTGATCGAGAGATGGCAGAGTTCTTTGCAAATCGTTTCGTGAGAGACGGCGATACTCCAGTTATTGTCGAAGGCAAGATCGCCAAGGAAAAAATCAGATCATACTTTTCTGGTCGAAACGAAAACGAGATCATCGCAGACTACGAAGATGTGACTTTGTTGAAAACTGCTTGATTCAGAAAGAATTTGTGCAAAAAGTTCGTCCCCGATCTATACTAAAACATGAGTTATAGACGATAAACAAATGTGAAAAATGATCATTCAAGGATGAAGGATATGAGTTCAGAAGAATTGGAACAGTGGCTAGATAGGCTAAGAGCGGCTAATCGTTGTTGCAGTGATGATTCTTTATTTACTCAAAATAACAAAGATGCCCAACAGCAAAGCCAAAGAAGCAAAACACAAACACCGGAAGAAAAAGCTGAAACTCAAAAAGAAAATGGCTGAGCAGTGGGCAAGCGGTGTATCTAGAAAACAAAATACTACAAGAGATCACTTTTAATGAGCAAGGTCAAAGATATCGTTCTTTACAAACAAGCCCAAGAGACTAGGCAAAGTGGCATCTTGTGGGATTATGAAAACAATGCCATAATTCATACTTGTTTAGTGGATGACAAAAGCCTGACCCTTTGCGGTGTCAGAGTTCGCGGACCAGAATATGGTTGGCGTAAACTTAAAAAAGAATTAGTAGCCACGTGTCCAACGTGTAAAGAAGAGTTTGAAAAATTCAAACACAAAGTTGCGACTTGCGCAGTCGTAACCTCTTCTTAATGCATAATTTGTTTATGCAGAACATGTTAGGGAGCGTAGCTCAGTTGGTAGAGCAACCGCCTTTTAAGCGGTTGGTCGCGAGTTCGAATCTCGCCGCTCCCATTAAAGCGGCTGTGGCGGAATTGGCATACGCGACGGACTTAAAATCCGTTGTCCATTGAGGACATGTGGGTTCGAGTCCCACCAGCCGTATTTCTTTTATAAGTCATGCACGGGGATTATTCAATATCTATACTAAATATGAATCGCAAACAATAATTCTTTATTTAATAAAAGGCTTTTCGATGGATGAATTTAAGCCTAAGACATGGAAAGAAATTGCACAACACATCAGTGCTATTGAGGGAGAGACAGTTAGCCCCCACGTTGTGAGGTGTTCGTATCGCTTAGCATTAAAAAAGCTTAGCAAGGAGCTGGCTGGCGATCCGTTAGTAAAGGATTGGTTGTGTGAAGACTCGTGGGACAACGATAAAAGAGAATCACGTATTTCTTCAGACAACTGGTGGTCTCCCTCCTCGGTATGAATACACTTTATAAATATGAGAATTACATAAGATGGCAAAGAAAGCTCAAGCGTATCTAGACTCACACACCGCTAACCTTAAGAAGACCGGTAAACCTCGCCGCGCAAAGATATTTAGAAAAAAGGGCAATGCCCCAGCCAGAACCTCTAAAAGAGGAAATGGGAAAAAGCTTAGGTAGTTCGGGCCCCATCGTCTAGCGGCTAGGACATCAGGTTTTCATCCTGGGAACGGGAGTTCGATTCTCCCTGGGGTCACTTTAAGCTCCCGTAGCTCAGCTGGATAGAGCAACGGTCTTCTAAACCGTAGGTCACAGGTTCGAGTCCTGTCGGGAGTGTTTTAATTTATTATTAAGTTTAAAAAATGCATAATCTTATTAAAATATAATAACAATGAGTAATGCTACGGGAATGAAAAAGAATGAAGTTCTTGATTACTTAAAAGAACAAGGAATAGAAGTGTTCCTTTCTTTTGAAGAAGGATATGACAAAGACGGTAACAGCGTATCGCCCATATCAGATGAAGAAGGGCAATTTGTTGGACATGGGGAAGGTGTCACAGATATCCATCAATACTGGGGATTTTCCGGTCAGACTGGATTCTCTACTTTTGATGTCCCTATGACGGAAGAGAAGGCTCAGTATGCCTCTGCCCTCTTTTATAGGTTAGTGAATGAACACAACATGCATTTTGAAGATGCTGAAAAGTTTAGTTGCGCATTCGTGCATACCTATAAAGTTATGCAAGAACCAATGACAGAAGAGGAACAAGAAGAAATTAGGAAAAGAATGATCGATTGTATTGATGCAGGCAATATGAAGATTGCTGGGCAGGATGACCAATAGAGGGGTTTTTTGTTATCCTTTTTTAGGATTCCACAAATGAGTTAAAATTATTAGAAATCACTGGCTAGACTACTTTTTGATTCTATAATATAGAGTCGCAAACTTAATAATATGACAGTAATCATTTGAGCGAATTGATGAAAAGGTTTTGAACCAGAAGACTTTTCCCTTAGTAGTAGCGAGTTCTAAATTTCAAATACATGTCGAAGGGATTCGACTGATCGTAAAACCAGAGTTGGTGAAAAAGGATTTTTTACTGACCAATGGGAGTTTTTTAAAAATGCAAACGCATAGTTCAAATTATAATTCACGTCGTCCTGTCTTCAATGTTTATCACCAGAATCCATTGATGAATAACAATATCTTGGTTGCCCTGAATCCAGAGATGGCGGAAGAGATCGTCAAACTTGTACACGAAACGTGTTCAAGCGAGGAAGGATTACAGGATCGCGAAGAGTATCCGCACCTTTACTCTCTTTGTGATAGATTGCAGTCGAACCTTGATTGGTCACGAATGCAGGCTCTCAGGCGTCACAATGAATATCCCAACTGTGAAAATGGGAGAGAAACCAGTAGAGTTGGTGTGGATTCTTTTTTAAACAATGTTGATTCGGGTAACGGAGTTGATTCGGGTAACGGATATCCGATTAAGCCGATGAATCGACAAATGTAAAAGCACACAAAGCAAAAAGATTCTTGAAAAAGGAACGTCCAGACTTGGGCGTTCCTTTTTTTTAAGTTGTATCGTTTTTTACGTCAAAGATTTCTGCACTGACGCATTCAAAACTCTATAGTAGATAAGCGTAGTACGACTTTAACACACAAACCAATTAACAAGAAAGATTACAGGAGTTTAACATGGCGCGAACACCACGAAACAGAATCGGGATAACCATAGTAGATCCGGGAACTGCAACGGATTACCTCAAACAATTTGCAGACATGAACATCCAAGCCGCTGGGGGATATTCTAAAAATGTAAACAACGATGGTTGGGTCACTCAGGCTGGTCCAATGACAATAGATAATCAAGGACATGTAAAAGCAATGGTTTGGTCAGTTTTCATTCTTGCACTTCGTGCGGATAAGAATGACAGCCAAGCAAAGATGATTGTTAGCAACATGTGCCCAATAGTTACTGCTGCTTCTGAATTTAAATTAAACAATGCCTTGACTGCTAGTATCGAAGTGAAGCCGGAAGGTGAAACGACAAAAGTTGCGAATGTTGATAGTTCGCACATATATCAACCGCATCATGGTTGATTATTTATCTTAGGAGGATAATATCATGTTAACACTAGCATCAGGATTTGAAGGCTTCTTAGGAACCATCTGGTTTTCAGCACTTGTTTTCATAGCGGGAGCATTTATTGGAGCCCCCATGTGGAACTGGCTAAAGCAGTCCTTCCCTTGGAACAAGTAATCTTTTCTCTTTTTTGATTCATCTGATTTCTGCCAGACTACTCTGAATTAATTAAGACATGAGAACAAAGAAACAGCCACCTAAACGGTGGTTGTTTTTATTTATTAAATATATTTGCTTTAAAATGCATAATTTAACTATAATAGTAGGGTATGAAGACAATAAAACTACCCTGCTATGGGTTCGTAATCGAACTTTCTGATGATGGAAATAGTGGAAGTGTGAAATCTCGCCTTTCAAGCAAGATGGATGATGAGCCTTTTACTCAATCTCCAATGGATTTTGTATCAGATGAGAGTTTAGACGAGTATCATTTCTATGTAAATGCTATCGAATCATTAGTATTGGCTCATGCTTGTGCTGGAATCGACATTGAGTCGCCAGCATATATAGAAGGAATAGAAACGGCTGTTGAAGCCGCTAGTAACAAATTATAGGATTGTAAAATGCACGCAACTTTTGTATTTCTAATTGATGGTATTGAAGGCAAGTCCAACTCTTCTGATATGAAGGAAGTAGTTGACGAAGTAGTTTGTTCCTTTGAGGAACGCTATGGTCATGCCTGTGATGAGAATAACTGGTGGCAACCAGAAGCAGTGCTTTTTCAAGATGGCACAATTATAAATGCGGCTGAGCAAGAAGATTGGCGTGGTAGAGATAAATTTGCTGAGCGCACGATACACTCCTGTCCAGAGGCTTCCGAGCGATGGCAGTGGGGTAAGGATTTTGCGATGCAATGTGCCGCACTGGAGATGGAACTTTACGGTTCTGACAGTTTTGGTCTTGCCTCTAAAGGCAGTGAACGAGAAGGCAAGAAGAAGAAGGTAAGTGAGATTCCTTACGATGAACTCATAGATGCTGTGAGTAGTGAAGTCCCCAATGAATTGTCTAAGATGTATGCCACTGTTTCTTCTGTTCCACATCCATCAGGACATTGGAGTAAGGAAGATTCAGATGTTCGTATGAGTAATTACACAAGATCGAAGATTGCTCGTAGTTTTGAACTGTTTGTGGAGTCTGATATTAAACCTTTCACTCGCTACACTGAATCACCCTATACATATCGTTGCTTTGACCTAAGGCACGATTCGTACGGAGTTGATGTCACCGATGACACTGTTATGCTCTTCGTTGACATCCACACATAAGGAGAATTACAATGGCTCGTAGACCAATTAAAGAAATTATAGAAGATATGGCAGAGGGCGCTCGTCTAATTGATGAAATGCGAAAAGACGGAAGGTTGCCTCCTGATTACAACATGGAAAACTTTGACGCAATGCGTGAAGAGTTTATTAGTAGGGCAAGAGAAGGGTCTCGTAGACCTACATTTAGAGAGGTTCTAGAATATTCCTCTTCTGTGCAAAGTAGCAATATGGAGGGAGGCAAGGTTGGTAAAGACCCGTCTGGTCTTGGATGGCAAGCCCGTGCTTCTATGTATAACGCAGGAAGCGATAAGAAGTTCAAGCCACTGAAGACCTCCAACTCTAGTCTTCATATGGACTTGATGGATCAAGCAGGATGGGACTATGGCACTAGCGATATGTTCCCAGAGATATAAAAGGATTTATTAAATGGAAAATACATTACTAGCAGATGGATTCGAAAAGGCGTTCACTGGGTACTTCCAAAGAGTTGGAAAGCCTAAGGTTGCTGTTTATGATTATGAGAAATGCTTAAAAGTTCTAATAGACCGTGATGGAATGGGTTTATCTGAGGCTGACGAATATTTGCAGTTTAATACTGTAGGTGCTTGGGTCGGTGAAGGAACTCCTGCGTTTATGTACACAACAGACATTGACTCTTTCAATGATTTATGCAAGGAAGACTAGACTATGGAATCCTTTGAGCAAAATTCCGTAACACTGATGAAGGCTGGGTATATCTTTGCAATGGCAAACATCATGGATGGATGTGTCGTTGGATACCCTGCTTGCATGATGCCGATGTGGGTTCGCGAAACGGACAAAGATAATACGGAAAAAATTCATGCCATCTTGGGTTCAGAGCCGAAGGTAGGGCAGAACCCCGAAGTGGAATTAGATCGTACAAAAATGCAATCCCTAATTTTTGCACCAATTATGGATCTTTCATCAGATGGTGACTGAGGAACTGAATATGACAGAAGATGAGTGGTTTGCTAAATTTAAGCCAAAAGTAGTTCCAACTGGCTTTCCGCAAGGTGGCTGGGGTACTGAAGAGGGTTCTATCCTTTTTGAGACCTTTGGTGATTCACTTGTAGAAGTAAACAAAACTGGTCCACTACATGTTTGGACACTGATTGATGGAGATGAAGGCGGTCAATACATTGTGTCAGGAATGCATTTCGTAAATAGAATTGGATATTTTATTACTGAAGTGCCTTATGAAGAAAATAAGTTTTATGAAATCGAGGTAGATAATGAATAACGAAGAGCTTACACAAAGCCATATTGATAAAGCACTTACTGAACTTTTAGAGAGTGATCTTTTAGATATCTCTGTCGATGATGCAGGAGAGTTCTATTACAGCCTAAACGAAGATGGTAAAAAGGTCGCTGAGACCATTCTCGGGATTAATAAAATTGACCCGGAGGTTAATAATGCCTAGTCATTGCCAAAACACTAACTGTCCTAATTGCTATGAAGTGGTATACAAAGAAGGCGCTACACATAATCATATGTTCTCTATGGCATTTTCTGTGGATTCTAAATTTAAGGACGGATTTGATTGTCTTGAACATGAATCAAAAGAAGTGTTATCTAGACTCATGGAGCGCATTGCAGAAATAATTCAGGATGGTGTTATAAAGTCAGAAGCTTTCGGATGTGATGATACATATGAAATCAATCCTGAAACAACAAATGCTTAATTTAATTAAACCGATACACTGATGGATGTCCACATAGTAGATAGACTTGTAGCACCAGAGACATCTACTCCTCGTAGCGGCGAGATGTCTCCAGTTGAGAACTTCAAGTTACCCGAAGAGAAGTTAGCAGTCTTTATAGCTGCTCGCGTCGCTTCCACAGCCGGGAGACAATCTAGCATAAATATTAAAGAATTATCAAAAAAGATCAACATTAGCCCCGGCGATTTGATAGAATTTCTATCTGATAGTAATAACCTGGCTAAAATAAGACAGCGTGTTTCCAAGAGAATGTATACCGTTAAGATACTGCTAGATGGTGACTTAGTCCACTTGAGGGCGGGTCTCTAAAAAGATTTATTTAATAAGCGAATAAAAAATGCATAATTTATTTAAATCACATATAAAGTAGCCAATGTGGTTACTTACCCTACACATGAGTGATAGGGTGTTTGGTTCAATTCGGCAAGCCACTTTTAGTTTAGGAGAACACAGTAATGGCTGATTTAGAAAAGCGCAAGTACACCATTAAGGGTACTGCACCTCTTATGTTGCACAACGGGCAACTTGCAAATCCGTTGAATGAAATTGCACAGGCGATGAAGAAAATTTCCGGTAAACGCGGAAAAACAGAAGAAGACTTACGAGACCTCAGCAACCTTGAATGGCGCGGTGGTCTTTATATCAATAGTGATGGTCTTCCCTGTATCCCTTCCAACCTCCTCAAGGCGACGATTGTTAATGCCGCCAAGAAGAAGAAGTTGGGTAAGCAATTCACAGCAGGACTTTTTGTTTATGACAATCCAGTCATTCAACACGAAGGTTCAGACGATATCGACGAACTTTCGAAAGACCCTACATTCCGTGACCAACGGATGGTAAAGGTGCAGACCTCAAAGGTTCTGCGAACCCGTCCTATTTTCCCAACTTGGGAATTGACTTTCGAAGTCATGTATCTTCCTGATGTGGTAGATGCGCGTGACATCGATGAAGCAATGAACACTGCGGGCTATATTATTGGTCTTGCAGAATACCGACCAGAATTTGGTCGATTTGAAGTTACAGCGAGCAGTTGATACAGTGAGGGGCGGTCATTATTGACCGCCCTTCTTCTTCCTTTTGGTTTGGTTTGATTTGATTTGGTTTGGAGTGTTTGAAAACAACGTGTTTGAAAACAACAACAACAACAACAACGAAATGGAGATACGAAATGAGTTTAGTTAAAAAGAAATACACGATTAAGGGTTGCTCACCGTTGATTATTAATAGCGATGCGATGGCTGACCCACTGAACACAATGGCAAAAGAATTGTCAAAATTGACCGGAAAGAGGAAGAAGACAACCGAAGACCATTCGGCTATTTCCGATATGCAGTGGAGGGGAAAATTCCATGTCAATGTAGATGGTGTCCCAGTGGTGACTTCGGCTATGCTAGAGGCAACATTGAGAGCCGGTGCAAGAAAAAAGAAACTTGGTAAGCAATTTGAAGCCGGTGTTCATGTATTTGATAATCCGATAATCAAGCACAGTAACGGAGAACTGACTGTAGATAATCTAGAAAAGCACCCTGAGCATAGATTACGCTCTATGGTTGTTATTCAACGTAATCGTGTCGCCACGACGCGACCTATTTTCCCAACTTGGGAATTGACGTTCGATGTAATGTACTCTCCGGATATTGTGGATGAAGACCAGATTGACGAGGCAATTATGATTGCCGGAGAACAATGTGGACTTGGCGACTGGCGACCAAGATTTGGCAGATTTGAAGTTTTAACAAAAAGTTGATACACTGGGGCTGTCGCATGACTGCCCCTTTAACTATTAAGAAAAGGATTTATTAAATGGATATCCCTAACACTGCTGACGAAGTTCAGCCACAAAAGAATATTACAGAAACAGAAACAGAACTGAGAACTGAAGCAGATGAAGAATTCAGTGAGGAGATGGAGGAAGTGTCACTTCCCCCCTCAGTTCAGGGTGCTACTGAAGTTCCCCTGTCATCTCATCTTCATGAGACTCGCGTTCGTCCAATTGACCCTCGCGAGTTAACTCATGGGTCTGTCATCTCTGTTGAGAAGATCGAAGAAGCATTTAATGTTTCTAGAAAAGATTATAAAGAGTACAATCTCGCTCGTTTAGTGATGAGAAACTTCATTGAGAAGCATCTTCCTGATGTCCTCGGTACTAGAGTATTTATCAAGAATGCAGGTGACGGCTTGAGGATTTTACTTCCAAGCGAAGTTGCTGAAGAGATGCGAAGGCGAACGATGAAGGCTGTCAGTTCGATGCGCAAAAGCGCAGATGTCGGAACAGATACTGCTTCATTAGAAGACTTGACTCAGGAACAGCGAGCAGCACTTCATGGCGAGTTGGCTATGGCTGGCATCATGCGACAGGCTCATATTCAAGGGATGAAGAAGAGAAGGAAACTCTTGCAAGCCCCTGTTGAAGAGCATAAGCCTTTCCTGCCAGAGAACTTAAGTGCAGAAATCACGCCTATTGATGATGATACTCAAGAAAATGAAGCCTGATTTTTGCTTGAGCCTTGCCAAAAAGATAGAATATGTAAAAGAGGCTGTTTTTCCAACCAGTTAAAAATGCATAATCTTATTAGGATCACACAATAGTTA
>Ga0114901_1000583_pt1 | contig 24108 bp, 30 predicted proteins | sample MalvireepMed_s16_FD_89686 | JGI IMG/M metagenome (GOLD analysis project Ga0114901, IMG submission 89686) | Marine viral communities from the Global Malaspina Expedition - Malaspina viral metaG DeepMed_s16 | ecosystem: Environmental > Aquatic > Marine > Oceanic | place: Mediterranean Sea... | reverse complement strand
TATCGCGCCTGATCTACTCGCCCACGTCTCGCCGTTGGGATGGGAACACATCAATCTAACCGGGGAATATCGCTGGCCCAAATCCTTAGCGTAGGATTCCGCCCCCTCCCGCAAACGCCCCCTTCGATTCATCGGGATCGAGGGGCTAAGCTACGAGGAGGCGGCCACAATCGAGCGGGTTCCCGTCGGCACGATCAAAAGCCGCGTGGTGAGAGGGCGGCAGATGCTGCGCGCACTCTTGGATCAAACGAACAGCGTACCAGCCAAGGGAACAGCATCCCGGATCCTGTCGGTCGATTCGCCCCCTCGGTATGAACCTTCGCCCGTTGATGATGCACACTCAAAACAGATCGAACTGCTGCGAAGCTGGCGCGCGAAGCGTGCGGCCGCTCGCTGCGCCGTCGGATGACTTCTTGGGATCCGCCTGATCCCATTTGTGTCCCCTCCGTTTAGACCTGCGATGGACTGCCGTAGCGCCACGAGTTGGTGATAGCACGATGGCGATGCCGGCGGTTCGCGCGATGACGGCATAGCGGGCGGCATGGATGCGTCGTGCCCGATGGCCACGATCCCGATGTCGCGCACCGTGTCGAGCCGTTCGACGATCCCTTTCAGGTTGGCGGCCGATGGTGCTTCTGGCCGGCATCGCGCTGGGATGAGTTGATGCCGTGGGCTTGGCAGCCTGGCGATCCGATGATCGCGCAAGCCGCCTGATACCTCGCAGCAAAACCGCTCATTGCGGGCGTCAAACGATCATGTAAGCTGTCCGCTACGATCGCGTGCGAAGGGAGCTAGCGATGAATCCGATCCTGGTGGGATTAATAGCGGGCGTCCTCTTCGGCTGCGTTGACGTTGCCCTCATGCTGCCGATGGACTTCCCGGACAAGAAGGCCGCTCTCATCGCGGCTTTCTGCAGCCGTTTTGCAATCGGATTTCTGATCCCGCTTATAAGGATGCCAATCCCCCCCTGTTGCCGTCGGTGTGTTGGTCGGATTGCTGATCAGCTTACCAGACGCCATTATCACCAAATCCTACGTCCCCATCCTGGCCAGTGGCATCATCGGCGGCGCAATCATCGGATGGGCCGCGTCCCGATATACCGCGTGAAGCCACAGCTCCTCGCTTAGCGCGCTACGTGGCAGATGCGGCCTTCAGACACCGCTTACCGCTCGGCGATGTTGTTGTCGATCTCGGCCGTGCCCTCGTCGAGGAAGCGGGTGAGCGCCTCCCAGCGCCGGCGGCCATAAGCGAGCGCCTGGGCCATCGCCGATTTGGGCGACAGGCGGCGAAGGGCATTGTCGATCGCGACGCGCAGGTCCTCGATCTGTGGACGGCTGCGCTCCTGCCGGCATCGCTCCCGGACATCTGGCGGCGCGCCTCGTATCTCGTCCTCTAACCCACCTTTTAATGCTGAGCTTGTTGCCGTGAGCTCATCAGAGACGACAGCCTCGGGATATGGCGGCTCCCCGTAAAAAGCCCCGCCGCGCAAACCCCGCATCGATTGCGGTATTCAGGCGACGTTGCGCTGGGGCTGCGCCTGTTATTTCCCTCACCAAGCCACGAAAGGGTATGATCGAGTTGACAATCGTCTTTCCACCAGCTTCCGCTACTTTACCAAGACGATTTTCGTTACGGTCCGCTCCTACATCGAAATCCGGTCCGAGAACATCGTCCAACTCAGCGATATTACGCTTTATCTCGTTGCAGGTGCGGGTCGATGCCCGATCGTATGGGTTAGAAGAAGCGCTTAAGAGAACGGGTGGGATATCCTGCTTTACCGCTCCAACGTCTTTAGCTGGTTGGGAGGCAATAGATCGAACTGAATCCGGTCCGGTATTTTTGGATTCCTTGTGTCCCTCCTGAGCCGCGCCGGCAGACGCAAAAGTCAGTACCAAGATTGTAAAGGCAGCTGAAACTTTCCTCATATCTGTCCCTATCTACTATGATAAAATTCAGATATTCCTGTACCACAGGGTAATCTCTTGTGTGATATTGGAGACACCGGCACGGTAAGCTGCAACGATGGACGTCACTGTAGCATCAGTGGCTCTTGTTCGAGATTCGAAGGACCGCACTGCCACATCACGTGCTGCCCCGCTTGCAACCTCTGCGCGCACGACAATAGTGATCAATGGGGGAGCCTTCAGTCCCTGATCAAAGGTGGCCGTGAACTGCGAAATTTCCGCCGACATGATGTCCGCCGGTTTTTGGAAGTCGCTTCGCGCAACTCGCGTTCGGGAAGACTGCTCCAGCTGGTCAATCAGAGCTAGACGGAACATCTCCGGGACGGGTTGGGACCAACGTGCTTTTGCGAGAGCAGCAACCCGCGAGTTGGCATTGGTTTCAATGCTGTCAGGCCGTAGATTATTCGGAAATGAGAATTGGCGGACAGCAACAACCCGTGCATTGGCATCAGGCTGCCTTTGCGGGGGCTCACTGCGAAAGGAATATAGGTCCGCAGGCTTACCTCCGCCCAGAAGCCCACCAACACAGCCCGACAGCGAGACTAAGAGGAGCGCTGAAGAGATTTTCAACGTATTTTTCACTTTGGCAGCTCCATTTCTCGCGCTTTCCCCCTTCCGAGAACAGAGCGGGGATCTTGCTGTATTTGTCGGGTAAGTCGATCAAGTGACTCGGCAGCCTTTTCCAGCCCACGTAGAGCCCCCGCCACGCGATTACCTTCTGGCCCCTCAAGACCTTCTGCACTCGCGTTCAACTTAGCTATAAAAGCCCGAGCATCGTTCGTCGCGCTCTTCGCATTCGCGGCCGCTTCTCGGATGTCTGCAAAGGCTTGCGTACCATCGCCCTGAATAGCGGTTCTCGCAGCCGCCGCAGCCTGCTCGATGTCACCCGACGCTGAATCAAGGCGACGGATTGCATTTTGAGCATCCGCAAACATTGCCTTTCGACTGTTAAGTTCTGCCGTCACTGATCTGATGTCAGCGAGCATGCCATCGACCTTTGCGATATTTCGGTCAGAAAGTACCCGATTGACCCGATCGAATGATTCAGAAACCTTAGCGAGGGTCTGCCCTCCCGCCTCCAGCACCGAATCCAACGATCCGGGCTTCGCTCTTATTATCGGGGGCTGCTCACGCGACGCATCGCGAAGCAGTGGCCTTGTAGGCGAACCAGGAGTTAACTGGATAATGCTGACCCCTGTCACACCTTGGGACTCTTTTGAGGCAAATGTATCTACCCTTATCGGCGTATCCTCTTCGACCTTCACATCGATAATCACGCGGCGAGAGTTTGATGGATCTACACGAAGCTTTGTGATCTCCCCGACCTTGATGCCATTAAAGTCAACTTCGCTACCTTCGGTTAGGCCGCGCACAGGTCCGTCAAAAACAGCTCGATAATGGTCGAAGCCTTTACCAAATTGGTCATTACCTAGCCAGAGAATGAAGACGATCGCTGCGACCAGCAGACCAACTGTCAAACTACCTACTAGAGCGTAATTGGCATGTCTCTCCATTTAGTTGCCACCCGAGTTGAATCGCCGTGCTCTTCGGCTTTGGAAATAAGAGCGTGTCCATTCGTCTTCAGAATCACGTAGTTTTTCGACTGCGTCAGACGCGACGATTTTTTTGTCCGCCAGAACTGCTACTCGATCAGAGATTTGAAACAGGCTGTCCAGGTCGTGGGTGACCATGACGACAGTCAACTCCAAGGCATCACGCAGCGATACGATCAAGTCGTCAAATTCTGCAGCAGCGAGGGGATCCAGGCCTGCCGTTGGCTCATCTAGAAAAAGAAGCTTCGGGTCGAGCGCTAGTGCACGTGCAACGCCGGCGCGTTTCTTCATGCCGCCTGAAAGTTCTGCCGGCCGCTTATATGCGGCATCATTAGCAAGCCCGACCAAAGAGATTTTCATCTGGGCCAATCGGCTTAGAAATTCGCCTCGGATCTCGGTATGTTCAAGAAACGGCGCTTCGACATTCTCCTGAAGCGTCAGGGATGAAAATAGCGCGCCGTTTTGAAACATCACGCCCATGTTTGATGCAAGCCATTTTCGATCAGGATTATTGAAGATGTCCTGACCGCCTACTACTACCGATCCAGAAATCGGTCGCTGTAATCCCAACATCGTATTGAGCAAAACGGACTTTCCTCCGCCCGAAGCACCAACTATTCCCAGAATCTCCCCGCGATAGACGTCGAGGTCTAAATCTTCGTGGATTACCGTTTTACCGAACGCTGTTTTAAGGTCGCGTACCTCGATCACCCTTTCCCGCTCGGCCATCACAGGTCCAGTTTCATGAAAACGAGGGCGAAAGCCGCATCGAGAAGAATGATAGCGAACAATGCCTGCACGACTGCGGTCGTGACGTTTCTACCCAATACCTCGACGTCGCCCCGTACGGCCATTCCTTGGCGGCAGCCAGTGAGTGCAATGATGATGGCCATTACAGGTGTCTTGATCAGACCAAGCCAGAAATGCTGGAGGTCCACCGTCTGCCGAAGACGCTCTACGAAAAACACTGGTGAAATATCCAAAGAAGCCCAGCTCACAAGCAGGCCACCAAGAATGCCGGCAATCATCGCTGCGACTGATAATAGCGGGAGAGTAATGATCATCGCCAGCACGCGTGGGGTTACAAGCGCCTCTGTGAGATCGACACCCATGACCACCATTGCATCTGTTTCTTGGTTCATTCGCATAGCGCCGATTTGAGCAGCGAATGTAGACGTCGATCGGCCAGCCAGAAGAATTGCCGGTATTAGCACCCCAAACTCGCGCAATACCGACACCCCAACGAGTTGAACGGTAAAGACCGATGCGCCCAAGTTCTGCAATAGGTTCGTGCCGACCAATGCGACCACTGCCCCGATGAAGAATGTCATCGTCATGATGATTGGCAGCGCCTCGAGACTTCCCTGCTGCATCACGCTGACTAGCGCTCGTACGCGTAACCTGCGAGGGTTGATAACCGCTCTTCCAACGCCCACCTCAGAGCGGCCCAGGAACACGATATTACCATATAGCTCGCCCAGCGCTGTAACCACTTTGCGGCCCAAGCCTGTGAAAAAACCGTAGGACTTCCTGGGCTTTTTAGTCGCATGTTCCTGCATCGCTGGGGCAACGATGTCTAAGACACGCCGAAGCTGCTCTGGGACGTTGTCCCCTAAATCTCTGACACCAAGCGCATGAAGGAGCGCAAATGCGCCAGCACTGTCTACCCGCCCTAATTGGCTCCAGTCGATCTGATCAACTGCTGCCAGCGCATGGCCATTGGCGTTTTCTTCTACCGATTGAACCGTAGTGGCCAACCAATCGCCCGAAATTTTCGTTGCGTTGTTTTCGGTAAGAACGGCTGGTTCAGAGACAGGCAAAATGGCACCTATAGCCGTTTACGGTACGGTACGGTATACTTATTGCGAGAGCCTATGCAATAGGGAGTTCGCACTGCACGGGGGGCCGGGCTGAGCTGGCCGCTGCCGCACGGGATGAGCGACGGCGCGCTGGCGCTAAACCGCGAAGCGGGCAACAAGACCGGCTATCGGCGGTACCCCGAAGCCCGACTGGCCCCGGCTCCATCGCGAGATGCAGTGCAAGCATGTGACGCTGCAGATCTTGTTGCGGCCCTCAACACTGTCAGCGGCTACGATCTTTGTCGCGCGGCGCCGGCGATTGCGTCGGCGGCGCCGCGCTTCCTATTTCCGCGTCCAGCGAGCCTCCCGACTTGATCCGGTCAGCGACGAGCTGGCGGGTCGACTCTCCGATCGTCCCGACCATGCGTGCGCTCTCGCCCCGCTCGCGCGCGGTCTGCATGGCGGCATCGACGATCGCCTGCGCCGGCGCAAGGCGAGGATCGGCGTGATTCATCTCGGCAGTGTTCTTCAGAAATGCCGCGGCGAGCCGTTCCTGGCCCGGTGCATGCCCCGGCGGGAGAACCGGCTTTTCCAAGGCTCGGACCGCCCGCTGTAGCTGCGCCTGCTGTTGGGAATTGATCTGGATACCAAGCGCGGCCCCAATCTCCCGCACACGCTCTAGCGGCGTCTGCTGCGGGCTTATAATGGCATCGACCTGCCGCACCCCTAGGTAGGTCAGAAGGTGCGATTGATAGACCGGCCCCTTGGCGTGGCGAACATAGGCAAGCTCGGTGCGTGCGCTCGCGATAGCGGCCGACGACCCATCATCGTTGATGAGGCCACGCAGCCGCTCGGCCGCCTGCTGGCGCGCTGCGGGCAGATAGCGATCCAGTTCCTCGCGCACCTTGGTCAGCGTCAAGCGGTAGCGTTGCCCCTCGGGCGGCGCCCGCTTGGGGAGCATCGCGATCCCGGCGGGACCGATGCGCGCTTCGGGCGCGAGGTCGCGCCGTACTGCTGCGGCCGCGAGGACGGCGGCCATGCCGCGATGATCGCCCGTCAGGAAGCCGTGGCGGGACGCCTCCATCCATTTATCCTTGTCGATCGCGGCGACGCGGATCGGATGCCCCGCCTCGCGCGCGATCTGCGCCGCATGATGGCGCATCGTGCGCCCATTGCCTTCGCGGAAGGGATGGATGGCGTTGATCTCGTTGATGTGATTGCCAAGCCGGTCGAAAAACTCATCTCGCGGAAGGCCTCGAAAGCTATTCTGCTGGCCTACGTCCCCGAACCGCTTGTCGAGTTCGCGCGCAAGGTAAGGGACGGCGGCAAAACTCGATCCTCCCTTGGCTATGTTCACCGTGCGGTCCTGGCCCGCCCAATCGTAGAGGTCTTGAAACAGATGCTTGTGAAGCGCGCGATAGCCCTCAGCGGTCGCCGGAAACGTCAGGCGCGCAGCCTCAGCCCCGCGCGCCAGCATCAAGCGCCGCTCGGCCTCGGTGAGCATTTTATCATCGGTGATCCCCAGCTTGTTCCGAAGCGTCTCGGTGCCGGGATAGATGTAGGGATCGCTTGCCAATGTCAGGCAGCGATTTGGCGGGTTCCGGGCTGATAAAGGCTGAGGATGATCGATGCCATGAGGGGAGGTGGCACGCCTTCGTCGAGCATCATCGCGAACATCGCATCTTCATCGCCGGTCGGCGTCATGTCCTCGATGACGAGATTGGCGCGCGCCTCCGCTACATCTTCACGCCAAAGCGCTACCTGCTCGGGGGAGCCGCGTTCGAAATCCATTTGCCGGACGCGCTCGCGCAGCTTTTCAAGATCGATCTGAGCCACCGCGTCATCCTTTCTTCGGTTAACCAATACGCCTTCCAGCGCGATTTCTCAACAAATCACTCGCCAAAATCGCCATTCCCCTCGTCTCACGCCGCGCCCGAATGGGCGCGGCGTTTCGCGACGGCCGATCAGTATTCGCTCGCGAGCATGATCGTCAGCACCCGCTTTGTCTGCTGTTCATCCCACGGCGCTTCACTGCCATAGGTCAGGCTGGCGTCGTAGTAATCGACCTTCCAGAAAACGGTTTCGCAAATCTCCTTGTCGTCGCCGGGCCGGTCCTGCGTCCATTGCCCTGATCCAAGGCGATAAACCGCACCGAAATCATGCTCGCCATAAGGGTCGTTGTCGCTCTCGAATTGCGAGTAGCTCACAATCGCCGCCAGAGCCGTAAAGCGGTCCGCATCGGGGAGTGCCTGAAAACCTAAGGTGACGTTGGCAATCGAAGCGGTGCCAGGATGGCTCCGCGCCGCGTCGTTCAGTCGACGGATGGCATCTAGATGTTCGGGGATATGCATATCGTTCCTCCTGCTGGCATGGGCCGCAAGGCCACTCGGGCCTCACGGCCCTGCCTTTCCGGCGAGGAACGGGATGGGGAGGGAGAGCGAGAATCTTCGCCGCTGGCGCGGGCGAGCCGCCCTAGCGCGGCCGACACCTGCAGGGGCGTCGGGTGCCGGGCTTGGCGGATTACACGGGCGGCAAGATTGTCGTTCGGGAACGAAAGGGCAGGGTGCCCTTGGTGTTCCCCCCGCCGACGCGATGATCGCGACCGGCACAAAGGCGCGGTGCGAATGTCGCACGGCCTTTGGCAAGCGAGGTTTGCTACTCGCGATATTCTGCTTTCGTTCTCGTTCGGACTGACTCATAGAATCGTCATGCCGATCATGGCCGAACATCGCTGGCTCTACCCGATCGACTGGCCCGAGCTGTCGAGGCTTATCCGGTTCGACCGCGCTAAAGGGCGCTGCGAACATTGCCGACGCCCGCATGGCGGTCATGTATTTCATCTAGGCGATGGGCGCTGGTGGGACGCGGCTGCACGGCAATGGCGTGATGGGAGAGGGCGCCGGGTGGGCGTGCCGCGTGCGGATCTTGCGGCAGTCGTGCGGATCACGCGGGTCTATCTGGCCTGCGCGCATCTCAATCATGACCCCACCGACAATGCCGCGCGCAACCTGGCCGCACTTTGTCAGCGATGCCATATGATCCATGACGCGGCCGAACATCGGCGCCGGCGCTGGTTGAATGCCTATCGCCGCCGCGCCTTGGGCGATCTGCTCGATGTTCTCGGCGCGCCCTACGCAGCGCCAACAGGGTGTGCCACATGGCACACCCCTATCCGTATCAGTGACCTGTCGCCGCTGCGCATAATCGCCAAGGCGCCGCCCGTCCCTTGTGGGCGGGCGGCGCGCGCGGGCCTGAAAGGGCCGTGAGCGCGCCCGCACCGCATCGCGGTGCGGGCGCGCCGGCGATGGGCTCGATATGCGGATGCTCTAGCAAACCGGAAAGATGGGAGCCGATTGGAACCGGCCCCCATCCACTCGTCATGCCATTTCGTCGGTCATATCCTCTGCCTCGCTGTCGGCGTCGTCCATATCGGGATCGAAATCGTCCGCCTCGCCCTCGGGCTGATCGAACGCTCCGATCTGCATGGGCGCGGGGAGCCAGTGTGCCGGAAGCCGCTCCGATACATTGACCGCCAAGTCGCTCTTCTTCTTGATGGTGGCGCAATTTTCGGCGCTGGGGGCACCGCATTCCTCGCGCAGCAGGTCGATCAGCGCGGCCCGACGCATCTTGTCGAACAGGGCGATGGGGGCGCTCCAACGGGCGGCGACGTCCACACCGCTTGCACGGGCGATCTGCTCGAACTGATGATGCCGCTGACCGGGGCAACCGCCCGCAAACACCGTCCCGTCCACCGTCATGGCGACCAGTCCGGCCAGCAACGCCATCTTGTCCTCGCTGCTCATGGCGCGGATCGCCTCGAAGCGGCCCTGCGCGGGGATCGACGCGAACCGGGTCGCCATCATATCCTCGACGGGCCGAACATCGCTGGTTGCCATAAGCTCGTCGGGCACATCGGTCGTGACGGTCTTGGCCTGCACTTCAATCGCCATCTGATAGCTATGTGCGCCGTGGAGCAACTGGCCTGCGAGGCTGTCCAGCATGATGTCGAGCGCCAGCGCCGGGTCGGCCGCAACCGCTTCCTGCACGATCTGCGTCTTGATGCGGGTCAGGTCCGCGAACAGGCTGTTGGGATAGAGCGGGGCAGGGCCACCCTGCGCGCCGCCCGCCTTGGGCTTCTTCTCCGCCTTGGCGCGATAGATGCGCTTGCCAAGCGAGCCGTCCCGCTCGATCCAAAGCGCAACGCCACCAATGGCCTTCTGCTCGGCATTGTAGAAGCGCAGCGCGTCGGTGATGGCTTCGCGTTCCGCCATAAGCGGTTCGATGCGGTCGCTGTCTTCGCCCTCGGCTTCGGCAATCGCTTCCATTTCGGCATCCAGTTCCGCCAACCGTGCGGCCTCCGTCTCGGACGGCTCGCGCTCACCGGGATAGAGATAGCCCTTGTTGTAGAGGTCATAGGGCTGGCTGATGGTCGCGCCGACTTCGAACCAACCGATCGCACGATAGTCGGCAGCAAGCGCGTCCAGCTTGGCTTCGGCAAGTTCCTGCACGATTTCGGGCTGATCGGCGTAACCGCCGTCCCCTTGGCTGAACAGGTCCGGGGTGATGGTGCCGCCCTGATCGGCATAGGCGTCGCGCCCGACGAACAGGAACTCACCGCTTTGGGTCGTCAGCTTTTCTTCGGTGAGCATCCGGCGGATGGTATGGGCCTGACCGTTCGACGCCTTGAAAACGCGCATCTGCTCGGCATGGTCGCCGGTGAGGGTGAGCGCCTTGGCCGCGTCGATGGTCAACTGATCCTTGGCGAGAATATCGATCAGCTTGGGATTGAGCGCGGAGAGCCGCAGCATCCGGGCAACATGGCTTTCGCTATAGCCGAACCGGGCAGCAATATCGGAGGGGTCCATGCCGATGTCGCGCATCCCTGCGAACGCGCGGATCGCGTCGGCGGGGTGCATGTCCTCGCGCGCCGCATTTTCGGCATAGGAAAGCTCGATGGCTTCTTCCTTGGTCCGCATCTCGACGGGGAAGAGATCGCTATTGCTGACCTTCTTGCGCTTCACCAATTCCTTGAGCGCCCGATAGCGCCGCCCTCCGGCGAACACCCAGAAAAGGTCATCTTCCTCATAGACGACGAGGTTCTGCAACAGGCCATGTGCGGCGATGTCGTCGGCCATGCTGTCGATGGCGGAAGGCTTCACGCGGCGGCTGTTGAGGGGGGAAAGGCGAAGCTGCGACAGCTTGACGGTGATGATAGCCATGATGAAACTCCTATGATCTGTATCGATGGGGAGGGGTCAGCCTTCGAGGCTCGCGAGTTCGTCAAATTCGACCGATGCGCGCTGGGCGCTTTCGCCCGCGTAGGTCGCGCCGGATCGGGGATAGAAGAAAACCCGGTCGCCCTTGGCGTAGGGGGTGCCGTCCACGCCGGTCCCGTCCACCTTGGCCCGCTTCCAATAGGGGTCGCCCTTGTATCGAGTGTAAGCCATTGTCCTTTCTCCTTCTTTCGAGGCGCAGCCGGTTGCCGCTGCAACCGGGGTTGCCTCTCCGGCGAGGAGCGGGACGGGGAGGGAGGAGGAAAATCGATGGCCTGGTGCGGGCAGGCCGCCCTAGCGCGGCCGACGCCTTCAAGGCGTCGGGTGCCGCGCTTGGCGGACCACACGGGGCTGTCGATTTTGCTTCGGGAACGAAAGGGCAGCAGCCCTGGTGTTCCCTCGCGCCTGACGGGCCTCCGGGGGAGGGCCGTGGGCGCAAACAGGCCAGCACCGCGCCCTGCGCGGCCTTAGGTGTGCCACATGGCACACCTCACGCGAGGATCGTCACCCTCCTGGGACGAGACGCCGGCACGGTGGCTCGGTCGGCGCGCAGCGCCGATAGAGCCGTGCCCGGCAGGGTCGCGCCCGAATTTGTTGTCTTGGGATCGTTGCCGCTCTAGCGTCAGCTCCGCGTCTGCCGGACTGAGCGTGGTTCTCTCGATCGAAGCCGTTGATGCGGGGCTACCCACCCCATGATGCGGGGAGGAATGCGCGCGCGACGATGAGTTGGACCCTGTTCATTGATGAGTCCGGTCAGGATCAGCGCCATTCGCCCTATGAGGTGCTTGCGGGCATCGCGATCGAGGATCGGCGGGTATGGCCACTGATCCGCGATCTGTCCGACGCACAGCAGCATATCTTCGGAATGCGGTTGTTCGAGGCGTATGGCCGGGAAGCCAAGGCGCAGAAGCTCCTTGATCGCAAGACGTTCAAGCATGCGGCGCAGCTCGATGCGTTCGAGCATGCCGAGCGAACCCAGCTCGCGCGCGAATTGCTGATCGACGGGACAGCGGTGACGCGCAATCGGCTGACCGCCTTGGGGCAGGCAAAGATCGAATATTGCCGTTTCAGCCTCGATCTGGCGCGGCGTCATGGCGCGAGGGTCTTTGCAACGATCGTCCCGCGCGAAGCGCCACGGCCCGACCGCAGTGACGCGCTGCGCAAGGATTACGCTTTCCTGTTCGAGCGCTTCTATTATTTCCTGAACGGCCTTCCAGGCGACCCGATGGGCTATATGGTATTCGACGAGCTGGACCGCAGCGCCGCGCATATCCTGCTTGGTCAGGTATCGAGCTATTTCGTGAACACGCGCAACGGCCGAAGCCGTTCACGCCTCATCATTCCCGAGCCGTTCTTTGTGCATAGCGATCTGACGACGCTGATCCAGACGGCTGATATTGTGGCTTACGTCATCAGTTGGGGTCTGCGGCTACGCCGCATGACGGCACCGGCGCGGGAGGAGCTGCGCCCGCTGGTGGATCTTGTCCACCGACTGCAATTCAAACGGGAGACGGAAGGGGGCGATCGGATCTACGGGATGAAGCTGATCAACGATCTACGGCCAAGGCCCTTGGCCTGAAACGAGAGAAGGCAATGCACGCGTCGCCGCGAACAAAGCCTCCGCGATCCTATTTAATCGATTCGCCCCTATTTTCAATTAAGATTCGACGAGATGCCGCGCCGCTCGCCCGCCAGCGGGCGAGCGGCGCGCGATTTCCGGGGTCTGGTTGGGCGCGCCGCCACGCCCCGGCCCTCATCGGGCCGGGATCATGGAGGGCGATCACGCCGCCGCATCCAATTCGGAGACTGTCTCGATCGCCATGCGGCTCAACAGCCAGTCGGAAGCATCCTGCGCGAGCCGCGCGGCGGTGAAGATACACCTTTTGTCATTGCGAAGGGCCGCCAGCCAGCTCGCCAGATAGGCGGCATGGTCCTCGCGGTCGTGGAGTTTGATTCCGATCGTCGCGCTGATGAACGCGGCCCCAAGCTCGGCCACCAATTCCTCGCGGGCATAGTCTTCGCGCTTCGTGGAAATGAGGGTCGAACGGGCGAGCCGATCCACATGGCCGCTGGCGTGACATAGCTCGTGCGCGAGCGTCGAATAATAGTCATCGCTGGTGTGGAAGTCGGCAAATTCCGGCATGACGACATGATCGCCGCTTGGCTGATAATAGGGCTGCGCGCCGTGATGACGCACCGTGACGGGTACGCGGGCAAAGAGCGCATCCAGTTCGGCGTCCCGCTCGTCGGGATTGGTCGCGGTGATGATCGGGGCTGGGGTAGGATATTTCGCCTCGATGCCGTCGATCTGCTCGGCATTGAAGACGGTGTATCGCTTGAGAAACGCCACCTGACGCTTGCCGTCCTCGCCTCCCTGATCGCTGCCACGTTCGCCCTTGTCGGCGTCCACTTCGATCTTGTTGGCATAAACGACGGTCGAGCCCTTTTCGCCCTTGCGGACGCATCCGCCAAGCGCGAGCGCCTGCTTGAATGTTAGCCAATGCGGGGAAGCAAAGCCCTTCGTCATGGCGGCGACCCACAGAGACAGGACATTGATGCCGCGATAGGGCACGCCGGTCGAGCGCAGCGGGATATTCGGCGCGGTGCGGCCGTTCCACGACTTCGACCAAGGCCGGGTGCCTGCCTCGATCATGGCAATCATCTGGTCGGTGATCTCCTGATAGATGTCGGCGCGGTTGTCGTTGATACGTCCCATGATTTTTCCTTTCCTTTGAGGCTGAAAGCCGGTCGCAACAGCAACCGGCTCTGCCTTTCCGGCGAGGAACGGGATGGGGAGGGAGAGCGGGAATCTTTGCCGCTGGCGCGGGCGAGCCGCCCTAGCGCGGCCGACGCCCTGCAAGGGGGTCGAGCGCCGCGCTTGGCGGATTACACGGGCGGTAAGATTGTCGTTCGGGAACGAAAGGGCAGCCGCCCTTGGTGTTCCCCGCGAACGGTGGCGTCCGGGGGACGGCTCCGTGTCGTCACGGGGTCACGCCGCGCCGGAGAGCGCGTCGAATTGATCGAGCAGCGATGCCAGGGTGGACGTTGCGCGATCGGCGCGCTCATGGTTCCAGTCTGTCCGCCGCTCCCGATGAAAGCCACCCTGCATGAAGAACGGGTGCGTGTCGTCGATCAGGGCACAGAGCGGCGATGCGAGGATAAGTCCTTCGGCTTCCGCAGCGGTAGTGGCACGCCGCAGGTCGTGCCCGATAGCGCGGTTGCTCTCGTCGGTATGACCGTGAATGACGAGATAGCATTTCAGCGCCAGCTCGAGCGCGATAGCGAGCCGATAGAAGCGATCCTGTAAGGGGCGATCAATCGTCCCAGGCGACGGATAGCCCAGAAAGCCGCGCGCATTGCCCGCTAACGTCCTTGCGAGATCCAGGTCAGGGTGTGCCATGTGGCACATATGCGGCCGCTCGATCACAGCCATTGCCCCCCAAGCCCGGCCCTGAACTCGTAGGCGAGGACGGCGCCTCCGGCGACCAGGGCGGCGAGCGCGAACAGCGCGAGCCGCGCCGGGATGCCGGGGCGCGATCTGCCGTCATCGGTAATGGCAATGGCGGGGCCGATCACGAGCGCGAGGATCAGCGCCGGCCCCAACTCGTGGAGGACCAGGCCGGGAAGACGGTTCGGGAGCAGGTAGGGGTAATTACGGAGGACACGGCCGATCAGGACCGCGCCGACGACCAGCGACAGCGCCGCGCCCCAACGGCCGATCAGGATCGCCGCCGGGGAACCGCGTTCAAGCATTGGAGCTGTTTCCCGATGAACGCCGCCCGCCCGCAGGGGCGGTCTGCTGTGGCCTAGCCCGATCGTCACCCGGATGGGCGGAAACCCGGTGGCGGGGTTCCGCGGAGCGCCGCGATAGCGGCGCGCAGTAGAGCGCGGGCCGAAGGCAGGCCCGGCCTATTGCTTGATCGTTCCGACGCTGCATCCTTGTGGCACCTGTGCCCGGCGAACTGCGAGTTGACGCATCCGCTCATAATCAACGCCCCATAACCCGGCCCGTCGAGCGGCTGCTTTCTGCATTAGATCAACATACGCCCCGCCAGAAAATACGCGGTAGTCCACCGCATATCCCTGGGCGACCATTGTCGCACCGACACTCGCTTTATTGGCGGGAAACCGGCAGGCGAGGTTGAGACGTCCATAACTTTTGGGGTCCGTCCGGCACTGATTTTCCCGCCGCATCGCATAGTCGAACATCGACACCGAACAGTCCATTCCACCATCGCGCACCGCCAATTCGCTCAGTGCCTCGCTGGAAATCGTCTTGAGCTGCGGCAGATCGTCGTCCGGCGCATCGATCCCGACGATCCGCACCCGTCCATTGGGAAAATCGACTGTATCGCCGTCTATGATCCTCGGGTTAGGCGACGTCAGCCGCGTTTTCGAGACTTCAACAAGCGCCTGCTTGTTCTGCGAAATCGCGTAAGTCGCTACGATCAGGAACGTCGCGCCCATCGTCCATCGCTGGAATCGCGTCGCTCCGGGAAACAGCTTCATAGCGAACGGATCTCGCGCAACAGATCATTCCAGTCGCCAGCATGGGGCGGCGGCTTGGCGACGAGCTGGCGGCCGTCCGCCGTCAGGTGCGGGGTGGCGCGCTCGATCGCGCGCGCTGCCTCGCCGCCATGCTGGCTGTAAATGACGATGGTGTGGATGCTCTGCGGGATGGCGACGGCCTGATACCGCTCGATCCCGAGTACCGGCCATACAAAGTGGCCAGGCCCAAGCAGGTTCATGACGCTCGCGGCATCTTCGACGCCTTCAGCAAGGCGTAGGATGCCGTCACGCGGGATTCCGCCCCAGCGGACGGCCCCAACGCCGGGATTGCCCAGCATCCGCTTGGGCTCGTCCATATCGGCTTTCCAGCGCCCATCGGGCGTCAGGAAGGTCCGGTGGATGGCGATCACGCCGGCGTCTTCCTCGATCGGCACGATCAGCGCTGGCGCAAACGCCTTGGCCGCTCCGGCGCCGCATTGGCAGCGTGGATCGAAACGAGCATTGATCCCATCGGAAATGATCGAGCGTCCCTCCCGCAAATAGCGGTCGGCGAGCGTGCCTGCAAAAGGGTCGGCATGGCGCCAGACCGCCACAGCGAGCTTGTTGAGGTCGGCCTTGCCCTCCTGACGCTGGCCCGGGTCATGGTCGGCGGGTGCGAGGATCTTGCCCGACCGCAGCGCCGCCATGATGGCGTCGGCGGTGCAGCCGGCGAAGCAATGGAACAGCACGGCCCGATCGCCGACACGGATCGACAGGCTGGCCTTGCCGTCTGTGTGGGCCGGACAACGGCACATGGCGAAGTCGCCTTGCCATTTGCCGCCGAGCTGACGGACGATGCGGTCCGCCTGCTCTTCAATCGATGATGTGTCGCGCCGCGCCATCTATGGACACCTCCGTTGCAGGACGGATATTTGGTTACAGCGCGGGGGCGTAGGCGCGCCAGCGAAAACTTATGAAATCGCTTTAGCAGGGTAACAATGGAATTAGAGCTTATACTGGAACGCGAGCTCACGACGCAACGTCCGCCGGGCGGGTCGATAACAGACGTTCATGTCTGCCAGCATGAAACGGGCAAATGGCACATCAATGTTCGCGTGAGTTGGCGCGGCACCGGCCTCTACCATGTCGGCCTCTATGACAAGAAGCGTATCCGATTGTATAAAAAGGCTTCTTCTGCCATTCGCCATATAGTTCTGGGCTATGGTTATGAGGGGGTCATTCACGTCCATCCCTGCCAGGGATTACAGGATGCAAGCAGTTTCTGACCCAAATCGGACTTATCTGCGAACCGTTCTCAAAAAAGGATGAAGCGAGCCATGGGAGCGTTTTCACACTAGCCCCCGGCAACATCGCGATTTAGCCTAAATCACCAGTGGAGTGAAAACATGGCTAATCGCTTGTTTGCGTCGCTCGCGGCTACCGCCCTTGTGGCGGCACCGTTCGCCTCTGCACCCGCCCGTGCTGAAAACACATGGGCCTGTGAGGTGCTGCTGTGCGCCAGCAACCCTGGCGGATGGATGCAGTTTGCCGAGTGCGTTCCGCCGATCCGAAAGCTGATCTCGCATCTGGCGCTCGGGGGAGGGTTCCCGACCTGCAGCGCCGGTGGGGTGAGCAAAGCGGACTATACCAAACCGAAGAACGGGCGGCCTGGCTACGTCATGATGACGATGACCGACGGCACGCGGACGCGCTATACGGTGCCGACAGCAGCGCAGGTGGCTCAGGCGGAAGCCTCGGCCCAACCGGGCGCTCCGCTCGGCTCAGAGACATTGGAGCGGTAATGACGCTCCCCGCCGCAGTCGTCATGGGTCTCGCAGCGCAATGTGCGCCGCAAGTGGCACCCGAAACGATCGCGGCGATTGTGCAGACCGAAAGCCACGGGTTCGAACTGGCGATCGGCGTCAACGGCCTCAAGCGTCAGCCGTCGCCAGCCACGAGCTTGGCGCAGGCAGTCGAGACTGCCCGCTACTATGTCGGCAAGGGTTATTCGGTAGATCTTGGCCTTGGGCAGATCAATTCCCGCAACATGAAGACCCTCGGCCTGACGTGGGACAATGTATTCGACCCATGCACGAACATCGCCGCTGCCGGCGCCGTCTTGTCCGGCAATTACCATAGCGTGCGCGCGGGGCTTCATCCCCAGCGCGCCCTCCGCGTCGCTCTGTCCATGTATAATACCGGGTCGCAGTCGCGCGGCTTCACCAATGGCTATGTCGAGAAGGTCGTCGGCAATGCCGGTGTCTCCGATGGAATCCGCCCCGTCGCAGCGCGCGTGAGCGCGTTCACGGGTGCAGCGAATACCGGCGAAGGGGCGAGCGCCGCTGCGCAGCTCGCCGCGCTGGTCGAGGAAAATACGTCCACTTTGGAGCAGCCTGAGGCTGCGCCATCCCCACCGCCGCCATCGTGGGACGTGTTTGCGAGGGCGGAATATGAGCGAGCGCGGCTCGCCGGAGAAGGAGAAAACCGATGAATCTCGCATCTTTCGGTGGGCCGGCGCTGGCCCTCCGAACCCGCGTCACCAACCATGTCGACGCGATGACCCCGCGCCAGCGCAAGGTCTCGCGGGTGCTGTCGATGTTCGGTCTGGTGGCGCTGACGTCGCTGCTGTCGGCCGAGCCCGCCTTCGCGCAAACCAATCTGGAGAGCTTCGGCAATGCGGTCCTCGGCCTGCTCAGCAACGGGCTTCTGCGTATCGTGGCGATCCTGGCGCTGATCGCAGCGGGCTTCGGGTGGCTCACGGGGCGGGTGAACACCGGCGCGCTCGTCACCGTCATCATCGGCATCGCAATCATCTTCTCGGCGCCGTGGATCGTCGATCAGCTCCAGGGCTGACGCTTATGGAGGCGGGGCGTCCGCGACGCCCCGCTTCATCTCATGTGTCGTGGAGTGCGTAGCGTGGATGAAGAACGGGAAGTGATGGCGCGCAATCCGCTGTTCCTGGCGGTGACGCGGCCTGCGCTGTTCGCCGGTATCCCGATCGAGGCGGCGGTGGTGATCCTCCTGGCCTCGGTCATCACCCTGATCGGCACGACCAATCCCATTTATGGACTGGTCGTCGCCGCGGTGATGTTCGGCATCTCTCGCCTCGTGGTCCGCCACGACGTCAATGCCTTCCGGCTCATCTTCCTATGGGGTCGCACCAAAGCTGCGAACCGCAACCGGGCCTTTTGGGGCGGGTCAAGCTACACGCCGCTTCCTCTGAAAGGCATCAAGCGAAAGGGGTTCGGCCGCAATGGCTAGGGCCAATCGCCTGTCCGATCAGGTGCCGATGAAGGTCGCGCTCAAGGAAGTGATGCCGACCAAGTTCCTGCCGTATGCGCGGCACGTCACCGACGAAATGGTGATGCTGGATTCCGGCGCGATCATGCTGACGTTCGAGCTGCAGGGCCGTGCTTTCGAGACGGCCGACGTGCGCGATCTGAACGACTGGCACGCGAAGCTCAACGGCATGCTGCGCAACCTGCATGACGATCGTCTGTCGATCTGGACGCATCTCGTGCGGGCACGGGTCGAGCAATATCCCGGTGGCAACTTCCGCTCGCGGTTCGCGCGCGAGCTGGACGCTGCCTACTTCGCACGGATGAACAAGGAGCGCCTGTTCATCAACCGCTTCTTCGTGACGCTGGTGCTTCGTCCCTCGGTCCACGGCGCCGACAAGCTGGTCCAGCTCTTCAAGAACAAGGCCAAGGCGGAAGCGGAGGCCGATGAAGTGGATGCCGATCTGCTGGAGGCGCTGGAGGACAAGGCGCGTGACTTCGAGAAGCTGATGGATCGCTGCTCGCCGCGCCGGCTTGCGATCTATGGGCACAACGGCCTCAAATTCTCCGAAACGCTCGAAGTCGTGGAAATGGTGATGACGGGGCGGCATCGCCGCGTCCCGATCATCCGCGGGCATCTGGGCAGCGCGCTCTATCGACAACGGGTCATTTTCGGCGGCGAGACGGTCGAGGTCCGCGATGCTGATCGCAGCGCGTTCGGCGGAATCTTCGGCATTCGCGAATATCCCGCCTTCACGACGCCGCGTCAGTTCGAATCCTTGCTGGCGGTCGATTTCGGCTTCGTGCTGACGCAATCCTTCACCTTCCTTGGCCGCGCAGCGGCATCGGAACGCTTCCGGCTGCGGCAAAAGCAGATGGAGAACGCCGACGACCGCGCCGTCAGCCAGATGCTCGATCTCGTCGGCGCGGCCGACGATCTCATGTCCAACCGCTTCGTCCTGGGCGATCATCACTTCACGCTCGCGGTCTATTCCGACAGCCTCAAGGGGCTGCGCGACAATATGTCGATCGCCCGCGCGGCATTGGCCGACACGGGCATGGTGGCAGCACGCGAGGGCGCGGCGCTGGAAGCGGCCTACTGGAGCCAGCTCGTCGGCAATTTTGCGTGGCGCGCGAGGCCGGCGCCGATCACGTCGCTCAATTTCGCAGCGTTCTCGCCCTTCCACACATATCCCGCTGGCCTCGCGACGGGCAATCATTGGGGCGACGCGATCGCGCTGATGAAGACGAGCGCGCGCAGCCCCTATTTCTTCAGTTTCCACAAGCGCGACATAGGCCACACGCTGATCGTCGGCCCGACCGGGGGCGGCAAGACGGTCATCGTCAATTTCCTGATGGCGCAGGCCGAGAAGACGGGCGCACGCCAGATCTTCATCGACAAGGATCGCGGCGCACAGATTTTCGTGCTGGCATCGGGCGGCACCTATCTGACGCTCGAGAACGGCAAGCCGACGGGTTTCGCGCCCTTGAAGGCGCTCGAAAACACGGCGGAGGATCGAGCCTGGCTGTCGCTTTGGGTGCGCCAGCTCGTCCGTGCGGAAAGCCGCCCAATCACGGTGCAGGAAGAGCGGATGATCGACGAGGGCATCGCCGCAGTGATGCGGCTCCCGCGCGAAGATCGCTCACTCGACGCGCTGCGCACGATGCTCGGCATGGCGGATGCGGGCGGCATCGGCGCCCGCCTCGAAAAATGGACGTCTCGCGGATCGATGGGATGGGTGTTCGACAACCCTTCCGATCTGCTGACTCTCGATGCGCGCTTCATCGGCTTCGACATGACGGACTTTCTCGACAATGGCGAGGTCCGCACGCCGCTGATGCTCTACCTGTTCCATCGGATCGACAAGCTGCTGACCGGCGAGCGCACGATCATCGCCATCGACGAGTTCTGGAAGGCCCTGCAAGACGAGGCGTTCCGGGGCTTCGCGCAGGACGGTTTGAAGACATATCGCAAGCGTAACGCCATGATGGTGTTTGCTACGCAGTCGCCAGCGGACGCGCTCAAGAGCGATATTGCCCATTCGATCCTCGAACAGGTCGCGACCCAGGTGATGCTCCCCAATCCCAAGGGTGCGCGCCGCGACTATGTGGAGGGCTTCTCCCTCACCGATGCCGAATATCAGCTCATTCGCGAGGAATTGTCGCCGGAATCGCGCAAGTTCCTCGTCAAGCAAGGGCACGACAGCGTGGTGGTCGAGCTGGACCTAACCGGCCTCGATGACGAGCTGGCCGTGCTGTCGGGCCGGGCCGAAACGACGTCTATCGCCGTCGCGGCCGCGTCCGAGTTTGGCCCGGACCCCGCCAACTGGCTCCCCGTATTCCACCAACGTCGTCGTCCAAGCTGAAGGAGAAGGGACATGCGTAGATTGAAGGTTTTCGCTCTCGCACTGTCGGCATCGGCACCGATGGTGGGAGGCTCGGCACATGCGCAGGGCATTCCCGTCCACGACGTCAACTCGATCCTCCAGCAGATCGAGCAGGTGCGGCAGGGCGTTCAGGTCATCCAGCAGGGCGCTGACCAAATTCGTGAAGCTCAGAAGCTGTACCAAGACCTCAACAAAGCAACCGACATCGGCAATGTCGCCAGCCAGCTCAAGAACGACGTGCTACGAACCAGCACTGTGTCGTCCAGCAGCCTCGACGGCTATACCAATGGCGACCTCAACGTCATCGGCGGCCTGCGCGGCAAGGCGAACGACGTCTATCAGGATCTTCTCGGCCGCGGCCCGCAAACCATGACGCCGGAACAACGCGCCGCCTATGAACAAGGCTCGCGCGAGGCCGCTGTGACAACGGGCCTGGCCGGGAATGTCGGCGATGCGGTGACGAGCCGGCGCCAGGGCCTCGAAGAGCTGCGCAACCGTCTCAATGGCTCGACGTCGGCTGCTGAGCGCGCCGATATGTCGGCGCGCCTCCAGCTCGAACAGGCGCAGATAATGAACGATCAGATGGGCTTGCAGGCGATCGAGCTTCAGCGCCGCGCGAAGGCTCAAGCCGATTATCAGCGCAGCCTCGCGTCGAACAAGGCCGAGATCGACAAGCTGCGGACTGAGGCCGGGGTCAATCCATGACGAAGGGGCTTTGGATCATCCCCGGCCTGCTGGTGCTGGCAGCGTGCGGCAAGAATGATTCCGTCCCTGAGAATCGCGAGCTGCGATCTGACATGCCGGCTCGGATGACAAAGTATTACCTCCAGCATCGGGATGAACTCGCGGAGATGGATAAGATCTGTGGAGCGTGGCGAGCGTCTCAACGCCCGCCCGCTTCATGGCCCGCCGTGGTCATTGGCAATTGCAACAGTGTGAATGCGGCAAAAACGTCAATTTCAAATGGTGCCGAGACGGACAAGCTTCGCAAGGAAGCCGGCATCTAATTTACGTTTAACAATCCGGGGTCGGGTGATGGGTTTCAATATCTACACGGAGATGTTCAACCAACTCAACGCTGCTTTAGCGGGCGTGATCGCCACCTATGCGGGCGTGATCGGTTGGATTTCCGGCCCGCTCCGGGTGGGTGTGACGATCTACATCATCCTCCTCGGCTTCGCGATTTTGCGCGGCGCGGTCGAGTATCCGTTCCGAGAGTTCGTCTATCGCGGCATGAAGCTCGCCGCCCTCGTGTTCGCGGTGACGACGCTCTACGGCGCTTCGGTCGGGCTGCTCGCTATGAATGGTCTGCCAAGGGAAGTTGCGAACGCCGTTGGCGCACAGGACGTTAATGGCCTGGGCGGCTTTTTCGATGGCATTCTGAAGGGCGCGGTTCGCGCTATCGCAAACATCAAAGAGATCGTGGCTGCCCACACTGCTGAGGAAGGAGAGAATCTCGTCGGAATCCCAAATAATTGGGATGAGATCATTGTCAGCGAGATCATCAACGTCGTCATCATGCTGGCCGCGTTACTGGCCTCGGCCCTTGGCTTCGCGATCTGCGCATTCGCCCTTTTCGCGCTGTCTCTTCTCGCTGCTGTTGGGCCACTTTTCGTCGCCGCGCTGCTATTCGATTCAACCCGGCCATTCTTTTTCCAGTGGCTCGGCAGCATCGTAAATTACGTCATCCTCGTGGCTTTTTCGCTATTGGTGACGGTATTCATCGCCAACGCTGCTGACGCCTTTATCGACGCTATCACGCAAGACGACTCTCTGATCCTTGCGGCAGTCAAAGCCCTTGGATTCTACGCGCTCGGGTTTTTCTTCTTCCTACAAATACCGGCCATGGCAGCGGGTCTCGGCGGCGGCGGCGCTTCATTGGCATCGCAGTTTGCCAACGCCGCAACAGGCGGCATCGCACCGATGATCGGACGCGCATGGTCAAACGCACCGCAGCGTGCCCTCAATCGCTGGCAGCAAAGTCGTGCTCGGCGAGCTGAATCACGTGCCGCTGGCGGCACCCTCTACAATAACAGCTAACGGGAGACCCGGCATGAAGCTCGGCTCGGCACTGGCCTTTCTCGCCCTCGCGGCCCTTACTCCATCGGTCCCGGCAAGCGCCGCCAAGGACGAAAAGCTGCCTCGCTGTAACGGGCGGCAAAAACGGCCTGCCAACCCTTATGGGACGGTGTTGCCGACGATCCCGGCCCGGAACGCAGCCTCGGCCGCCACGGTGCCGTCCGCTGGAGGTGTGCCACGTGGCACACCCTCGCCACAGCCTGCGCCTCCGCCCACTACCAACCTTTTCCCTCCTGAGAGCGCCACGCCGGCCCCTATAGGGCCGGACACGTCGCGCAACGAGAAGGTGCCCCCTATCGGCGCCTCCGCCACAGGCACCGGCCCCGCCGTGGCGCTCCACACCTCATATGCGAGTTGCTGACATGGCGATCGGCGTGAAGGATAAAGAGGAAGATCTGAAGGCTTACTTCGCGGAAGCGGAAAGCTGGGACAGGGACCGGTTTGTTGCTGCGGTCCGCTCGCGGCGGATTGCCTGGATCGTCGCGGTCGTCGCGATTGTGTTTGCCGCGATCTGCGCCGCCGCCGTGCTGGCGCTGTCGCCGCTCAAGACGGTCGTGCCCTATGTCGTGACCGTCGACCGCTCAACGGGGGCCACGGAAGTCACCCAGGAGCTGCGCGGTGACAAGACGATCACCTATGACGAGGCGATCCGTAAATATTTCCTCGCGGACTATGTGCGCGCTCGGGAGGGCTGGATTCCCCAAGCGCGCGAGGAGTTCTTCCGCAAAGTGTTGGCGCTGTCGGCGCGGGAGGAACAGACTCGTTGGACGGCCTTCTACAAGAAGGACAATCCAGATTCTCCGCAAAATCAATTCACCGCCAGCGATGCGGTGTTCGTAGCGATCAAGTCGGTCGCCTTTATCTCGCCGAACGTGGCGCAGGTCCGGTTCATCAAGCGGCTCCAGCGCGATCAGCAGGTGATCGAGACACCAGCCATCGCCACCATCACTTTCGATGTGCTGTCGAAGCCGGAAACGGAGTCCGGTCGCTACGCCAATCCGCTCGGATTTCAGGTGAAGACATACCGGGCCGACGTGGAGGTTCCCGCACGATGAAGACGATCCTGCTTCTGGCCGCGGCGATCGGCGCCGCGACGGCCACACCGGCGCTGGCACAGACCCCGGCGCAGCGCGGCCCCGACGCCCGCATCCGCGAGGTCAATTAGAGGGCATAGCGTGGATGGTACGCTAAACAACGCTAAGGGCGAACAATCAGCGAACGCTTAGGCGGCGCGGCTATCCGGCGGCAGATTGAGGGCCTTGCGGCCAGCGGAAGCGGCTGCTCGAT
>Ga0114901_1000579_pt1 | contig 24191 bp, 23 predicted proteins | sample MalvireepMed_s16_FD_89686 | JGI IMG/M metagenome (GOLD analysis project Ga0114901, IMG submission 89686) | Marine viral communities from the Global Malaspina Expedition - Malaspina viral metaG DeepMed_s16 | ecosystem: Environmental > Aquatic > Marine > Oceanic | place: Mediterranean Sea... | reverse complement strand
CTCAAGCGCATCGAGGCGCGGATGAAGCCGCTGATCGGCAACCGCACCGAGATTCAGCAGCCGATCCAGATGCGGTTCAACGAGTTGATTGCGGGCGTGCGCGCCGATGTAGCGGTCAAGCTTTATGGCGACGATCTCGACCAGATGAGCGGTGAGGCGCGGCGCATCGCGGGCGTGCTGCGCTCGATCCCCGGTGCGGGAGATGTCAGCGCCGAACAGACCGACGGTGCGCCGACGTTCGACGTCAAGATCGATCGACTGGCGGCGGCCCGCTACGGTCTGACGGTCGAGGAGGTTGCGAACACGGTATCCGCGGCGCTCGGCGGTCGCGAGGCCGGCCTTCTGTTCGAAGGCGACCGACGCTTCTAGGTCGTGGTCCGGCTTCCCGACGCGCAGCGCGACGATCTCGAAACGCTGGGGGCTATCCCGATCATGCTGCCCGCTTCGGACGGGCAGGTCGCGCGATCGATCCCGCTGAGGGAAGTGGCGCGGTTCAGCTACACGCAGGGTCTCAACCAGATCAGCCGTGAGAATGGCAAGCGCATGGTCACCGTTCAGGTGAATGTTCGCGGTCGCGATCTGGGCGGGTTCGTCTCGGACGCGCAGGCACGGATCGGGGCGATGACGCTGCCGCCGGGCATGTACACGGAATGGGGCGGCACGTTCGAGAGCCTGCAATCGGCACGGCTGCGGCTTTTGATAGTCGTGCCGATCTGCTTCGTCGCGATCTATGCGCTGCTCTATCTGGCGCTTGGCGGGTTTATTCCCGCAGCCATCGTGTTCTCGGCCGTGCCGATGGCGCTTGCGGGCGGCGTCTTCGCGCTGCTGTTGCGCGGCATCCCGTTCTCGATCACTGCGGCGGTAGGGTTTATTGCATTGTCAGGCGTCGCGGTCCTCAACGGCCTCGTGATGATGAGCGCAATCAGTAAGCGACGGGACGACGGTGCGGGCGGGGACAAAGCAATCATCGATGGCGCCATGGAGCGCGTGCGTCCCGTGCTGATGACGGCACTGGTCGCAAGCCTCGGGTTCGTTCCGATGGCGCTAGCAACCGGAACTGGCGCGGAAGTTCAACGACCATTGGCGACCGTCGTGATCGGAGGTCTCATAACCTCCACGGCGCTCACATTGCTCGTGCTTCCGGCAATTGCTGCATTCGTCGATCGATGGCGGACCCGATTTGATGGAGTGCAAGCGCAGACCCCAGTCATTTCACAATCTGGCTGAGACGTCGCAGCTGCGGCCGCTTTTGACAATAGCCGCCATTGGCGCTGCGGGCGCCAAATGGCGGCTTAGTCCCAGCCCCGGTCACAAGCGGACTGGCGACTCATGGGCACGCCATTTTCCCAGTTGAACGGCTTGGTTGGGCGCGTAGAAGCCTTTGCCGCCCTCGACCCATCGTTGCCTTTCAGGTTCTCATTTCAGTTTCCCAGAACCAAACATTCTCTGGAGCCCCGACCACGGCGGAAAGCCGGTGTAAACGACTGTCCAATCAGGAGCCGGATTGCGGGAATAGCTGACGCTTACTCTGACTCCGCTGCCGACGAAAAAAGGTCGTTTAGATCTGCCTGGCAGACGTCCAAATCAAAAAGCAACTGTCGATGGGGCGCCACTAGGGCAACTGCCTGATTGCCTCAATTTGGACATGAGCGAGGAAGCATCTCAGTCTTCCCGCAAAATCTTTTCCTGCATGTGAGAGCAGTAGGAGCAAAGCCCTTCATCGAGCCCGTCTAGATAATCCTGTATGCTGATGCCTGCTCCGCAGCGAAAACATTCAGCGTTAAAATCCAAAGCTTCGCCGCAGTTCGCACAACCGTCTTCCCCTTCCAACAACGTCGACCGCCCGCAAACGGGACACTGATAGATCGGGCCATCCTCGAATGCATCCTTGTAACGGACATACGCCTCGGCTCCATGCGCCTTCTCGATCGCCTGTTCGATGGCATCGGCTACATCTACATCTTGCCCGCAGGTCTTGCAGCGCAGCTGTGCGTAATCTTGGCTCTCGTTTTCGGGTTCGACCTGCTCGACGAGCTCGGACTGACAATCTCCGCATTTGATGACTTCAGCCATGATTGAGGAAGATCGCCATCTAATTTTCTCTAGTGTGGCCCGCGCTTCCCGGAGCTCTTGGTCGTACAACTCCTTAGTTTCCAGCATGGTTGTCCATGCTTCTCCCAAAAGCGCGACTGGATCTTCCTCCATCTGGCGAAACAGGGAAGCCACAACCGGAAAACCCTTGCTGATCGCCGCGCGGATCGCGGTCGCCGACTCCGATGTGTAGTGATGTTCCATATCGTTGCGGATGGTGTTGAGCGCTTTGAGCGCCTTATGGTCCAAGGATATTCCGAAATCTTTGGCGCGTTCACCGATTTGCTGAAAGTCTATGGTCGAATGGCCTACTTGTGCCAGCTCGATGCCGCCCTGACCGTCTGGCACAGGCTTAAGAGGCTAATGAAAAAGCTGGGCTGAGGTGGAGCAGGGGGGCGGCAGCCACAGCGCTTCAGGGCCTGAGGCTGCCGCGTTATGCTTTAGGCTTGAGTACGCGTGGGCTCCGCAAATCCGCTCGGCCGTGCGCGTTCAAGCTTGTCTGCTTCGCGGCGGTCGGCATACTTCTTGTAAGCATATCCGCCTGCCGCCACGGCAATCAGGCTCAGCGGACTTAGTCGACGCAGTAATGTCGGCACGGCCACGCCGAGAAGTGCACCGCCCGATCCATTGAGGCCCTGTACGTGCTTCGAGGCGTGGCTGCCGGCGATCGCCCCGATAATCTTGCCAATCATGCGATGGTCTCCTTCGCTTTCATCAAGGGAGTACAGGCAGATTGGTTCCGGGCCGTTCGCTCGGAAAGAGAAGGCGTCCTGCAATTCAGTCAAGCCGGAGGTGGGATCTGCATGTCCTGTAGAGCGGCTGAAATCATCGCTGCCAGCGTTTCCTCGGCGCGCGCGCGGATCGCCGCATCCTTTGCCTCGAGGTCGTGGCGAACCCATTGCGGGGCACGTTCGATGACCTGAAGAATGGTTGTAGTGAACGGATAATCCATGGATCAGCCTATGGGCACAAGCCGTGTACCCTGTCCACTAGATACGGGGCGAAACAGTTTCGTTGTTACCGATAGTGAATGGGTCGATGTCGGTGCACGAGGCACAATGGTCGCGCAGAGATACGTGGTACAGGGCGCGCTCGACCTTGTTAAATCCGACGAGGTCGTCTGTCGTCGTGATCGTACTGCATGCCATGGGGCCATCGAATTGATGCCGGCCAGATGTCGAGACCGGGCAGGGTGTGGATAACTTTGCGGATAATGGGCGGAGAACTTGCGGATACACAGTGGATCGCTCGATGATCATCGGCGAACCAAGGTCAGATCCTTCCCTGTCGGAAGTCTGTTTCGAAACAGAAAAGCCGACCCAAAGGCCGGCTTGAAAAGTTTTGGGAGAGGATGCCTGAAAGGCATGGCGGCATATGATAGCAGGGCAGGGGTTTGGCAATTGCGCGGATTGCACTGGAGCGCCCGTTCCGTGCATGCGTTCTTTCAGCCATCCCATCGGCGCTGTCAGTTGAAGGAACAATGTGCCGGTCTTCTGACGAACGAATACCATCCAGTGTATGGTTTGGGTGCGATTCAAATCGGCGCAGCCGCCAAAACGGGCAGTTTCCCTCTTGTGTTAAGTTCTTTTGCTCGTGAAAAGCGAGCCGTCGCAATCTCCAGATCCATAAAACGCTGCAGGAGCATTATCTACTATGGCCGAAACCGAAAACCCCGCCGATCTCACGGCACTGACTGTAGAACTCCTCAGCGCCTATCTCACCAATAACACTGTCGGATCCGAGGATTTGCCCCGACTGATCCGGGAGACCCGTCTCGCTCTGACCGAAGATACGGCACCCAAGCCGGTTATGGAGGAACAGCAGACGTTCACGCCGGCGGTGTCGATCCGCAAGAGCCTGTCGTCGAGTGCGCATATCGTTAGCCTCATCGACGGCAAGCCGTACAAGACGCTCAAGCGCCATCTGGCGTCGAACGGGTTGACCCCGGAGGCCTATAGGGAGCGGTACAAGCTGCCCGCCGACTATCCGATGGTCGCTCCGGACTTCACAGCCAAGCGCCGCGCCATTGCCGAGCGGATCGGTCTTGGCAATCGTCCGAAGCCTGCTGTTTCGGAGAGCGCCGAGAAGCCGGTCACCGCGGCTGCATCTGCCGCGAATGCCGAGCCGGTTACCGACGGCAAGCCAGCAAAAGCGGAAACCTCGGCGGCCAAAACGCCAACCGGCAAGGGCGCATCGCCGAAATCGGTAAAACCTGCAGGCAAGTTGAAGCGGAAGGCGGCTCCCAAGCCAACCAAAGTTGACGGGGATGCGCCAGTCGTTGCTGCCTCTGAAGGTGACAAGGCTCCATCGGTCGAGCCGGTCGCACCCGAGGCGAAAGCCAAGCCCAAGAGCAGCTCGACTTCCGAAGTGACCGGAGTGAAACCCACCCCAAAGAAGCGTGCGGCGGGGAAAGGCTCACAGGCGGACGGCGCGTCGGCTGCTATCGCTGCGGCAACTCCGTCGGCAGCGCCGGAACCCGATGCGAAGCCGCCACGCAAGCCGCGCGGCAAGCTGGGGCTGTTCGGCAAAGGGCAGGCGACGCCCAGTGAAGGTGCTCCCGCTGCTGAGGGCGAAACCAACTCTGAACCGCTGCAGGCCGACAAGCCGGGCAAAGCGCCGAGGCCCAAGCGCATGGCGCGTACGCCCAAGCCGACCACGGACGACGCGAGCTGAATCTCGGCCCCACTCACCGGGCCAGTACTGCTCGGACATAACGAATCTGGCGGTGGATACTGAGGCCCGCGCCCATCAAAGAAGAAGGAACTGCTATGAATAACAATGATCTGGCCGAAGCGATCGCCACCGACGCCGGCCTTACCAAGGCGGATGCCCGCAAGGTCGTCGACGCCGTGTTCGATGCGATCGCTGATGCAGCGGCCAAGGGTGAGGAGATTTCGCTCAACGGCTTCGGCAAATTCAAGGTGAAGGATACGCCGGAGCGTGAAGGACGTAATCCTGCCACCGGCGAAGCGATGACGATCAAGGCGGCGCGCAAGCTTGCTTTCACACCCGCCAAGGGAGTGAAAGACAAGCTCAACGGTTAATTCTCGGGAGGCGGCGTTTCAGGAAAAGACCGCCTCCCTCTTTGTTCTTACAAACCTATGGCTGTCTCGTAGTGGGCACGGCTTACCTTTCCGCCCGCCGTGATCAGCTTGGCCCATTGACGATTGGCAAAGGGCACGGCGGATTATCCGGCAGGTGCATGCCGCGACTTCTGTTTATCTGCTTGAGGAGATCAATCGCCGCGAGCAGGTTCGACCCGCTGCCCGAGGCCTTGAACGTAAACGTGTCGAGGAAGTTGCTGGAAAACCGACGCAGCGTTGCGTATCGTTCGGTGGCCGAAATCAGGGTGTCCTCCTGGGTGAGATCAGCCAAGGCATCGACGTGAGGACGGGCCGCCATCAAGCGGTGCCAACCTACCATTTCATCGATCAGGACTAGAGGATCGCCGCCGGTTTCCTCCGCCATGTCGAGTGCGGTGATAGTCGCTCCGAACAGCCGCATCAGTTTGCCGACGGATGGTGCGGTTTGCTGATACCGTCGTTCCTGCCCCGCTTGGCGCGGGCGAACAGTCCGCCGATCAGGCGTTCGAACATCAGGATCGCCGCATCGGCAAGTTTGACTTCAAGTGCGACTACTGCGGCTGCCAGCGTTGCCCTGCGGCGATTCCGGAAATAGTCGGCAAGTAGAAACGGGGGAGCTACACCGCCTTCGCGCATGAACTGGCTGAAGCGGAATCCTGTTGTGGCAAGGCTGATCCCTGGATCAATTCCAAGCTGCCGTAAATGTTTCAAGCGCGTAAGCAGCGCGTTCATGTTCTTGGCCGATGGTGATCCGGGCATGTCCCGAAGCCACGCCAAGGGAGTTATATCTAGCGCAGGGTCACCGACCAGGAGCGCATCGAGCGATGCCAATGTTGCGTCGTCCAACTCCGCGACGATCTCTGCGGCCGCAAGCTTGCGAGCACGGGCCCGGCCGGCAAGCCCGGACCGTTCGAGGGTGTCGGGAGGCGGCAGAATGAACCGGTCCGCCCTGAGACTGTCCATCAGGGACAGGGCAATGGTCTCTCCACGGTCGCTCAGCATTGCTGTCCGGCATGCCAGGTCGATAGCGTAGGCAACATCGGTGCGCGTGAATGGGTGGAGACCGAGGATATTGGCTGCTGCGGCGCTATGATCGGTTTGTGTCTGCGGGCGTTGACCGTAGTGTTCGAATATGTCCGGCGAGACGCAAAGCTGTGCAGCTAGGTAGCTGAGTATAGCCTGCGGGATAGGGATATCCGAGTTGGTGCGCAGCCCAAGCCCCGAGCGGCGCGGCAGCACGAGGTGAACAGCGACACCGAGCCGATTGACACCACCTCGACGCTTGCCGATGGCATCGAGATCTTCGGTCGGCAGGGTGCAGTTTCTGACGATCGAAAAGTGATCCGTTCGCAGCAGGAAAAGCCGCTCGAGTTCGTGCCGCGAGAGAAGATTGCGCCGCGCCATGTCACCTCATCCGAGTCGGGGTGCCCCTGTTCGGTCACGCTAGACCCGGTTGCCAGGGGAGGCATGCACAAAGATAAGGTTAAGCGTTCGTGATTTGTCCAGCTTAGCGTTGCGTGTGGATGGCTCCCGCGTTGCGGTGCGATTTTCTGACGTTCTGACATGCCATATCGAGTGCAGTCGCGTGTCCGGCCTTTATGTGCAGCCTTTATACGGCTGCTGGCCTTGAAGGATTCCGCCAGCCCTGGCCTCCTCATCGTTTACGCGGACTCGAAGTCCTGTACGCTAAGCAGGTTTGCCGAAGCTCGGTGGATCGAATGGCTTGCCTTCAGTCGGTCTTCACACCTCAACCTTGTTTTGCCATCGCCTGCCAATCAGGCTGCGATCGCCAATTCCTTTCTTTCATACTCGACGCCGCGCGTCATCACCACCCATGCAATACGCGCCATCTTGTTGGCCAGAGCAACGGCCACGACCTTGGGCGGACGGCGATCAAGCAAGGCTTTGGCCCATTCAAAGCCTTTGACGCTGCCCGCCCGGACATGCCGCAGCACTGAAGTCGCACCGACGACCAGCAATTGTCGCAGGTAGCGATTGCCGCCCTTGGTAATCTTGCCCAGGCGGGTCTTGCCACCTGACGAGTTTTGCCGGGGCACGAGTCCAAGCCAGGCGGCGAAATGGCGGGCCGACCTGAAGCTCTGCGCGTTGGTCACCATCGACGCGAGCGCCGAGGCGGTGATCACACCAACGCCGGGGATGGTTTCAAGGATGTTGCTGACGTCGTTGCGATAATGCCAGCGGGTCAACTGCTTATCGATCCCGGTGAGCTTGTCCTGCAGTTCCTGAATGTGGCGCGCTAAGACGCCGAGTGTCTCGCGCGCCAGTTCCGGAAGATCGAGTTCGTCCCCTTTTGCAAGCCGATCGACCATGCGCACCACCTGCGCCACGCCGGTACCCGTCACAAGACCGAATTCGGCCAGATGGCTGCGCACGGCATTGAACATCATCGTCCGCTGCTTGATCAGCAGTGCCCGCGTTTTGTGCAGCACGCCGCCAGCCTGCTGGTCAACTGACTTGATTTCGACGAACCGCATTGTCGGCCGCGTCACCGCCTCGCAAATCGCTTCGGCATCGGCGGCATCGTTCTTCTGCCGCTTGACGTAAGGTTTCACGTAGATCGGCGGGATGAGTTTTACGTCGTGGCCCAGGTTCTGGAGCTGCCGACCCCAGTGATGCGCCGTTCCGCAGGCTTCGATCCCGATCAGAACCGGAGGCAATGCCGCGAAAAACTTCAACATCTGTCCGCGCTTCAATTGCCGGGTCACAACCACCTGACCCGCAGCGTCTACACCATGGACCTGGAACACCGACTTCGCGATATCCAGCCCAATCGTGACAATCTCACTCATCGTCCGTCTCCTCGCTCTTCAGCCGAGGCAGTCTGCCTCAGCCGGTGAGCGGGAGCCATCCACTCCATCGTCTGGCGAACAAACCTTGAGGGGCCCGCTACATTGATGCGGCGGCTGTTCGCCGGCGATCTGCGGCGGACCACTCTGCTGCTGGCGGCAGCCTATTTCTGCCATCTCATGACGTTCTACTTCATCCTGAAATGGGTGCCCAAAATCGTGGTCGACATGGGGTACGCGCTCTCTGCCGCAGGTGGCGTGCTGGTCTATGCGAACATCGGCGTTTTGGCCGGAGCCTTGCTGCTTAGTGCGCTGACGCTGAAACTACCGCTGTGCCCGATCATGATCGGGACTTTGAGCTTGTCGACGGCGATGGTCGCATGGTTCAGTCAGGGACAGGCAGACCTGTCGTGCCTTACATTCACGGGGGGCGTCGGCAGGTTTCTTCACCAATGCCGGGATGGTCGGTTTCTACGCCGTGATTGCCGCCTCCTTCCCCACCGAGGCGCGAGGCGGGGGCACCGGCTTCGTGAGCGGCGTCGGTCGCGGTGGCGCGGCGCTGGGACCAGTCATTGCAGGGTTCATGTTCCAGGCCGGATTGGGGCTCAGCGGAGTGGCGCTTGCCATGGCCCTCGGCTCGCTGATCGCTGCCGCCGCAATCATCGGCTCGCCGACGGCGACTGCACCGAAAGCTTGAGCTCACTTGGCAGGATAGTCTTCGGTATCGATGGTCCCGCGCATCACTTCGGGGTAGCGATGGCCGCTTACCGTTTCCTGGTTGATCAGCTTGCCAACGCGATCGAGCACCTCGGCCCGGATGACTATGTCCGTCGCCGCATGGTTTCGATCGAAATGCCCGATCGAACGCGTGCCCGGAATGACATGCAAATGGGCGCCGCGTGAGAGCACCCATGCGAGAGAAAGTTGGGCAGGGGTCACACCGTTTGCCGCGGCCAGCGCATCGAATTGATCGATCAGCGCTCGGTTCGCCGGCCAGTTCTCGGGCAGGAAGCGGGGATGCGACCGGCGCAGATCTTTCTCCGTGAGCGTTCCGATATCCCGCAGTTCACCCCCCAACGCTCCGCGCGCTATGGGCGAGAAGGCGACCATGGCAATGCCAAGTTCGTCGGTGGCGCCCAGCACGCCGAGTTCGATGTTGCGGGTCCACGGCGAGTATTCCGTCTGCACCGCCGCCATCGGATGGACGGCGTGGGCCTCGCGGATGTGTGTGCTTGACCATTCCGACACGCCGTAAGAACCGATCTTGCCCGCCTCGATCGCGCGAACCATCGCGCCGACCGAATCCGCGATCGGCACTTTGGGGTCGAAGCGGTGCATGTAAAACAGATCGACGTGATCGGTGCGAAGGCGCTTCAAGCTGGCATCGAGCGAGGCCGTGATCGCCGCCGGGCTGCAGTCGATCCCCCGGTGCGGGCCATCGACGAGTATGCCGGTCTTGGTCGCGAGCAGAAACTCGTCGCGCCGGTCCATGATGGCTTCGCCGAGGATATCCTCGCTCGCGCCGCTGCCGTAGATGTTGGCGGTGTCGAAATGATCGCAGCCGCTGTCCAGCGCGTGGCGGAACAGGGCCAGCGCATCCTCGCGCGAAGGCGGGTTGCCGTAGGCCCAAGCGACGTTCATGCAGCCAAGGCCAACGCAATGGACCCGCCGGTCCGCGAGGATGCGCGTCGTCATCAGGACCAGCCGTCCTGCGCTTCGAGGCTGGCGGCTAGTTCGCCAATCACGCGGTAGCAGTCGAGCACCTTGCCCACCGACGAGTTGGGTTCGCGTCCTTCACGGATCGCGGCGATGAATTCGCGGTCCTGCAGTTCGATGCCGTTGTTGGATACGGCTACGCCGGTCAGGTCGATCGGTTCTTCCTTGCCGTTCACAAGGTCGTCGTATCGCGCGATGTAGGTGGCGTTATCGCCGATGTAGCGGAAGAAGGTGCCCAGCGGGCCGTCGTTGTTGAACGAAAGCGATAGGGTGCAGATCGCGCCCGTTTCCGCCTTGAGCTGGATCGACATGTCCATGGCGATGCCGAGTTCCGGGTGCTTGGGCCCCTGCAACACGTTGGCGGCGACGATCCGGCCCGACTGGTAGGCGAACAAGTCTATCGTGTGCGCGGCATGGTGCCACAGGAGGTGGTCGGTCCAGGAACGCGGCTGGCCCTTTGCGTTGATGTTCTTGCGGCGGAAGAAGTACGTCTGCACGTCCAGCTGTTGCAGCGTCAGCTCGCCTGCGGCGATCTTGTTGTGCACGTACTGGTGCGAAGGATTGAAACGGCGGGTGTGGCCGACCATGCAGACGAGGCCGGTTTCCTTCTGCTTGGCGACGACCGTCTCGGCATCCGCCCAGCTGTCCGACAACGGGATTTCCACCTGCACGTGCTTGCCGGCATCCATGCAGGCGATCGCCTGCTCGGCGTGCATCTGCGTGGGGGTGCACAGGATCACCGCATCGACGTCGGGCAGGGCCAGTGCTTCGGCAAGGTCGGTGCCGGAGTGCGGGGCGCCGTACTTCGCGGCGACTTCGGCGGCCTGCTCGGCCGACCGGCTGATGACCGAGGCGATTTCCACGCCGTCGATGTTCTTGAGGCCGTCGAGGTGCTTTTCACCGAAAGCACCGGCGCCCACGAGGGCTATGCGCATGGTATTCTCCTTGGAAATGGATGAAATTCAGATCGCAGCCTGCGCTGCGGCATTGTTGCCTTCCAGCGTGGGGCTGGGCGGCACCGTGCCGTCCACCGGTTCAAGCACGATATGCCCGATCGCGGTGTTGGAGCACGGCACATGGTAATGGCGATGCAGCGCCTTCGTCTCGCGGCCCAGCGCGCCGCGCATGATCAGCCACATCACCATTTCGATACCTTCCGAGCCGGTTTCGCGCAGGTATTCGATATGCGGGATCGTGCGTAGCTTTTGCGTGGTGCCGACCATGCCGTCGAGGAACATGTTGTCCCACTCGGCATTGATCAGCCCGGCGCGCGGCCCCTGAAGCTGGTGGCTCATGCCGCCGGTGCCCCAGATTTGGACGTTGAGGTCCTCCCCGAAAGATGCGACGGCGCGCGCGATCGCTTCGCCCAGCGCCCAGCAGCGGTTGCCCGATGGCGGCGGATACGTGACCACGTTGACGGCCAGCGGAATGACTTTGGCGGGCCAGTTCTCAGGCGCGCCGTACATCATCGTCAGCGGCACGGTCAGGCCATGGTCGACGTCCATCTCATTGATGATGGTCATGTCGAATTCGTCGAGGATCAGGCTCTGGGCGATGTGCCAGGCGAGATCAGGGTGGCCCTCCACATCGGGCACCTTGCGCGGACCCCAGCCTTCGTCGGCAGGCTTGTAGCGTTCGCCACAGCCGATCGCGAATGTCGGGATGATCTTCATGTCGAAGGCGGATGCGTGGTCGTTGTAGACCAGGATCACGACGTCGGGCTTGTTTTCTGCTCGCGCGATCCACTCGCGCGTCCAGTCGTAGCCTGCGAAGATCGGGCCGAAATAGGCGTCGCGATCCTTGCCGGTATCGGCAGCGACGCCCAGAAGCGGCACGTGGCTGGTGGCGATGCCTGCGGTTATGCGGGCCATTTCAATAGTTCCCCTTGATCGAGCGCACACCTTCAGGCGAGCGGCCCCCGGCGTCCATCATCGCCTTGTATTCTTCCACGCTCATGCCGGTCATCGTCGAGACGGCCTGCAGGAAGCTGAGGCCATCGGTGGAGAAGACTTTGGACAGGAAGTAGATGTTGCCGCCCAGATCGAGCAGGCGGTTATAGTCGCGCGCGAGCACGGCTTCCCGCTGATCCTGAGTCATCGGCCATTCGTTCAGATAGGCGCGTTCGTCCGCCAGCCAGCGCGTGCGGTTCTCCGCTTTCATCAGGCTCATCGCGAACTGGTTCAGATGATAGCCCTGACGCGCCCGCGCGGCGGTGTAGACGCGCGTGCCGGGAATATCGTCGAACGCGCCGAGGTATTCGTGAATGTCGCTCACAGGCTTGTCGGTCACAGGCCGCGCTCTTTCAATTGGGCGTCGAGGCGCGGGAAGACCTTGCGCGTGTTCCCTTCGAAGATCGCGTGGCGCTCCTCGTCGCTGATGTCGAGCGCGTCGACATAGCGCTTGGTGTCGTCGAAATAATGGCCCGTCTGCGGATCGATGCCGCGCACGGCGCCGACCATCTCGGAGCCGAACAGGATGTTCTTGTTGGCGATCACATCGGCCAGCAGGTCGATGCCGGGCTGGTGATAGACGCAGGTGTCGAAGAACACGTTGTTCATGATATATTCGTCAAGGCTGGGCTTCTTCAGCATGTCTGCCAGCCCGCGATAACGGCCCCAGTGATAAGGCACTGCGCCGCCGCCATGCGGAATGATGAAACGCAGCTTGGGGAACTTCGCGAAGAGGTCGCCCTGCATCAACTGCATGAAGGCCACGGTGTCCGCCGCGATGTAGAAGCCGCCGGTGGCGTGCATCGCCGGGTTGCACGAACCCGAAACGTGGATCATCGCGGGCACGTCCAGTTCGGACATGACTTCGTAGATCGGGAACCAGTATTCGTCGGTCAGCGGCGGGTGCTCAAAATGGCCGCCGCCCGGATCGGGATTGAGGTTGCAGCCGATGAAGCCCAGTTCCTCAACGCAGCGGCGCAGTTCCTTGATGGAGGCCGTCAGGTCCGCCTTGGGCGACTGGGGCAGCATGCACACGCCCACGAACGTCTCGGGGAACATCGCGACCACGCGGGCGATCAGGTTGTTGCAGTGGAAGGCCCACTCTTCGGAAATCGCCTGATCGCCGACGTGGTGCGCCATGGCCGAAGCGCGGGGGGAGAAGATCGTCAGGTCGGCGCCGCGTTCCTTGATGAGCTTCAGCTGGTTCTGCTCGATCGTCTCGCGGATTTCCTCGTCGGAAATCTCGGGGTAAGCGGGGATCGGTTCGCCTGCCTTGAACGCGGCAATCTGGGCCTCGCGCCAGGCGTCGTGGGCTTTGGGCAGGACGGTGTAGTGACCGTGACAGTCGATGACGAGCGACATGGCTCAGTTCTCTCCCTTAGGTGTAGCGGTAATGGCGGCGAGCTTCGCTGCGAAGCCCTCCGGCAGTGGTTCGATGTCCAGATCGCCAAGTGCCTGCTGGCGGGCGACGCTGTTTTCAGTCATCAGCGGGTCGATGCCCAGATCGCGCAACATCTGCGCAGCCTCGGCCATTTCAGCGGCGCGGCGGCGGCCATGGACCAGCATACGGTCGAGGTTGTAGTCGGCACGTTCCGCCCAGGAAATCGACTTCTCACTAGCGTCCAGAGAGGCGAGGACGGCATCGGCGACACCTTCGGCATGGGCGGCCAGCATCATCTCGGCGGTCAGCGCCTCCACGCCCTTGACCATGACCGAGCGCACCAGCTTGATCGCGGAGGCGCGGCCGATCGCATCGCCAACAACGGCGATTCTGGTGAAGCCCGCATCATGCAAGGCGCTTTTCGCCTCCGCCGCATCAGGGCCGGATATGTTGAGCGGCACGGCCATGCGGGCCGGGTTGACCGGGGCCATCACGGCAACGTCAACATAGCGCCTGCCAGCGTCCGCAAAGGCGCGGGCGGCCTCTCGCTTGGTGCCGGGCGCGACGGAGTTCATGTCGCAGAACAGGGCGTCCGGTGCGATAAGCCCGGCGCATTCCTGCGCGACATGCAGCGCCTGATCGGCGGTCACCAGCGAAAGGACCAGCGATGCGCCGGAGAGCGCCTGCGCCGCCCTGTCGCAGGACGTCACGCCCAGTTCGTCGATCGCGGGACGACGGGCAGCGGCAACGTCAAACGCTGCGGCTTGCGATTCCCATCCGGCGGCGCTGGCGAAAGTCGACCCGGCCTCGCCGAAGCCGATCAGGGCTATTGTTCCTCTCATGCCGCTCTAGGTGGCGGCGCGGCCTTTGCGCGGCAAATCGGAACTGGCGAAGGGCTATAAGACTGCGCTAACTTTGTGTGATGCCGCATTCGCGGGAGGCGGCTTCTAGATCGGCGAAGAATTCCGACTGGACCTCGGTGGGAAGCAGCGAGGCGCGGGTCGTCATGCCGATTGTACGGGCGAAGCGTTCGGGCAGGCGGGCCAGCGGACGCAGCCATTCGGCCTCCACTTCCACGGATACCTGATCGGGCGACAGCAGCGTTATGAAGTCCGTTCCCATCAGGACCTGACGGATCATCATGACGGACCCGGACTCGACCGGAACCGGCGGCAAAGGCAAGCCAAGGTTCGTGAAATAGCCCTCGAAACCGTCCCGCAGCGGAGTGCCGCGCGGTGCGAGCGTAAAGGGAAACCGCGCCATGTCCGCGCCACTCAGTGAAGCCCCGGCCAAAGGATGGCCATGGCGCGCATAGAAGGCCGGAACGTCATCGAACAGGCGGTGCTGGGCAAGGTCCGGTTCGGTAAGGGGTTCGCGCAAGGCCCCCACCATGACGTCGATCACGCCGCTCCGCAGCGGCTCGACCAGTTCCGCGCGCGATCCTTCGACGATGGTGAGCCGAACCTGCGGCCTGCGCGCAAGAAACCGCGCGACGGCGGCGGGCAGGATGCGGGCGCGCGAAAGCGGCATGGCGCCGATGGCGATGCGCCGGGTTTCGTGTCCGCGCAGGGCCATGACTTCGGACAGGCCCGCTTCCAGCTCCACTTGCGCCAGCCGAAATTCGCGCGCCAGTTGGTTGCCCGCGTCCGTGGTGATCGCGAACTTGCCCCGGCGGCTCACCAGCGCACGGCGCAGCGCCAGCGACAAGTCGCTGACCGCCCGGTGGATGGACGGCACTGACAGACCCGTCGCCTGACTGGCCCCGGTGTAACTGCCCGTCTCCGCCACCGAAAGCATCGCGCGCATCCGGGACATGGTGACGTGCGGACTGCGCACATGGGCCAGCGCGGCGGCGATGCGAGGGCTGAGGATTTCGCCAGCGCGCGTCGGGATCATACCGTCATGGCGGCGCTCGAACAGCGGCAGGCCAAGCGTGTCCTCCAGACGGCCCAATGCCTGTGTTATCGCAGGCTGGCTAAGGTTCACGGCGCTGGCAGCGGCATTGACCGTTCCCAAACGGGCAATTCGCTCCACCGCATGAAGGTGCCGCAGGTTCAGAGTCCAGATGTCCATGCACCCACTCTTAGCCAAATCCTATCGCACTTTCCAAAGTTCTCTTTCCGTTGTGGCACCGCCTTCGCCATCTCGGGACAAAACTAGGAGTGCATGTCATGAGTGGTATCGTCGTCCAGAACATAGAGCGTGCCGATCCGGCGGTGATCGACGGTCTTGCCAAGTGCGGCGTGGCCACCGTCCACGAAGCGCAGGGCCGCACGGGCCTTCTCGCCAGCTATATGCGCCCGATCTACAGCGGTGCGCGTATCGCAGGGTCGGCGGTGACGATCAGCGCGGCGCCGGGCGACAACTGGATGGTGCACGTCGCCATCGAACAGCTCAAGGACGGCGATATCCTGCTGCTCGCTCCGACCAGCCCTTGCGAAGACGGCTACTTCGGCGACCTTCTGGCCACCAGTGCGCAGGCGCGCGGCTGCCGTGGCCTTATCATCGACGCAGGCGTGCGCGATGTGCGCGACCTGACCGAGATGAACTTCCCCGTCTGGTCCAAGGCGGTCTATGCGCAAGGCACCGTCAAGAACACGCTGGGTTCGGTCAACGTGCCGGTGGTCTGCGCGAATGCCGCGGTGCAGCCGGGCGACGTGATCGTGGCTGACGACGACGGCGTCTGCGTGGTCCCGCGCGAAAAGGCCGCAGAAGTGCTTGCCGCCGCGCAGGCCCGCGAAGCCAACGAAGGCGAAAAGCGCGAGAAGCTGGCGAACGGCGTGCTTGGCCTCGATATGTATAAGATGCGTGAGCGTCTGGAGAAGGAAGGTCTGAAGTATGTCTGACCCTTCCGTCAGCGCTCCCTGCATGTGGATGCGCGGCGGGACGTCCAAGGGTGGGTACTTCCTGAAGGACGATCTGCCCGCCGACCCGGCGGCGCGCGATGCCTTTCTGCTGGGCGTCATGGGGTCCCCCGATCCGCGCCAGATCGACGGCATGGGCGGCGCCGATCCGCTGACCAGCAAAGTCGCCGTCGTGGCGAAATCTGCGCGCGAAGGGATCGACGTCGATTACCTGTTCCTGCAGGTCTTCGTCGACAAGGCTGTCGTCACTGACGCGCAGAACTGCGGCAATATCCTTGCAGGGATCGGTCCCTTCGCGATCGAGCGTGGACTTGTGGCTGCGACCGGCGATGAAACGCGGGTGGCGATCTACATGGAGAACACCGGGCAGGTTGCCGTCGCCACCGTGAAGACGCCGGGTGGTACGGTGACTTACGCAGGCGATGCCGCCATCGACGGCGTGCCCGGAACCCATGCCCCGGTGCCGCTGGAGTTTCGCGATACAGCCGGTTCCTCATGCGGCGCGCTGCTGCCTACCGGCAATGCGGTCGATGTGGTGAACGGCGTGCCGGTTACCCTGATCGACAACGGCATGCCCTGCGTGGTGTTCAAGGCCGAGGACGTGGGCGTCACCGGTTACGAGGATCGCGAAACGCTTGATGCCGATGCAGAACTCAAGGCGCGGATAGAGGCGATCCGCCTTGCGGTGGGTGAACGGATGAATCTGGGCGACGTGACGGACAAGTCCGTGCCCAAGATGATGCTCGTCGCGCCGCCCAAGAATGGCGGGGCGGTGACGGTGCGCAGCTTCATCCCGCATCGCGCCCATGCGACGATCGGCGTGCTGGGCGCGGTATCGGTGGCGACGGCCTGCCTGCTCGAAGGTTCACCCGCTGCCGAAGTGGCGCATGTTCCGGCGGCTGCGCGCAAGACCCTATCGGTCGAACACCCGACCGGTGAGATGACCTGCGTGCTCGAAACCGATGAAAACGGCGCGGTTACCAGCGCTGCTCTGCTGCGCACTGCGCGCAAGCTGATGGATGGGATTGTCTATGTCTGATCGTATCGTTTCCTGGCACGGCGCTCCGTCGAAGCCGCTCTACACCCCGCCTGCAGGCGCGATCGACGCGCATTGCCATGTCTTCGGGCCGATGGCGCAGTTCCCGTTCAGCGCCAAGGCGAAGTATCTGCCCGAGGACGCCGGGCCGGACATGCTGTTCGCCCTGCGCGATCATCTGGGCTTTGCCCGCAACGTGATCGTGCAGGCAAGCTGCCACGGCACGAACAATGCCGCCACGCTTGATGCCATCGCCAAAAGTGAGGGCAAGGCACGCGGCGTTGCCGTTGTCGATCCGGCGATCTCGGAAAGCGAGCTTGCGGCCCTGCACGAAGGCGGCATTCGCGGCATCCGCTTCAACTTCCTCAAGCGTCTTGTCGACGATGCGCCCAAGGACAAGTTCCTCGAAGTGGCCAACCGCCTGCCGAAAGGCTGGCATGTCGTGATCTATTTCGAGGCGGACATTCTTGAGGAACTGCGCCCCTTCATGGACGCGATCCCGGTGCCGCTGGTGATCGATCACATGGGCCGCCCCGACGTGACGCAGGGGCCGGACGGCCCCGACATGAAGGCGTTCCGCGCGTTCCTGAACAGCCGTGATGACATATGGTTCAAGGCGACGTGCCCCGACCGTCTCGATCCGACTGGCGATCCGTGGGATGCCTTTGCGGAGGCCGTGGCGCCGCTGGTCGCGGATTATCAGGACCGCGTGCTGTGGGGCACTGACTGGCCGCACCCCAACATGCAGGACGCGATCCCTGACGACGGGCATCTGGTCGACATGATCCCGCGCATCGCGCCGACGCCGGAACTGCAGCGCAAACTGCTGGTGACCAATCCGATGCGCCTGTATTGGCCTGAGGAAATGTGATGCGGTTGCCTGCCAGAGCGATCCGGCGGGCAAGCGCATCATCTAAATATTCCAGCTACGGTGCCGCTATCGCAGCCTTATCTCAAGCTTTCACCAAGAACGGCTGTTTGGAGTTGAACAGTGAGATGAATTCAATTTCGGCCGCGAAGCCAGTTGAGTTGCGCATGAACTACGTGATCGATGCGAGTGCATTTCGTTGAATCGGGAATAGTTTTGAGCGAGGTTTTGTAATTGCTGACACATCGAGCTTGCAGTGTAAGATGCTATATTTGGAAAATTAATCCAACATAAAAATATTATAAAAGATTGTAAATCGACTTAAGGATTTCGATTGGAATCGTGATAATGTATGCTGAGGAGCAAGCCCAAACTCGATGCTGCTCCGAAGGCGCCGAATAAGTATATCATGTCGGCATCGAATTTGGCAACTAACATGCCGACAATTGGGCCGGTGATTGCCAGCGAACCGTCGAAGAAGGCCGAATAGAGGCCTATTACCCTGCCCTTAAATTGCACTGGGAGGGCGTTCATTGAGATGATACCCATTGCAGGAAAAACGAGTGAGTAGCCTATACCGCTAGCAATAGCGCCTAACAGCGCGCTGCCGAAGTCGGTTTTTCGGGACGGCGCTCAGCCCGGTTCCGCAGACATGATGATCAGCAGGACGCCGGTTTCGGCTGCGACTTGGCCGACGAAGGCGAAGATCAGCGCATTTTCGGTCTGAGCGACGAGTAAGAACGCCTGTGAGGGGCCGATGGCCTCCCTTGGGGTGCCACATCCGAACAGTGCGCGCATGAGGATGCCCAGGTTGAAGCCGGCGACGTGGATCAGGTATCGCTTATGAAGGTTTTCGCGCCCATGCAGCCATGCGCGGCGCATGCCGCCACGGTCCAGGACATGGGCAAAGCTGCGTTCCACCATCTCGCCGCGCTTGCGCATGGTCTTGCGACCGATGCGGGATTTCAGGCGGGCGCGATTGGCGTAGACCGCCTTCTGTGCTTCCTCGTCACCGTGCCAGCGCAGGATGCCTTTGGCGGGCACGGGCTCCGATATGCGGGTCTTCCATGGTCCGTTTGCGAGTGCCTTGAGGCCCTCACGGGAATGATACCCCTTGTCGGCGACAAGGTCGCACGGGTTATCCGGGGTCGGTGCCATATCGACTGTCGCCAGGTTGCGCACAGCCGCCTCCAGCGTCGCCTCCAGGGTGTTCGTATCGCCCTTGTCGGCGGGATGGATAGGAGCGGCGACGATCACCCCGGTATCCAGATCGACCGCATGCTCGGGCTTGTAGCCGAGCCGGGTCGAACCGTTTTTCATCCGGGCCACCCTGGCATCCGGATCGACCGGGCTCTTCCAATCCGTGTTCGACAGCTTCTTGCCCGTGCGCTTGCGATCAAGGCGTACCAGATCGTCTGCTGTCGGCGTCTCGATGCCGCTCTCGTGCGCCATGCGCGTAAGCATTTCGCGATACGTCTCGCCTGTGTCGCGCCTCACGATCGTGCGCAGCGCCGCATTGGCCTCCATGGTCGAGCCGTCCACGCCAATCCGTTCGGCTTTCACCAGCTCATGATCTGCCACGAGCCCCAGAACCCAGGCAAAGATCTGATCGTGAACCTCGTGCGGCAGGCGGCTGCGGGTTTTCGACATCCAGCTGTGGTCGGGCACTTTCTCCCGGGTCGTCAGTCGCAGGAACTCGCGCAGCGACAGCGAGTCCGAACACCGCCAGACAATCCCGCGCTCGGAGTGGATGCCTTCGAAATAGCCGATCAGCAACATCCGAAAGTAGCGGCCGGGCGGCACCGATGGCGCCCCCATCCGCGCCGCGTAATAGGCCTGGCACGCATCTTCCACAAAGCGGTCAAACCCGCCATCGACAAGAACCTTCTGAAGCCGGTCGTAAAACGCGTGGCCCGGAGAGCGAGGTACATCCGACCACGACACGATCAGATCCGCCTGAACATCACCATCACGCCTCATCGCCATCGTCGCTGACCGCCTTCCTTCCGGCTCCAGCGTGAATCAGATCACTCCGACTTCGTCAACGGGCTGCTAAAACGGAAAGCCACTGGCTGGTGGCGAGGAAAAGGGAGAGTTGACCTGCCAACAGGATCATGCACGATATCCGTGACACTGTCATCAGACCGTATCGAAGGATGAGACGTGCCCCGACCAAGCGGACGGTAATGAACGCGGCGCTAAAGGCTAACAATGCGGCGCCTGCTCCATGCCAAGCACGAGCTTCGAATGCTAGAGTGATGAAGCCGGACATGGCAGCGGTCGGAAGGGTAGCAAACGCCAGAACAAGGCCAGGACGCCAGATGCGAGCAAGGACCGCGAAAACCGTAGCGCCCTTCGATGAGGGATTTGGTGCACTGGTGGTTTTAGGAAGCGTGAGCGCAATCAACGTCGCCAAGCAGACCGGCCCCCCCCGACGAACGCGACCGAAGCAAAGCCGGAAGTCGTCATAAGTTCGACACCTACAAATCCACCGACACCGATCGCCAGAAACATTGCGAGGCCTTGTCGTGCCATCACTTGTCCTGAATTCGATATCCCCGATAGATTTATCGCCCAAACCATCGCGCTTATGAGCAGAAAGCTCTCTCCAATGCCTGCGAATACACGGCCGCAAAGTAGAAGGCCAAGTGAGACAAGGGTATAAGCGGAGCCAGTGAGGGTACTGCCCAGATACAGGCCTGTCGAAAGCAGCAGAACCGGCATGGCGGCTAAGGCAATGGGGCGCGCACCGTGCCTGTCTACCATGGATCCTGCTGCGTGGCGGGACAGGATCGTGGCGAGCGACTGCGAACCGAAAGCCAAACCCGCCAAGGTCGACCCGAGCCCTAACTCCTGCCGCACAAAAGACACGATCGCCGGAAGAGGAATTCCAATGGCGAGAAAGCCCGTGAAAACCATAAAGACAAACGAAAGAGACCGGGCCTTCGGTGCGGCAGGCGAGGCTTCGATCATCCTGCGGCAGTCACTTGCATTGTTTGCTCGGTCGCCGTGTGGCGCTCGGCGGCCCGGGTGCGGCGGTTTATCGAGGCGCCCAACCCGATTGCAGCGAAGGCCGCTATCACTGGGAACACGGCGAGGACAAAATAGACATCGCTGCCTGCAACGCCGACGGAAAGAAGCGATGCCACAAGCATCGGCGACATAACCTGGCCCAGCCGCGAGGAGGCCATTCCCCAACCGAGCCCGGTGGTGCGGATTTCGGTTGGGTACAGGGTAGCGGCGATCGAATGCGCTCCCGAACCCCCGATACCGATGAGCAGTCCCACGCCGGCGGCCGCGCCAAGGACGAGCGTGAAGCTGTGCCCCGCGATGCCCAGAAGGGCAACGGAACCAGCGCCTAGCATGAGCGCCGGCGCCAGAGCCCTCGCGGCGCCGAAACGATCGACGAGATGTCCGGCCACTGCCATTCCCAATGCACAGCCGAGGTTGAAACTTGCCTGGGCTAAGGCGGCATCCGAAACGCCAAAGCCGATATCGGTAAGCAGGCTTGGCAGCCACACGACCATGATCTTCGTCATTGCATAACAAAAGAAATACAGCACCCACAAAAGCATGGTCGATGCGAGCAATCCATTCGTGAAAAGGCGCGAGATCGGTACTTTGGTCTTGCGGGCGGCAATGGGCGTTGCCGTCTGTTCCGAAGCCTCGATGGTGATCCCCAAGGATGCAGCTATGCGTTTGATGCTGTCTTCGCGCCCGCCCTTTGACAGCAGGAAGCGAAGCGATTCCGGCAGATAGAAACACAGGACAATAAGCGTGAGAAACGGCATGAGTGCGCCGATGTAGAAAACCCAACGCCAGTCGTAGGAGGCCAGAAGGTAAGCGCTGACAACGCCGCCGATCGATGCTCCCAGGGGATAGCCTGCGAAGATTGCACTGGCGACCGTGCCTCGCAGCCTCAGGGGCGCGTATTCAGACCCCAAGGCAAGGACGCAGGGTATGGCGCCGGCTAATGCGATGCCTGCTGCAAACCGCACCAGCAGAAGCCCGGCAAAGGTTGGCGTCAGGGCCGTCAGATAAGTGAATATTGTAATGCCGGAAAGCGCAACGAGCGTCGCGGTCTTGCGACCAAATCGATCTGCAAATGGTCCAAAACCCAGTGCTCCGAGGGTCGCACCGATCTGCGCGATCGAAAAAATCAGTCCAAGGGAGGTTTTCGTCAGCCCGAGGTCTTTGGCCATCAGCGGCGCCACAACCCCGATCGATTGATTGTCGATCCCGTCAAGCAGTGCCACCAGGGCGCACAATACAAAAGTTCTGATCTGCATTGCGCCCAGCGGTGCGTCATCCAATTGCGCTAGCGCAGACGTCCGCTCGTTGGCGGGGGCTCCTATCCCAGGCATTCCAGTCTCCAGATTTGCCGCTGTGGCATGGTCGCAGCGGAACTTTCTCGCCTCCGTCGCAACCGATCTTTACGTCGGCTTGCTGATCAGAGACTCGAGCGAGAATACCTCTAGATAGAAGTAATGCAAGAGCCATCCGCGATCTTTCTTGGCAAGGGGGAGGGACGGGCAAACGCCTTTGCGGATCGACCTCGACCTCGCTTCGGTTCGCATGTCAGGCCAGAAAAGTAAGGAAAACCAATACGGTGGGCTGCTACCCCCTTCAGGTGCGAAGATTTTCAGATGATTGCAAAAAACATCTATATCGAACTATATAACTTTGATATAGAATGATTTCTGATGTGTTTCCGGGGGCGGCGGGGCATCTCAGTGGCCGCCTGCACGGCTCAGGTAACAGCGTTCCTGGCGTGCCGGGGCCCCATAAAAATAGCGACCGCAACGACGGTCACCCTGCGAGAGGATTCAAGAATGGGTGCCTTTTCTGGTGCAGTCACCGGGTTTTTGATTGTTGCGTGCGCTTGTGAGGCGAGCGCGCAGGAAAGTGCTGCGCCAGCAGTTCGCGACAAGCCTCGCGAGGAAAAGGGGGTCGTGAGCCAGACTTCATCAGGCTCTCGTGTTACTCCTGAGAACGAGCCGTACCCGATGCAGGCGGCAGGCTGGGGGCCTGCTGCCGGACCGTTCTTTGTCGAACGATGGGCTGAAGACTGGTCTCGACTAAGGCGTGATGGTGAGGCCCCTGCCTTAAAGGCCATGCCCCTGATCGGCGACGATGTGACCTTGACGCTCAGCGCGGAAGCGCGCGTTCGCATCGACGCTTACGACGACGCCGCGTTGATGGAAGGAAACGATTTCAGTCAGTTGGAGTCTCGCGTAGTCACTGGTGCCGACATGCATCTGGGAGAGCATCTTCGTGTGTATGGTGAACTTGGGAGCGCTCAGGTCGGTGGCCATGGGAACGGCTTTACGCCGAACTATAGAGGCACGGTCACTCCTGGAAATTACCGGAATGATGTGGCGGTCCAGCAATTATTTGCAGAGGCGGCAACGCATGTCGGTGATTATCTGATCGGTGCGATGGTTGGACGGATGGAGTTCTCCGATGGACCGCGACAGTTGATCGCAATCAGCGACGGCCCCAATCTGCATCGGACATGGAATGGTCTCAGAACATACGTGCACGGTCGCAATTTTCGCGTCGGCGCCTTCTCGTATAAAGTGACGCGGCTTGGCAATGGTGCCTTCGATGAACAGGTAAATGGCGATGAACGTCTTAAGGGTGTGAACGCCAGTATCGTTGTCGCCCGCGGAAAGGGAGCGGGAAATATCTACCTCGATCCCTTTCTATTTGTGACATCGAATGTCAGGGGCTTGGCTGGCCCATCGCAAGGGGCCGACAAGCGCAAGAGTTTTGGCATACGTTTGTGGGGCAGCCGTGGTCCCGTGTCGGTGGACTGGACCGCCATTCGTCAGACGGGTGAGCACAAGGGCCGAAACATCGATGCCTGGGCCGCGTCGTTGGTTCAAAGCGTCCTCGTGAAGGAAAAGGGCGTTCGAGTTCGTGCCGGATTTCGTCTTGATATGGGCTCAGGAGGCAACAGCTTCGACCCGGATGGCCCTATCAAGAGCTTCAATCAGCTTTACGCGAGCTCGAATTATCTGGGTGAAGGTTTGCTCATCAGTCAGAGCAACGTCGCTATATTGGCACCGACCATTGCCGTTATTCCCACAAGAGGGGTGACTATCACCGCTGATTACGCTTTTCTTCACCGTCTGGCCCGCAATGACGCAGTCTATGGCGGTCTGATGCGACCTTATGCTGGAACACAGAACGTTTCCGGTCGGACGGTAGGCTCGCAAGCCAGGGTCGTGGCTTCCTGGGCAGTAAACGACCACGTTACCTTGTCTGCCGAAAGCGAGCATCTCTTTGCCGGCAACGTCCTGAAGCGGGCGGGCTATGGCGGTGGGACTTATGGCATGATGAGCCTGACGCTGCGATATTGAGCGGCTTTTCAGCACCGACATGGACGAAAGG
>Ga0114901_1000572_pt1 | contig 24429 bp, 27 predicted proteins | sample MalvireepMed_s16_FD_89686 | JGI IMG/M metagenome (GOLD analysis project Ga0114901, IMG submission 89686) | Marine viral communities from the Global Malaspina Expedition - Malaspina viral metaG DeepMed_s16 | ecosystem: Environmental > Aquatic > Marine > Oceanic | place: Mediterranean Sea... | reverse complement strand
TTGCTCCATGGAAGCCGATATCTACGAGGTCGGTGGTCAGCAACGGTCCTGGTAGAATCAATCAAGCGTTCAGTGTTCGTTCTTCAACCTGGCCAAAATCGCAGCTTCGGGCCGACTGGGCCTTGTTCTACGACGTTCGATCGAGGAACTATGCCATGCGGATCATGGTGGCGATCCCGCGATCATCGCTGGGTGGATCAGCAACAAGACACCCGCAATGTGGCGGACTTGGGTCGATCAGGATGCGGCCGAACTCTACGTGGCTACTGAGGCAGGGCTTATCCTTGGTGTCGGCATGATGAATGCCAAAGGCGAGATCATGCTGAACTACGTTTCTCCCGATGCCCGGCTGCGCGGGGTGAGCAAAGCTCTACTAGCCCATATGGAAGCCGAAGCCGGCCGTCTCGGTGTCACCGAATGCAGCTTGGACAGCACCAAAACAGCGCGGGGCTTCTATCAGGCCGCCGGCTACCATTGTAACAAAGAAGCTGGCTTAGATGACGGCAGGATGACCAAATCGGTCGTTGCCTGACAGGAGCGAGGTCCGGCTTTCCGGAAACTCTATCCCATCGGGAAACCCAGCCATGCCAAAGTGCGTCCCTATTGCCGCCACGATTTTCGGTGATGCAGTCGTCCCATGACGATCATCAGGAAAGCCGAGTTTCCCGCTGACGGCCCGGCCGTGCTAAGCATCTGGCGAGAGTTCATAGCTAACTCCCCGGTCAATCTCGATTATCAGAACAATGAAGTCGAGTTCGCGACCTTTACCGAGAAGTATGCTGCACCCAAAGGATGCGTTCTACTGGCAGATACTGGAGGCGTGATCGAAGGGTGCGTCGCGATGCGCCAAGTGTCCGCTGCCATATGTGAAATGAAGCGGCTGTATGTTCGTCCTGCTGCCCGCGGCAAACAGCTTGGTCGCGAGCTGGCGGAACGGCTGATCGCGGAAGCCCGTGCTGCTGGCTATCGCGAAATGCGACTTGATGTGCAGGCGAAGTTCCTCCCCGCCCGTAAGCTATATGCGGACCTTGGCTTCGTTCCGGCGGAACCGATCTCGTTCAACCCAGTCGCGGGGGCTTCGTTTCTCGGCCTTCACCTCTGACCAGCGGGCTGCCCGATCACCATCGCGAACCGGAAAACTGCTAGGACAGATCACGAGCGACGCGGATGGTGGAATCTTGCCGGTCTGGTTTGAGACGACCAGGAGTTCGCACCTGTCGCCGATCGTCATCATGTTTTCTCGACTTCCAAAATCAGTCATTCCCGCAGATCGGGAGTTCGACAGCGACACCAAATCCGGGCGGCGCGAGGAGCGAGGCCGTGCCCCGGTGCGCTGTCGCGACCGCGGCGACGAGTGCCAGGCCCAGGCCATGACCTTGCGACGATCGGCTACGTTCCGCGCGCGCGAACCGCTGGAACAGCCGGGGCGCATCTTCGGGTGCTACCCCGTGTCCGTCATCGGCGACCGTCAAGCGAGCAATGGCGTCATCACGCTCCAGCTCGACGCGAACCGTCGTTCCCGAGGGAGTGTGGCGGAGCGCGTTGTCGAGGAGATTGGTGACAAGCTGTTGCAGCAGCCGTCGATCGCCCGTCGTCCATATCGCGGGTACAATCGCTGTGACGAGCAGGTGGCCGTTTGCCTCCATATCGGGGCGATAGGTTTCGACCAGTTCCTCGATCAGTTGGTCCAGCGCCACGTCCTGAAAATGGCCGCGAGGGGACAGTGCTTCCACTTCCGCGATGCGCAGCAATGCCGCGAAGATATCGAGCAATTCGCGCGATTGTACGGTAGCGGCCTCGATCGCTTGGCGCTTCTCGTCCACGTCCCGTGCCGAAAGCGCCTCGTCGAGCCGGTTATGCAGGCGGGTCAGGGGCGTGCGCAGGTCATGAGCGACGTCGCTCGATACCTGCCGAAGATTGTCCATCAGCCCGCCGATCCGGTCGAGCATCCGGTTGAGCGTCGCCGACACGCGATCGAACTCGTCACCCGCGCCGGTGAGCGGCATACGTCGCGCCAGATCGCCATCTATGATCGCGAGCGCGGTGCGGTCGATGCGCGACAGGCGTGCGCGCGTCACCGCACCGACCAGCCAGGCCCCGCCGATGCCGAGCAGCAGCATGACGCCAAATGCACCCGCGAACAGCTTGAGCAGCGTCGCATCCATCTCATCGATGACGCCGCGATCGGCGGCGACCACCAACCGGCTGGTGTCGGGCAAGCGTGTGGTCAGGGCTTGCGCGATCCTGTGTTGGCCATCGCGCCGGTAATGCAGGAACTCCAGATAGCCCGGTGCGGTCGGGGCGGTCGCGTCGAGCAACCCTGCCACGCGGCGACCCGCAGGATCGACCAACAGGTAATCCAAGCTGGCGGTGCTTCGCGCTGCCTCGCGCCGGCGGATTGCAGCCGCAACGCCTGTAGGACCATCATCGCCTTCGTCGATCAGCGCGCGAGTTTCGATCGCGACGCGGTGATCGAGCTGGATTTCGAGGGCTTCGTGCGTCACTTCATAGGCGACGACCCCGATGATGAGCGTCCCCAGCGCGAAGAGGCACGCGACCAGCGCGACAAGCCCGAAGGTGGATCGCCACGGGCGGGTCATCACGCGCCGCGGATCATGTAGCCAGCGCCGCGCACGGTTTCGATCGCATCATCGTCGAACCCGGCGTTGAGCTTGGAGCGCAGGCGGCTCAGGTGCGTCTCGACGATGTTCGTCTTGGGATCGAAATCGAAATCCCAAACACGCTCCAACAGCATCGTGCGGGTCATCACCCGGCGCGGGTTGCGCATCAGCTCGGCAAGCAATGCGAACTCGCGCGGTTGCAGCACGATCCGGCGACCGTCGCGAGTAACGACGCGTCGATGAAGATCCAGCTCGATTCCACCGATGACGAGCAAGCTCGCTTCGGTCTGGGCAGCCGGACGCCGCCCGAGCGCATGGACGCGCGCGGCCAGCTCGGAAAAGGCGAACGGCTTTACTAGATAATCGTCGGCTCCGCCTTCCAGTCCTTCGACGCGATCGGCGATGCCGGCCACGGCGGTGAGCATGAGGGCGGGCGTCACGTTGCCCGCCGCGCGCAGCGCTTTGATCAGAGACAGGCCATCAAGGCCCGGAAGCATCCGGTCGACGATCAGCGCGTCGAACTGATCGCCAGTCGCCTGAAACAGTCCGTCCCGACCATCGGAGCTCGTGACGACATGATGCCCCAGCTCCGCAAGCCCGCGGGCCACGAAGCGGTTCGTCTCGTCATCATCCTCTACGATCAAGATACGCATGGCTGCCCTTCTAACCCGTCGGGCCGTTCGTCTGCCATCCACCACCGAGCGCCCGGAACAGAGCGACCTGGGATTGCGCCACGGTGAGGTCGGACTGTGCCTGGGCGAGCGCGGCTTGTGCCCGCGCGCGCTCGGCATCGAACTGGATCAAGAAGGCGGCGTCCCCCAGCCGGACCCGCGCAGCGGCACGGCGGGCATAGAGCGCCGACTGGACGCGCGCGCCATCGAGCGCACGATTGCGGCGCACCTCGCCATCATAGACGGCGAGCGCTGTTTCGACTTCGCGCAACGCCCGCAGCACCGCCACGTCCCAACCGGCGAGCGCCGCACGCTCGGTTGCGCGGGCCTGTGCCAGCCGCGCACGCGCTGGCGCCTGATTGGGAAAGGCCCAGCTTATCAGCGGCGATGCCGTTGCGACGAAGCCTCCCGTCAGCAGCCCGACCGCTCCGCCAAGGTTCACGCGAGGGTAGAGATCGGCACGGGCGACACCGATCCGCGCTGCGGCGGCAGCGAGACGGCGTTCGGCTTCGCGAATATCAGGGCGGCGCAAGAGCAATGCCTGACCGTCGCCAACAGGCACCGCCGCGGAGAGCTTCGGGGGCGCATTGCAGACGATGTTGAACCCACGCGCTTCAGCCGGGGGGCGACCCTGCAACGTGGCGATCCGGTACAGCGCATTGGCGCGTGCCGCCTCGAACGGGGCGAGCGTGGCGCGGGTCGATTCCAACAGGCTGGCGGCCTGTGAAACTTCGAGCGGCGAAATCTCGCCAGCGGCAAGCTGGTCGCGTACCAGGCGCACCGAGCGTTCCTGAACCGCGATCACCTCGCGCGAGACGCTCGCCGCGCGGGTTGCGCCGCACAGATCGACATAGGCGAGCACCGTATCCGCCACGACCGCGACGCGCAGCGAGTCCAGCGCCGCGGCCTGCGCGTCAGCATCGGCCCCCGCCGCCAGCGCGCCCGAGCGCAAGCGGCCAAACAGGTCGATATCCCAGCTTGCCGTCAGGGCGAGGTCGTAATCGGTGGTCGGCACGTTCGACGACGCGCTTGGCTGCGTCGCGCTGTTGTCGATCGTCCCCGCGCTTTCGATCGTGGTTTGCGGCAGCCGCGCGGCGCGCGCTTGCCGCAATGCCGCGCGCGCGCCGTCGAGATTGGCATAGGCGACGCGCAGATCGGCATTGGCGGCAAGGCTCGCCTGGACCAGTCGATCGAGCGCCGGATCGTCATACAGCCGCCACCAGTCGTCCGGGACCGGGCCGATCGCCGCGGTCGGGAGGCTTGCGAAAGCACCCGTGGCGGTCGCGGGTGCGATCGTCGGCGGGGGGGCGGGCGCAGTCATGCAGCCTGCGACGCCGAGTGCGACGATCGGAGCTAGGCGGCGGATCATGCGGGGACTCCGGCGAGCTGGGCATCGGGCGCAGGCTTCTCCCGGCCGAAGCGCGCGTAGAGCGCGGGCATCAGGAACAGGTTGAGCACGGTCGAGGAGACAAGTCCGCCCAAGATGACGATCGCCATCGGATGCTCGATTTCATGGCCGGGCGCGTTGCCGGCGACGATCAGCGGCAGCAGTGCGAGGCCGGCGCACGCCGCGGTCATCAGGATCGGCACCAACCGCTCCTCCGCGCCGCGCAGGATCAGGTGAGGGCCGAACGTTTCACCCTCGAAACGCCGAAGATGATCGTAGTGCGACAGCAGCATGATGCCGTTGCGCGCCGAGATGCCAATCACGGTGACGAACCCGACCAGCGACCCGAGCGACAGCACGCCGCCTGTCAGCGCCACGCCCACCACCCCGCCTACCAGCGCGAACGGCAGGCTGGTCGCGACCAGCGCGGTGATCCGCGCCGAGCGGAACTCCAGCCAGACCAGCAGCAGGACGCCGAGCAGGCAGAGCAGCCCCGTCGTCCAGAGCCGCTGGCGTGAATCACGCAGCGCCGCGTATTCACCCAGCACCTGGGGATGGTATCCGGTCGCAAACGGCACCCGACCCACAGCCGTTTCGACAGCGCGCGCGACCGTGCCAAGGTCCGCACCGGCGACATTGAGCGTGACGTCGATCCGGCGCTGACCGTTCTCGCGCTTGATCTCGTTCGGGGCAGGCATGATGCGAATATCGGCCACGTCGCGCAGCCGCACCGGCGCGCCCGCAGGCGTCTGGATCATCATGTCGGCAAGCGCATGGACATCGCCGCGCACCTTGGGTTCGCCCCACAGCGCCACGTCGAACGCTTTCTGGTCGCGGTAGATTTCGCCGACCTTCTGCCCCGCGACCAGCGTTTGCGCCTGTCTCCGCACTTCGCCTGCGGTCAGGCCTAGCGTGGCGAGATCGCCGGGCCGGGGACGGACCTGAATTTGCGGCACCAGCACCTGTTGCTCGACCTTGAGGTCGGCAACCCCGTCGATCGCCGCCACCTTGGCCCGCACCCGCTCAGCCGTGGCACGAAGCTCGACCTGATCGGGGCCAAAGATGCGGACGACGACGGTCGCGCCCGCGCCGCTCAGCACTTCCTTGATGCGCTCGCGCAGATAGGTGAGCACGTCGCGGTAGAGGCCGGGATAGCCGTCGATCACTTCCTTGATACGCGCGACGCTGGCGTCATAGTCGACATTCTCGTCGAGGCTGATCCACAGCTCGGTGAAGTTCGGGCCAACCACCTCGTCGGCGGCTTCCGCACGGCCGATATGCGCGCCGAAGTTGCGCACGCCGGGGATCGCGCGCAGCTCCTTGGAGGCGCGGATCGTGATGCGGTCCATCGCCTCGATCGACGTGCCTGGCTTCTCGACGAAGTGCATCAGGAAGTCGGTTTCGCGAAAGTCGGGCAGGAATTGGTCCTTGAACCCGGCATAGCCGACGCCCGCCAGCAGCAGGCCGCCCGCGACGATCCCCATTGCCAGCGCCGGTCGCGCCACCATGCGCGGCAGCACCCCGGCGTAGCGGCGCTTGAGCGCCCCCACGAGCCTCGTGTCACGCTCTGCCTTGAGGGGTGCGTTCGGCAGCAGGAACAGGCACATCGCGGGCGTCACCACCAGCGCGACCAGCAGCGACGCTGCGATCGCCAGCACATAGGCGATGGCGAGCGGCTGAAAGAACGTGCCCGCGACCCCGCCCAGGAAGAAGATCGGCAGGAACACCAGCATCACGATCAGCGACGCGAACACCACCGCCGACCGCACTTCCAGCGAGGCGGACAACACCACATCGAAGTTGGAGCGCGGATTGCCCGCCTCGCGGTTGAGCCGCAGCCGGCGCGCGATGTTCTCCACGTCGATGATAGCATCGTCGACTACTTCGCCGAGCGCGATGACCAGCCCGGCGATCACCATCGTGTTGATCGTCGCGCCACTCCACAACAGCACCAGGCCCGCGCCGAGCAGCGAGAGCGGTATGGCGACGAGGCTGATCGTCGCCTGCCGCCAATCGCGCGTGAAGACGAACAGCACCACGGCCACGAGCAGGCAGCCGATCGCGAGCGCGCGCGTCAGATTGTCGATCGAGCGTTCGATGAAGGTCGCGGGGCGGAAGATCGTCGTATCGACCTTCACGTCGCGCAGGCCCGGCTTCAGCTCACCGATCGCGGCCTCCACGTCACGGGTAAGCTGGAGGGTGTTGCCGGTCGGCTGCTTCTCGACAATCAGCATCAGGCCGGGGCCGTCGTCGATGATCGCATTGCCGATCGGCGCGGCGAAGCCGTCGACCACGCGAGCGACGTCGCCGATGCGAACCGGGGCTTCGCCGCTCTGCTTGATGATCGCTTGAGCAAGATCGGCCGAGGACTGGATGGCGCTCGTCTGTTGCACGGCGAGCCGCTGGGTCGCCGTATCGACGAAGCCGCCCCCACCGACCAGCACCGCATCGCCGGCCGCAGCGCGCAGTTCGGCGAGCGTCACGCCAGCGGCGCGCAGTCGGTCGGGATCGACCAGAATTTGCAATTGGCGGTCACGCAGACCCCAGATCGCGACGTTGGCGACGCCCGGCACCGCCATCAGCCGTGGCCGGATCGTCCAGCGCGCCAGTTCGGATAGCTGCATCTGATCGAGCTTGGTCGACGATATGCCGATCTTCATCGCCCGACTGGTCGACGACAGCGGCGGCAGCATCACCGGAGGGCGTGCCGCGGCAGGCAATCGCGCCTGAACCTGCGTCACCCGCTCCTGAACGAGCTGACGGGCGCGTATCACGTCTGTGCCGCGCTCGAACAGGATCGACACTGACGACAGGCCAAGCACAGACTTGGAGCGCAGCGTCATCAGATCGGGGACGCCGTTGACCGCCGTTTCGATCGGCACGGTAATCAGGCTTTCCACCTCCTCGGTGGAGAGGCCCGGAGCTTCGGTTTGAATCTCCACCATCGGCGGCGCGAACTCGGGAAACACGTCGAGCGGCACGTCGCCGGTCGCGCGTAGCCCAAGGACGACCAGCAGCGCCGCGAGCGCGAGAACGAGGACGCGCTGGGTCAGCGCGGCACGGACCAACCAGGCAAGCATCAGTGCGGCGTCCCGAATTCGGTCCCGAACAGCTCGGCCGCCCCGTCCGTCACGACTTCGGCACCGCGCTCCAGGCCGCGCGACAACAGCGCGCGGCCATCGGCGACGCTTGCGACCTCGATCCGCTGGCGAACATAGGTGTCGGGCGCGGTCTTCCGGTACACCCATTCGCCGCCATAGATGTCGCGGACGATCGCCGCGCTCGGGACCGACAGTCCATCCGTCCTCCCGCCAAGCGGCAACGCCACGGCGACGCGCTGACCGACGCGGTAGGCACGGTCGCGATTATCGAGCGCGAAGAACAGATCGACGGTGCCCGCGACTGCATTGGCCGAGGGCGGTGCCTTGACCGGGCGCGCAGCGCGCGGGGCGGCGCGATCATCACCGAGCGGACGAATGGTAGCCGGGCGACCGCGTTCGATGGCGCTCACGTCGGTGCCGAACACCGGCACCCGTACCCACAGCGTCGAGAGATTGCCCATCGATGCGATTGAGGGACCGAGCAGCCCGCGTTGCGCGCGCGCCGCATCCAGTGCCGCCCGCGCGGTGGCGAGCGCCGCCGCAGCTTCGTCGCGTCCGCGGACGCTGCCCGCTTCCTCACGCACGAGAGCATCGGCGCGGTTATAGGCGATGGAGGCGAGCCGCACCTGCGCTTGCGCCCGCGCGACCTCGCCTTCGGCCGCAACCTGACTGACCCCGATTTGAGCGAGGTTGCTCGTCGATCCCGTTGGCACACCCGCCCCGTCGGTTGCCGGCACGACGACCTCGCCGCTGGTTTCGCGGACTTGCGCGGCCGAGCCATCACCAATTCTTACCGTTCGGATGCCGAGACGCTGTTGCGCTTGCGTCGTGAGGGTGAGCTTCAGCAAATCGCTTTCGTGGGCGACCGCCGCGGCCGTGGCTGGGGGAGTTGGGGGTGAAGTCGGATCGCTGCCGCAGCCTGTCAGGACCGCCAGCAGGGGCAAGGTGGCGATCGGAAGGCATCGGATAGGCGTCATGCCACGACGGTAGCAGCCTCATGTTGGCGGCAGCTTGGGGCGACTATACAAAATCCCAATGTTCGGCAGAAAGCGATAGGCTGGTGTCACAACCGGTCGGTTTTGGCACCAACACTCTGTTCGCGCGGCCCTACAGGTTTTCGGCGTCAGAACCCCGCGTCAAAATGTCTATCATCGCGCCAAGCGAAACAAGCCCCATCCGGCGAGACCGGCGATGATGCCCAGGAGGCCGCCCACGACATAGGCGGTAAACGCACTGTCTGGGACGAACAGGCCGCCAGCGAGAAAGCCCGCTATTGTCGCGCTGCGCGTTGCTGTGACATAGATCGCCGCCACCTTGCCATGCGCGTCGGGTGGAGCCTCCTTTTGCAGCATGGTGCGGACCGCGACATTGTGGACGCTATTGGCCGCACCTCCCACGACAAAGGCGATGGCGACGCCGGCAAGGCTGGGAACGATGATGAGGGGCATGACGCCGATCGCGAGCATGGACGCGCCCATGAGGGCGGCCGTGGCAAACGCCCATCTGGCGGGATGGTGTTCGGCGATTTCACCCGCGAGCGCTGCGCCCAGCAGCATCCCGCCTGCCCAGAAGGCCGTCAGGACGCCAAGCGCGGTAGCGCCTGCGCTGAGCGAAACGGTTATGAGAAAGATGAAGGCGACATCGGCGATGGCGGTGGCGAACACCTCCAGGGTCAGCGCCGTGACCATGATGACGATGCGTCGATTGCGCAGCAGCGGCAGATAGTCCGCGAGCAGTGTCGGTGTGGCTTGCTGCTCACCATCTTCGGGCTGTGTCCGCCGCCTGACGCCGCTGCCCCAGATCACGAGCGCCAGCAGGGCGAAGCTGGCAGCGTCGATCAGAAGGGCGTTGCGGGTGCCGCCCCAGGACACGAGAATGCCTCCGATGACCGGCCCTGCCAGCATCCCGGCGCTGCGAACGAACTCCAGGCCGGCATTGGCTCGCGCCAACGACATGCCGAGGCCCTGGGCGAGGACCGGGATCAGGGCGAATGTGGCCGTGCCACTGATCGCGAATAGCAGGCCGAGGATGGACGCACCGACGATCGTGGCCGGGAGCGAGACGCTGAAGGCGAGCCAGGCCACGATCGCGGCTTGCGCCAAGGAGGCGAGAATCAAGATCACCCCGGCGTCGTGCCGATCGGTCAGGCGGCCGATATAGGGTGCGGCAAGCAGTCCGGGGACGAGCTGCGCGATGAGCAGCAGGGGAATGGCGAGCGCCGCATGATCGCCGGCGGTGCGGAACATCAGGGTGATGAGCGTGATTTCATCGCCGATCGTGGAGAGCGTCAGCGCCGTCAGCAGCAGCCAACCCCAGCCCCGTCGATGTGCGAATGTCTCCATGTCCCTTTCTTGGCTGGAAGGAGGCGAACCGGAAATCAAAAGTTCGCATCGCTGAGCACGGCTCTGTGGGCAGCGGTCGTTCCGACTTTAGCTTTGTCCAATCGGTCGGGCTGGAATGCCGACGACAGTTTCTCCTGGCGCGACGTTGCGGGTGACGACAGCGCCGGCGCCGATGATGGCGTTCTCGCCTAATCGAAGGCCCTGAATGACCGCAGCATTTAGCCCCACGAACACGCCTGGCCCGGCTTGGACACATCCTCCGAAGCGAGCACCGGGACTGATGTTGCTGTAGTCTCCAACCGCACAATCGTGGTCAACGCTCGCAGCGTGATTGATAATGACGCCGCAGCCCAACGCGGCGCGCGGGCCTACGATCGCCCCTGCGAGCAAAGTTGATCCCGGACCTATGCTGGCGCTGGGGGACACGATCGCGGCCGGATGGTAGACGCTTTGGAGCGAAGCTCCCTGCGACAGAAGCGCCTCACTCTGCCGGCGGCGTAGTTCGTTGGAACCGCAAGCAATAATAAACTGGGTTCCGCGAGCGATCTCCGAGGCCGCGATGCTGTCCACGCAGCCGATCCACCGGCAATCGAACATAGGGACTGGCGCAATGTCCTCGATTGTAGCGAAGCCCACAACGCGCGCACCCGAGAGGATGGCGGCCTCATATACGACAGCGGCGTGCTGGCCGCTCGCACCTGCTATTATTATCAGCGCCATCTTTTTCCCACCCGAGCAACTCCGAAACCATGCCGGCTATGGGCTGCGAATATTGGTGGTCCCTTGATACAGAAATCTGAAGCATTGAGGGAAGGGATTCCCGCCCCCTTCTATATATGATAATGTCCTTTATCACACACTCATGGCGATCCGATGGAGCCGTTTAAACGGTCCCGAGATCCACCGCCGAAAGGGAGCGATATGGACCAGGACGAGGACACGGCTTTCGCCGACAACTATGCCGAGCGCGACCAGGCCAAGGCGCTGCGCGAGCAGGCCCGCGCGGGCGGCTTGCGCTTCGAGGCGTATCTTACCGGCGATCAGGCCGACTGGCTGTTGGAGCGGATCGAGCGCGGCATGTTCGCCGATCCTTCCGAGGCGGTGTTCGCGATCGTCAAGAACTTCATCGACATGGAGCCGCACCACGATTTACGCGACGAGCTGCTACGCCGGATATTGGACGGGTCGATAAAGCGCGGCCTTGAGGACGCGGAGGCTGGCCGCGTCCGCGACGCCGACGAGGTGTTCGACGAGCTGCGCCGCAAGATGGCCGCGCCGCGTCCCGCGCCGGCGCGATGGGAGAAGATCGCGCGATGAACCAGCTCGCCCCCCTCCCCGCGCCCGCGCCCGCGCTGGCGTTGCCGGCGCTGATCGCGGCGGCCGACGAGCGCGCGCAGCTTCGATTCCTTGAGTTCTTCGCCGTCACCATCCGCAATCCGCATACACGCCGCGCCTATGCGCGGGCGGCCGGCGACTTCCTGGCCTGGTGCGAGGCGCGCGGCGTCGCCTCGCTCGCCCAGGTGCAGCCGCTTCATGTCGCGGCCTGGGTCGAGGCGCTGGGGCGCGAGCTGGCCGCCCCCAGCGTCAAGCAGCAGCTCGCCGGCGTGCGCCACCTGTTCGACTGGCTGGTGACGGGTCATGCCGTGCCGGCGAACCCGGCCGGATCGGTGCGCGGGCCGGCGCATAGCCAGCGGCGCGGCAAGACGCCGGTACTGGCCCCCGACGAGGCGCGGCGGTTGCTCGACAGCATCGACGTGACCACCCATGCGGGCCTGCGCGACCGCGCGCTGATCGGTCTCATGGTCTATAGCTTCGCGCGGATCGGCGCGGCGCTGGCGATGCGGGTCGAGGACGTGTTCATGCAGAATCGGCGGCTATGGGTCCGCCTGCATGAGAAAGGCGGCAAGCGCCATGAAATGCCCTGCCACCACAATCTAGAGGATTATCTAACCGCCTATATCGACGGTTGCGAGCTGCGCGAGGACCGCAAGGGGCCGCTATTCCGCACGATCGCGCGCAGCACTAAGCGACTAAGCGATACCCCCCTGCCCCAAGCCAACGCCTTCGCGATGGTGCGCCGGCGCGCGGCGGCGGCCGGGATCGGGACGGCGATCGGCAACCACAGTTTCCGCGCGACCGGGATCACCACCTATTTGAAGAATGGCGGCACGTTGGAGACGGCCGCGACGATGGCGAACCATAGCTCGACGCGCACCACCCAGCTCTATGACCGCCGCCCCGATGACGTGACGCTGGACGAGGTGGAGCGCGTGTTGATCTAGGCGGCGAGCGCGGGCGCGCAGGTCCAGCGGTCGCCCTGCCAATGAAACCCTACCCGCTGCGCGTTGCCGATCGCGGGCGGCTCGCCCTTGCGCCAGAAAGCGCGCATCTTGGCCCGATCATCCAGATGGGCGTCGGCGACGATCGCGCGCGCGGCCTGGATGAACTGCCCATGCCCGAACACATAGGCCAGCGATCCCGCAGGCATGGCGGCGAGGCGCGTTAGCGCCGCCTCGCAGCGCCGTAACAGGGTGCTGAAACTCTCCGCCCCTTCCCCGTCGCAGTAGTCAGGATCGGCCTCGCGCCAATAGCGTTCTAGGTGCGGCATCCGTTCGGCGCTGCGCGTGCCGTTCCAGCGCGCAGGTTGCAAATAGGTGAACTCTTCGATCGGCCACACTTCCACCGGCACGCCTGGAAAGCGCGCGATCGTCGGCGCGGCCGTCTGCCGGGTGCGGGTATAGGGCGAGGTGACGATGAGCGCGGGCGCTTGCGTCCAGCTCGCCGCGACCGCGCGCGCCTGTTCGTGGCCGCGCTCCGTCAGCGCGATCGTCGCGAGATCGTGGCAGGGCACGCCGGCGTTGCCGGTGTTTTCGCCGTGGCGGATGAAGATCGCTCTCATGTCCGGTTAGGCGGCCCGGTATAGCCCATTGCTGGCTTCCCAGCCCCGGCACGCCAGCAAGATTGGTTTCGGCACCTTCTTTTCGCCGTTGGAGTAGTAGGCGACCATGCGGCGCGAGACGCCAAGCGCATCGGCCGCCTTCGACAGCGACAGCGCATGGCGCAGCCGCCATTCGAGGAAGGCGCGCACATCGCCATGCCCGGTTGCCGACAGCGTTTCGAGCCACAGCATGTCCGCGCCCAGCTCCGCACCCGAAGGCCAGGCCAGGCTATGACCCCAATCGCCCACTTCGACCTTGGCGAACTCGCCCGGATCGCGCAGCGCGGCAAAGGCGCGATCGGCGAGGACCGCGCCAAGATCGAGATCAGCCGCCGTCCCTTCCGACCAGGACAGATGCAGCGATGACGGCCCGGTCGCGCGCACGGCGGTAATGGTGCGGGCCTTGTCGGTGATGTTCATCCGTTCAACTCCTGCCACGTCTGCATGAGCAAAGCCTGATTAGGCCGCGCCCATTCCAATGCGTCCTTCAAGACCGCCGCCGACACGGTGCCCACGATCACGTCAAACGATGCAATCGCCACCGAGCAGCGGAAATCCGGGCCTTCGATGTGGAAATGCGGCACGCCATGATCGCGGCCATAGACGGCAATTTTCCAGCGGGGACCGCGAAACATCGTGACCATGCTTCAATGTAGTGCAAAGGTTGCACTAGTGCAAGGCTGATAGCCAAAATGATCTAAGCGCCTGGCGCTGGCACCGTGGCCCTACTCGTTGCGCTCCCCAAGCCCGCAAGCGGTCCTGGCCCAAGGTTCCGGCCCACATGGCGGGCGAGATCGCGTGCGCGGATCTCGCGGCACCCTCGCCGATTACCGGCGATGTAGGCGATCGGGCGTCCAGCCTTCAATTCGTCGCCGGGTTCCGGCGGCCGATCAGGCACCTTGTCGAGAATGCGGTCGAGATCACCCACCGCACGACCTTTGGAGCGCCGCGCGAAAAACTCGGCCGCCGTTTCGGGTCGATCAATCGTCATCATGGAGATCAGACATAAGCGCCTCAACGCTGGTGAAGCGCACGCCCTTGCCAGCTTCCAGTTCTTCGATCGCATCGCGCGTAGCAGCGCGGCCCATCAACTCGGCCTCCAACTTCGCCTTATGGGCCTCATTACGCGCGCGGCGCTCGGGACTCCAATCTTTCATAAGATCGGAAAAGGGGCGATGGCCGGCCATTCTATCAATCCTTCTAGGTGAGAATCTGGATGCCGCGCCGCTTCACCAGCGTCAGCAAGGCGAGCGCCGCGCCAGTCGGCCGCATCGTGCCGGCCTCCCAGCGCTGGACCGTGCGCTTGTGCGCCCACAGCAAGCGCGCAAACCCGGCCTGGCTCAAACCGCTCTCCTGGCGCACCGCCGGATTTCGGCCGCCTCCATCGGTGGATAAAGGATTTCGCCGTTTCGATCAGTCCCCGTCATGGTCGTTCATCCCGGCCATGCCGGCTGCTGCGCCGGCTTCGGCGATGGCGTCGTTGATTTCCTCGATCGTGAACCGCGCGCCGTTGCCCTTCACTATCCCGCGCAGGTCATCCCACGAGCTTTTGCGCGGTGCCGGCGGCGCGATGCCCGCCGCCGTCGCGGCGGTCATCAGGTCATCCAGCGAGAATCTGTTAAACTTCCCGCGCAGGAGGTCGTTGAGGCGGGGCGGCGTCAGCCCGAGCCGCTTGGCGGCCTCGCCCAGCGGCACGTCCCACGACTTCACCCGCGCGGTGATGCCCCGCATCAGGTCCGCGCGCGTCCTCAACTCCGTCGCCTCCTCCGGCGTGTCGGCGATTGCGTCAAAGACGCAGGCGAAGGTTTCGACCTTCATGTCGTCGGCGTTCATTGCCCTGCCTTCCAAACGTTCGGCCGTCGAGCCGATTACTCGAACAGTTCCGAATGGGTTCCCGCGCGCACGAAGTTCACCAGATTGCCCTCAATCGTGTAGATCAGCAGGAAATCGCCGCCGATATGGCACTCGCGATGATCGCTCCAATCGCCCTTGAGGGCGTGGTCCAGCCATTCCGGGCCAAGCGGCGCATCGTTGGCGATGAGCAGCATCATCGCTTCCTTGAGCTGGTTCATGTTGTAGCGGCCGCTGCGCGACAGCCGCTCCCAATCCTTGACGAACCGCTTTTCGTAGGATGCCTCTCTTGGGAACGAAGCCCGCTTACTGCTGGCGGGCTTCTTGGTCGAGGGCATCGAACAGTTCCTTGGGATCGGTGAAGCGCGCACGACGCGCCTTCATGGTCGCGCGGGACGATTCGATCGCGGCGCGCGTCTCGGCGTTGGGCACCTTCAGCTCGAACGGCAAGGCATGGTCCTTGGCGACCCGCGTAAGCGTCATGCGGACCACATCGGAAACCGTCAGCCCCAGCTCGGCTAGGACGGCGGCGGCTTCATCCTTCAATGTTTCGTCGATGCGCGCACGCACGAACGCGGTAGCAGCCATTGGAATCTCCCTAGTCAGACGAACGATGTAGCTCATTTGAGCAACAATTTCAATCTAGGCGAGGAGACTGCGCCTGCCGCTGCGCGGCACCGTGGCTCTACTCGCTTCGCTCCCCAAGCCCGCAAGCGGTCTTGGCCGAAGGTGACGACCCACATGGCGGGGCCGAGATCGCAAGCGGATCTCGGGCATGGTGCCGGCGTGCGCCGGCATGATGTTCGTTCGCATGGGGAAAGGCGGTCCCGGCCGCCTCTCCCCAGCAACGGCAATCAGCGGGACCGGGTTGGCGCGAAGCGCCCGCCCGCACCACTCCCGCAGATTCCCGCTGCCCCCCTCTCTCGCCGGCTGCTCCGCGCGAACTCGGGAGCGATGGCCGCAGCCATCGCCCCGCAGGGCGATTTGAAGGGAGTAGAAGGTATGGAACAGGACAACCGGGAAAGCTGGCTCAATCGGGTGGCGGCGGGCATGGCCCCCTTGTTCGCGGCGTTGGACGCTCCCCTGCCCGCGCGTATCCGCGTGGCGATCGGCTTCACCAGCTCGGGCCGGAAGGGCAAGGCGATCGGCGAGTGCTGGGATAACCGGCTGAGCGCGGACGGGCATTTTGAAATCTTCATCCGGCCCGACCTCGCGCACGCGCCTGACGCCATGCCGGCGCAGATCGCGGCCATCCTCGCGCATGAGCTGGTCCATGCCGCCGTCGGCATCCCGGCAGGGCATGGGAAAGCGTTTAAACGGATCGCGCTGGGGCTGGGGCTCGTCGGGCCGATGCGCGCCACCACCCCCGGCGAGGCGTTTCTTGCGGCCGTCGCGCCGATCTTGGACGCCGTTGGCCCCCTCCCCCATGCCCGTCTCGACACCGATGGGGAGTCGACCGCGCCGAAGAAGCAGAAAACCCGGATGCTCAAATGCGAGTGCGCGACGTGCGGCTATACCGTGAGGACCGCGCGCAAATGGCTTGAGCTGGCCGGAGCGCCGCTTTGCCCGATCGAGGATCACGGCCGCATGGAGCATGAGCCGCTGGACGACGGCAGCGAGGATGAGGGCGGCGACGACGGCTAGACCGCCCTCCCCTCCCCGCAATTCGGGGTTTCATTGACGCTGCGCGCCAGTTCGGGGTTTCGTTGACGCAACCGGAGCAAGCCAGTATGACCACATGCAAACATGCGATCATGTAAGGATATTCACATGCCAACAATCGCGATCATCAGCCAGAAGGGCGGCGCGGGGAAAACCACCCTCGCCTTGCACCTGGCCGCCGCCGCCGAGGATTCCGGGCATACCGCCCTTGTGATCGACGTCGACCCGCAGGCGACGGCGAGCCAGTGGGCGGCATGGCGACAGGATGCGCCCCCGGTCGTGATCGACAGCGCGCCCCCTCGCCTTGCCGCCAAGATCGAGCAGGCGACGGGCCAGGGCGCGGCGTTCATCGTAATCGACACCCCGCCCCACGCCGACAGCGCCGCCAGCGCCGCCGTCGAGGCGGCCGACCTAGTGTTGATCCCTTGCCGCCCCAGCGCGTTCGATTTGGCGGCGATCAAGACGACCGCCAGCCTTGTGAAGATGCGCGGCAAGCCTGCTTTCGTGATCTTCACGGCGGGAAGCCCGACCGCGCCGCGCATGTATGACGAAGCCGCGCAGCTCGTGCAGGATTATGGGCTTGACGCCTGCCCCCACCATATCGCGGATCGCGCCGCCTTTCGCCACGCGGCGGCCGAGGGCAAGACGGCGATGGAGATCGAGCCGAGCGGCAAGGCGGCCGATGAGGTGCGCCAGCTTTACAAGTGGACATGCGAGCATGTAAACATGCAAGCATCTAGGAAGCGGAGGGCCAACGCATGAGCCGGAAGGGATCATTGCTCGCATTGCGGGATCGCGATGCAGCGCCAGCGCCGGCGATGGTCGAGCCGGAGGGGAGGGCGGCCGCGCCGATCGCCCGTGGCACTGGCGCAGGCTCCGGCAGCGGATCGAGCAGCAACCCGGTTGCGCCGAGCCGTCAGGGCAAGAAGGCCATGACGGGCTATTTCAGCCCGGAAATGTCCTTCGCCATGCACATGACCGCCCGCAAGCACGGCATGAGCCTACAGGACGCGATGGCCGAGGCGTTCAACGACTGGCTTCGCAAGATGGGGGAAAGCCCTGTAGGCAAGTGAGCATGTCCACATGCAAACATGCGGGTAAGTAAACATGGCCGCTTGCCCGCATAGAGCAGGGGATCAGCGTAGTGGTTTGCGTTCGTGCCGTTTCTTGCAGAAGCCGAGGAAGGCCCCGGCAGGGCTTTTGAGTTCGGGCTTGCCCATGTCGTGCCACCACGACACCCATTCGTCATAGAGCGCATACACGTCATAGCCTGGCGCGGCCGTCTTGGCGTCGTGCATGGTTTCCGGGTCGATATAGGGCGCATCGTCGCCGGCGCTGGCGACCGGATCGGGCTTGGATTTGAGGCCCGAGCGGTTGCGGAACAAGATCACGTCATCATCCATCGTCACCGCATAGTCGGGGAAATGGCCGTGATCGGCGTCATGCTCGCAGACCTTCTTGACCAAGGCCCGGAACACTCGGAGCGGGCTGTTCGAGCCGCATTTCTTCTGTAGCAACTCTAGGCCGATCTTCCATTCGTCCTTCACGCCGCAATGCTTGCGCGCCAGTTCATACATGCGCCGCTCGAACGGCTTGCGGAGCCGGAAATAGTCGCGGTGGAGCGTCAGGACGTTCTTGCTGATGACCGAGCGATAGACCCAATCCGACAGGGTGATTTCGAGATCGAGCATCCGGCCATCGAACGTCTTGCGCGTGATCTTGGCCTCTTCGATCAGGCCGAAAATCCGCGTTTCTTCGACACCGCCCGTTTGAATATTGGTCCGCACCGTGGTCCCGCGCAGGCGGGTGAGGGCGTCGGCCATCAGTCGATAGCCTTCGCCGCTGGTTTGCCGGTTGGTGGCGACGAGCATGTCATAGGCTTGCAGGCGCACCGTGCGGCTAGGTTGCTCGCCCTGGTTCATCTTCGCGACGAGCTGCGAAATGCAGTAGATCAATATGTCCTTGTCGTGGATCGTCGCCAGCCCCTTGCCCGAGGGGATAATCTCGATGACGTTGCCGTTATGCTCGTAGGGGGTTGAGTAGCAACGGAACAGAAAACCTACATAAGGCAGCACGCCTCAAGGCCGCGGGCCATTCCGGAAGGGCGCGAAGTGGTGGTTAGCTGCCGTCCCTCCGACGCCCCTTGATCCAATTTGTTAGCGACCGAACACCCAAACCAACCGCTGCGGCTATCGCGATTGCCCCACCTAGCAGCGGCCAGTCTAAGCCTCTGTGGCATTCGGCATCTGGCGCACAGTCGCCGAGCGAACTCACGATGAAGACGACCCCGATGAGGGGAACACCGACAAAGGCCGCCATACCGCAGCCGATCTTTCCACCTAGCGTGCTGCTGTCCCGATACTCGCTCATGGGCTCGAAGCTATCGCTTTCCGCGACGTCCGCAATTGGGGCGGAAGCGGCCGTCTGGTTTTTCCAATAAACCCCGGTTTGATGCGAAGCGGGCCGGCGGTTACGATCGGACCGCTGGATGACCCTCAATCTCACATCTACCCATCCAGAAACCTATAGCCGGTAAACCCATCCTTCGATAGATTAATGAAAGAAGGAGCGGACGTCGATGCTGATCGGATATATGCGGGTGTCGACAGGCGAGCAAAATCTCGATCTGCAACGCGATGCGCTGGATCGTGCCGGATGCGGCCGGGTGTTCGACGACGTGTGCTCGGGCCGTGCGACCGAACGGGCCGGGCTCGACAAGGCACTCGACATCATGCGTGATGGCGACACCCTCGTAGTCTGGAAGCTCGACCGGATCGGACGGTCGCTACCCCACGTCGTTGGGCTGGTCGGCGATCTGCAGAAGCGCGGGATCGGCCTTAAGGTGCTGACCGGCGATATCGACACGACGACCGTTACGGGCCGGTTGGTGTTCGGTATTTTCGCGACCCTGGCCGAGTTCGAGCGCGATCTGACCCATGAGCGCACAATGGCGGGGCTGGCCGCGGCCAGGGCGCGAGGCCGTGCAGGTGGTCGGCCGCGGGTCATGACGAAGCAGAAGCTGAAGGCCGCGATGGCGCTGATGGCGGATCGCGACAATGCCGCACGCGATGTTGCGGTCCAACTCGGCGTATCAGTGTCGACGCTTTATGCCTATGTCGATGCGAAAGGTCAGCCGCGAGAGCGGGCCAGCGAATTGCTGGGCAAGCGCGGGGTTCAGCCTAAAATAGCAGCATAGGCCGAGCAGTGCCGGTCAGCTTTCTCTCGGACGAGCAGGCCCTGCGCTATGGTCGCTTCGTCGGCGATCCTACATCGGAGCAGTTGGCGCGCCATTTTTATCTCGACGATGCAGACCGGACGTTCATCGGCGCGCACCGCGGCGATCACAACAGGCTCGGCGTAGCGGTACAGCTTGGCTCTTTGCGGCTGCTCGGCACCTTTCTCGAAGATCCGGCACAGACACCGGCGTCGGTCACGCGGTTCGCAGGCAGCCAGTTGGCGATCGACGAGCCGTGCGAACGGATGGCGCAATATTGCGCGACCAAGGGACGATGGCGGCACGGCCCGCGCATCCGCGACCATTATGGCTACCAAGTTTTCTCCGATCCACGCATCGCGTTCCGATTGCATCGTTTCCTGTACGCGCTGTGTTGGACGGGCACCGATCGGCCATCGGCGCTCTTCGATGCAGCGGCGACGTGGCTGATTGAATGCAAGGTGCTGTTGCCAGGGCTGTCCGTCCTCGAGCGCGATATCGCACGAGTCCGCACACGGGTCGCCACGCACGTTCATCGCCGTCTCATCGACAGGCTGACGTCGGAGCAACGCGCCCGGCTCGACACGCTGGTCGCCGTTATTGGCGACGGGCGGCAAAGCCCGCTCGATCGACTGCGTGACGGTCCATACCTGCAAAGCGGCCCCGAGATCAGCCGCGCCGTTGATCGCCTTACCGAAATCCGCACGTTCACAGCGGGCTTGCCCGAACTTGATCGGGTGCCACCCGGCAAGGCGGTCGCATTGGCGCGATTTGCCGGTGCGGCGCGGGCGCAGGCCGTGGCCCGACTCCCCGACGATCGGCGCGCTGCCACCCTCGTCGCGTTCATCCGCACCCTCGAAGCGTCGGCCAGCGACGATGTCATCGACCTGTTCGACGTCGTGTCGACCCGAATGTTTTCCAACGCGCGCATCAACGCCAGGGATGCCCGGATGCGTTCGCTGCGTGATCTCGATGCCGCATCGCTCCGGCTTCGCGATGCCGGCGTTGTGCTGCTCGATGACAGCATCAGCGATGCGCAGGTGCGCGCGGCCGTGTTCGCGCTCGTCGATCGGACAGCGCTGACCGACGCCGTCGCACAGGTGAACCTTCTCGCGCGGCCGAACGACGAGAGCTATTTTGTCGAGTTGCGCCGGCAGGCCGGGACGATGCGCTATCTGCCGAAGATGCTGGCAGCGCTCGATCTTGCAGCCGCGCCCGCAGGACAGCCGCTGCTCGACGCGGTCGACCACTTGCGAAGGGTTCACAGGGGCGAGAAGCGCCGTGGACCGGCACCAACATCGTTCGTCCCCAAGGGGTGGGGGCGCCAGTTGAAGAGTGATGACGGTACATTCGATCTGACCGGATACCGGCTTTGTACGCTCGACCGGCTACGCCGCGCCATTCGCCGTCGCGACGTCTTTCCTGTTCGCTCGCTTCGCTACGCCGACCCGCGCAAAGGCCTGCTGACAGGAGCCGCCTGGGAAGCGGCGCGACCGACGGTATGCCGCACGGTCGGCGTGGCGGTCGCTGGCGACGAGGAGATCGCCAGGCTGTCCGCGCGGCTCGATCTCGCCTACCGCGAGACAGCGGCGCGCGTACCGGACAACGATGCCGTGACCATCACGAAAACGGCGAGCGGCGCCGACCTGTCGATCGCACCGCTCGACAGGATCGACGAGCCACTCAGCCTCACCGATCTCCATAGGGCAATCGACGCGCGCTTGCCGCAGCTGGATCTTCCCGAGCTGATCCTGGAGATGCATGCGCGAACCGGTTTCGCGGCGGCGTTCACGCATGCCAGCGAAGGCAATGCACGCGCCGAGGATATAGCGACGACGATCTGCGCGGTGCTTGTCGCGGAGGCCACCAATACCGGATTCGAACCGCTTGTCCGTCCCGAGGTGTCCGCGCTGCGCCGGTCACGGTTGAGCTGGGTGAAGCAGAACTTCATCCGCGCCGAGACGCTGACCACAGCCAACGCGCTGCTGGTCGCGGCCCATAACAGGATACCACTGGCCCGCGTTTGGGGCAGCGGCGAGGTCGCCTCTGCCGATGGACTGCGTTTCACCGTGCCAGTCCGCACGATCCACGCCGGCCCAAACCCGCGCTATTTCGGGCGCGAACGCGGCATCACCTGGTACAATCTGGTTTCTGATCGCTTTTCCGGGCTGAATGCTCTGACGGTGCCCGGCACGTTGCGCGACAGCCTCTATCTGCTTGCCGTCGTGCTCGACCAGGAAACCGAATTGCGGCCAGGCGAGATCATGACCGACACAGCCGGCTACACCGACACGATCTTCGGCATTTTTCACCTGCTCGGGCTCCAGTTCTCGCCGCGCATCGCCGACATTGGCGGCGCGCGGTTCTGGCGTGTCGATGGCAAGGCCGATTATGGCGTGCTGGATGACCTCGCCGCGAATAGGATCAACACCAGGCTGATTGTCGAACATTGGGATGATCTCCTTCGACTGGCCGGATCGCTCAAACTCGGCGTCGTGCGCGCGACCGATCTCACCCGTGTCCTTCAGACCAATGATCGCCCCACCAGGCTGGCACGTGCCCTTCAGGAGCTTGGCCGCCTCATCAAGTCACTCTACATGCTGCGGTTCATCGACGACGAAACCTACCGGCGCCGGATCCTGGTCCAGCTCAATCGCGGCGAGAGCCGCCACCTGCTTGCCCGCACCATATTCCACGGCAAGCGCGGTGAACTTCGCCAGCGCTACCGCGAAGGGCAGGAGGATCAGCTCGGCGCGCTCGGGCTCGTCGTCAACCTGGTCGTGCTCTGGAACACGATCTACATCGACGCGGCGGTCAGCCAGCTACGCGCCGAAGGCCATGTGATCCTGGACGAGGACGTCGCCCGCCTCTCGCCGCTTGGTTCCAGGCACATCAACATGCTCGGGCGCTATGCCTTCACCATTCCCGACATCGTGGCGCGCGGCGAGTTGAGGCCGCTACGCGATCCTGGTGCCACAGGTATCGACGATGCTTGAAGCCCCTTATGTAGGTTTTCTGTTCCGTTGCTACTCAAACCCCTCGTAGCGCCGCGTCCGGTTGTCGGGCTTGGTCGAGAGCGAAAACACCGGATGCTCCATTGAGGCCATGTCATCCTTGGGGATGGCGTCCAGCACGTCGCAGATGAACAAGTCCTGGTTGGGATGGCGCACCGGCAGCAGCGGCGTGCGATCGTCGCCGTCCACGGCCGAGACCGGCGCGGCGATCGGCGCGTCAAACAGGGAAGGGGAGGGGTCTATCGTCATTTCACTAACGCTAGGGCTACTATCGTCATTTCACATACGCAAGCGGATTATCGTCATTTCAGATTCACCGCCGCGCTATCGTCATTTCGATTACGCTTGAGCGCGGCAGGGAAGGCCTGGCGCTATCGTCATAGTGGATTCGCCTTTTCGTCACTCTGGATTCGCTTTTTCGTCAGAGCGGATTCACCGCGCGGCAAATTTCTGCCAAAAAAGCGAGGATTTCTGCGCCTTTCCGGGCAGGCCGAATTTCCGTAACACATCACTAAACCCATATTTTAACACTAGGCTGACCTGTGGATAACTTCAGCGGAAGATTATGACGAGAGGCTGGATCATCGTGGTTTCACCCACCAGCGTCCCGCCAGATCGGACAGCTTGTCCCGAAAATCGGGACAACGGCAGCGCGACTCACCAGCGCCGCGCTTCAGGCACAATCAGAAAGAAGAAAAACACCGCCTCTTGGGGCTTCGCCCCGCCGGCTCGCGGCCTTCGGCCGCCCCGGATCGCTTTAGCGATCCTCCCACCCGGCATCCCCATGATGAGCCGGCTTCGCCGGCACGCTTTTTGTTAGAAAGGGGATCGTTTAAACGCTGCGCCTCCATCGCAGCCACAGCGCCAGCAGCACCGTCGCAATTGGCTTTCCAGAAAAGCCAGGCGGATAGGACAGCGATCAATCCGAGAGGGCAGGGCAGGCGGAAATGTCGCCACAGGCGCGATTTCCGGGCCGCTGGGCCTCATTTCAGACGTTCGGCAAGGTCGGGGAGGGTTCGGCCGGCATGGCGCTCTACGGGCTTCCCAGGCGGCTGATTTTTTGGAAAGCTAGATCCTCGCGGGGTCAGAGGATCTAGCGCGTAGAATTTGAGCCGGTCCTAATGGCGCGTCCGCTTCTGTGGCGGCGGCGCTGCCATAAGCCCATCAAAGGCGGAGTCATCGCCCAATGCGTAGCGGCGCAGCGGATCATCCTCCGTCATGCGACCGGCCTGCACCTCGCGCCCGGTCACATACCGCAGCCGGTCCCGGTCCAGCACGCCATCGACAAGGCATTCCGCGCGCAGGAACATCCATATCTGGCCCTGGCGGTGTTGGGCGAAGGCTTCAACATTGCCGTTCGTCTCTTGGAGATGCACGGCCACCAGGTCGCAAACGAGATTGAATATCCGCATGAGGCCAAGCCGGCTTTCCTCATCGGTAATCGCCGCGTGCAGCTCCAACACTTCATCGCGGATCGCGGGGAGAGGGGCGGAACCGCTCTCTCCATGGGGTGACTACACGAAAGTGACGTATCTGCACGCTAAGGGCGAACAAATCCGGTACGATGCCAGCAGATGCTATTCGCAGGCTTTCCTGCCCCTTTTATGTGGTGCCGCCCTACGGGCGCC